>Ga0114979_10001606_pt1 | contig 15271 bp, 13 predicted proteins | sample S_140625_EF_Meta_FD_87315 | JGI IMG/M metagenome (GOLD analysis project Ga0114979, IMG submission 87315) | Freshwater microbial communities from Lake Simoncouche, Canada to study carbon cycling - S_140625_EF_MetaG | ecosystem: Environmental > Aquatic > Freshwater > Lake | place: Lake... | reverse complement strand
ATATTTCATACGGCTTAATCATGCAGGAATTGGAGCGTTGCGATAGCGGTTTGCGTTCGACGGCGTCTGTACAAAGTTCGCTGGTGATGTATCCGATTTACAAATATGGTAACGAGGAACAGCGTAAAAAATATTTGCCCAAACTCGCCACCGGTGAGTGGATGGGTTGTTTTGGTTTGACTGAGCCTGACTTTGGAAGTAATCCCGGAGGAATGCTCACCAACTACAAGGACATGGGCGACCACTATTTGCTCAATGGAGCGAAAATGTGGATCAGCAATGCTCCATTTGCGCAAATCGCGGTGGTTTGGGCGAAGAACGAGGAGGGTCGTATCCACGGCTTAATCGTGGAGCGCGGCATGGAAGGGTTTACAACGCCTACGATGCATGGCAAGTGGAGTCTGCGCGCCAGTGATACAGGCGAGTTGATCTTCGATAACGTGAAAGTTCCTAAAGAGAATTTGCTTCCGAATAAATCAGGACTCGGTGCACCACTGGGTTGTTTGGATTCTGCGCGATATGGAATCGCTTGGGGTGCTATTGGTGTAGCGTTGGATTGCTATGATGTGGCATTGCGTTACTCCAAGGAGCGTATCCAGTTTGGTAAGCCAATTGGAGCCTTCCAGCTTCAACAAAAAAAATTGGCCGAGATGATTACGGAAATCACAAAGGCCCAGCTAATGACCTACCGCCTCGGTGAATTACGCAATGAAGGCCGCGCCACAACAGGAATGATCAGTATGGCTAAGCGCAACAACATTGCCATAGCCAAGCAGATTGTGAGCGATGCACGGCAGATGCTCGGTGGTATGGGGATTACCGGCGAGTATCCTGTGATGCGCCACATGATGAACCTTGAATCCGTGATTACTTACGAAGGAACTCATGATATTCACTTGCTCATCACCGGTATGGATGTAACCGGATTTGACGCGTTTAAGTGAGGCTAACAATCCACAATGGATTGGTGGCATCATTTTTATAGCCAAGTTCGAACATGACACTTTGGTTTTACTTTTAATAAAAAAATTACGATGAAATACACTTTACGATTTTTGATTATAGCTACAGTTGCTTTGATGTCAGTCTCAGCCTCTGCGATTACCCATACCATTACCCAGCAAGGTCTTTCATTTTCTCCTGAGCAATTGACCGTTGAGGTTGGTGATGTTATTCTGTTTCAATGGACCGGTGGCAATCACACCACGACCTCCGTTTCCGTTCCTGCGGGTGCTGACACATGGGATGCCTTGCTGACATCTGCAATGCAGACATTCGAGTACACGGTAACTACTGAGGGTGCTTACGGTTATGTGTGCACCCCTCACGCTTTGGCCGGCATGGTCGGTGGTTTTTTGGCTGTTTTGCCAAGTAGCGCCCGCACGCAGGTCGCAGCGAACCTCAGCGTGAACGCTGGTACTTCAGCGAATGGCCAATTGTTTGTGGAATTGAATAACGCCACAACGGACTTGGCTACTGTAACATTGGTTGACATCACCGGCCGCAATGTGGCCACTTTGCACCACGGTGCAATTGCCGATGCAGACTTTACCATCCGTCATGATATCGCAGCTATCCATCGCGGAATCTACTTCGTACGTTTCCAGGAAGGTGCGCGCGTAGTGACTCGCAAGGTGCTCGTTCAATAACCGATACACGGAAATGATATAGAAATCCCGCCCATGTGGCGGGATTTTTTATGCCCATCCCAATGCACAGGGCGCTGTGTAAAACGGGCGGTCAACAGCCTTCATAAAATGGGATTTCGGTTGCAGTTTCGCTTAAGGCTGAAAGCATGAAACAACTTCTCAATAAACTGCAAGGCGATCGCACCATTTGGATGGTGACCTTCTTCCTGTCACTGATATCCATTCTGGCGGTATACAGCGCCATTTCTACGCTGGCCTACAAGGCCAAGGGAAATAGCTTGTTCTTTTTGTTCAAGCATGGTGGTATGATTGTGCTGGGCTTTATGGTGATGTATTTCGTTCATCGTATGGCTTTCCGCTATTTCTCACGCCTATCGAAAATTTTGTTGCTTGTGGCTGCTGGGCTGTTGGCCTATGCCTTGTTTTTCGGACAAAACCTCAATGATGCTAACCGTTGGATCAGTATTCCATTTACGGGACTGACCTTTCAGCCGAGCGACTTTGCCAAGATTGCGTTGATTATTTACGTGGGGCGAACCCTAGCGGTGAATCGTGAGCGGCTCGATGATTTTAAGGAGGGGGTGATGCCGGTGTTATGGCCGATTGGGTTGATCTGCGGATTGATCCTCCCGGCCAACTTCTCGACGGCGGCCATGTTGGCGGGTATTTGTTTTTTGATGATGTTCATGGCAGGAGTTCCGTTCCGCCATATGAGTAAGCTTTTCGCAGCAGGTGTGGGCATGATTCTATTCATCATCGTTATTGGTGAGACCACAGGATTCCCCAAGCGCTACGCCACGTGGAAGAACCGTATCGTGAATTCCATGGATGAAAACAGCGAAGGCAATTACCAGATTGATTTGGCCAAGTATGCTATCCATGAGGGCGGCGTCATTCCAAAGGGGCCCGGTTCAGGCAGCTCGCGTAACTTTTTGCCGCACCCTTATTCAGATATGATTTATCCGTTCATTATTGAAGAATACGGATCCATCTTCGGCGGTATTTCACTGGTGTTGTTGTATTTGATTTTGCTCTATCGCACCATCAAATTATCCATCAATAATCCGAAGTTGGGGGCACAGTTGACCGCTCTGGGGCTCGCATTTCTGCTGGTCATTCAGGCGTTCATCAACATGGCTGTGGCCGTGAGTTTATTTCCGACAACGGGTCAGCCTTTGCCGCTGGTAAGTATGGGCGGTACGAGCACCTTGTTTACGTGTCTGGCACTGGGCATCATCTTGAGTATTTGTCGCAGTAAGGACGAGCAGGAGGAGGATTTGTCACTCACCAAGACGACCTTGCCGACAGCGGCGATGCCATCATAATCCAAAAGCTTATGCGCGTTATCATTTCAGGGGGCGGAACGGGCGGCCATATTTTTCCGGCCGTCGCTATAGCCAAGACCATTCAGCAGCAGTATCCCAAGGCGGAGATTCTCTTCGTTGGGGCGTTGGGGAAAATGGAAATGGAAAAGGTGCCTGCAGCCGGTTTTGAGATTGTGGGTTTGCCTATTGTCGGCATTCAGCGCAGGCTCACGTGGAAGAATCTTTTAGTGCCCTTCAAATTGCTGGCAAGCATGCTCAAGGCACGTCGGATTATTCGTGAATTCAAGCCGGATATTGCCATCGGTGTGGGAGGCTATGCGAGCGGTCCGCTTTTGCGCGCGGCCACTTCTGCGGGCATCGCAACATTGATTCAGGAACAGAATTCGTTTCCCGGAATCACCAACCGTATTTTATCGAAGAAGGTGAACACCATTTGTGTGGCCTATCCCGGTTTAGAGAAATATTTCCCGAAGGAGAAGTTGGTCATGACCGGTAATCCGGTGCGCCCGGAAGTGGTGGATTTAAAAGGTAAGACCGAACGTGCGCAATCGTTTTTCAAATTAAACGGAGAGCGAAAAACCATTTTGATTATTGGTGGAAGTTTGGGCGCACGCACGGTCAATAAGGCTGTTGAATCGGCTGCGAAAACATGGGAGGAGCAAGGGTTACAAGTCATTTGGCAAACGGGCAAAGGTTATATCGAGCAGGCGAAGGGTGTTGTTCAAGGTCTGCCACATGTTCAGGCGCACGAGTTTATTCGTGAGATGGATCTGGCCTATGCTGCAGCCGATTTGGTGGTTTCGCGTGCAGGTGCCATGAGCATATCGGAATTGTGTTTGGTTGGAAAACCGTCGGTATTTATTCCATCGCCGAATGTGTCGGAGGATCATCAAACCAAGAACGCAATGGCATTAGTTTCGCGTGGTGCAGCCGTGTTGGTGAAGGATATCGAAGCAGAAGCAACGCTCCGCGATGTTGTGCTCGGATTGATTGCGGATGAAGCCAAACTATCGGCATTGGCCGCCGGCGCTAAGTCTATGGCTTTTGATCATGCCGCCGAGCGCATCGTTGAGGAGGTCGTGAAGCTCATACCCGAAGAGAAGCGTCGTACTTTTCAGCCATGAATTTTCAGCAGATTGAAGTCTATTATTTCCTGGGCATAGGCGGCATAGGCATGTCGGCCATCGCGCGTTATTTCAATGCGCAGGGCATGTCCGTCATGGGGTATGATAAGACTTCAACACCGTTAACGACGGAATTGGAGTTGGAGGGAATTGCGGTTCATTTCGATGACAGCGTGCTGGAGATTCCACCCATTGTGCGTTTGACACCGAAGGAAAAGGTGGTGGTCATCTACACGCCGGCCATTCCCAAGGATAGTATCGAGTTGAATTGGTTTGCTGAGCAAGGCTATACGTTGATGAAGCGTTCGCAAGCGCTTGGTCTGATTACGCAGCAGTCGCGTTCCATCGCTGTCGCCGGAACACACGGAAAGACTACCACAAGCAGCATGATTGCGCACGTGCTCAAGCATAGTGGTGTGCGCTGTAATGCTTTCCTGGGAGGTATTGCGACCAATTATGGAACGAATCTTTTGCTCGATTCAGAGGCGGACTGGACCGTGGTGGAGGCCGATGAATATGATCGGTCTTTTCTTACGCTCTCGCCTGCGCTATCCGTGATCACCAGCACAGATGCGGACCATTTGGATATTTACGGCTCGCATGAATACATGAAAGAGTCGTTCAATTTATTTGCACAAAAGCTGACTTCGGATGGGCGATTATTTTACCGGTTTGGCCTTCCGATAGTCACGGCTGATTTGCCTGCGGGTGTGCAGCACGAGACTTACGCTGCGGGTGTATCGGGGAATTACCGGGCTGAGGAAATAGAGATTCGTGATAGCCGGTATTTCTTCACGTTTCATGGGCCTCAGGGCATCTGGAAGGATGTTGAGTTGGGTTTGCCGGGGACACATAATGTTGAGAATGCGGTAGCAGCTATTGCCGTGGCTTTAGCCGTTGGATTGAATGAGCAGCAGATCCGTTCAGGATTGAGCAGTTTCGCCGGCGTAAAGCGCCGGTTTGAATACCATATTCGCCGTTCGGATTTGGTGTTAATTGACGATTATGCGCATCACCCGGAGGAGTTACGTGCCTGCATCAGCTCGGTTCGGGAGCTTTACCCGGATAAACGCATTACCGGGGTGTTTCAGCCCCATTTATTCACGCGAACCCGTGATTTTGCTGATGGATTCTCGGAAGCGCTTTCGCTTTTGGACGAGGTGATGCTGTTGCCCATTTACCCGGCGAGGGAATTACCGCTCCCCGGAATTGATTCACAAATGCTATTGGATAACATTTCTACAAGGGCCAAAAAACTGGTCGAGAAGGGTGATTTATTAGCGGAACTGACGAGTAGTCCGCGAGAAGTCATCGTTATGCTGGGAGCCGGCGACATCGATGCCCTCGTAGCCCCCGTGGCAGCGGCCTATTCTCGGTAATCGGCGAAGTTCTTGTTCTTCGCCAACCAACCAAAATGGCGAAGGAAACCACCAACACACTCATCAAGGATATCGAGAAGCGCAGACGCTTCAAGATTGTCATGATCTACACCCTGGCTGTTCTGGGGGCAGGTGGATTGATGGCGCTGTTGGGTTTTGTGGGTAAGAAGCAAAGTGGCACACAGTGCTGGAAGTTGGAGATTCAGGTTGAAGCGCCTGACGGACGCAAATTCATCGATGAGCATATGATTTCCGCTTTGGCCGATAGTGCAACGACTCAAATTGTTGGAGTGCCGATTGGCGAGGTAGATATTCAGTCGATCCACCGTGAGGTGGCGTCGAACTCTTCTGTGAGTGAGGCGCACGTGTATACAACGGTAGACGGTCGCTGTGTCATTCATGTGAAACAGCGAACACCGATTGCGCGCATTTTCAACGCCCTGGGAGAGAGTTACTACCTTGACAAGGATGGGTTCACCATGGCGTTGTCGGATTTGGCGGTAGCGAAGTTGTCGGTATTTACAGGAGAGATTTATGATGGTCTGCGCAAGGAGAGTGTTGCGATAGATTTCCCGGACTCACTAGCATGGGGAACGCATCTTGATGAGATTTACCAATTCACGCAGGTGGTTGCGCAGGATACATTTTGGCGTGCACAGGTGGAACATGTGCATGTAACGGGTACAGGTGATTTTGAGATCATTCCGCGTGTGGGCAATCAGCGTGTAAACGTTGGTGGCATGGCGGATTTAACCGAGAAATTGAAAAAACTCAGAGCGTTTTACGAGCATACCATCGCGACCACCAATCTGGATCAGTACGGCGTTATCAATGCGCAATACGAAGGACAGGTGGTTTGCATAAAGCGCTAGAGAAGAGTTTGCGAAATAAAAATTGAATAACAGAAAACGATAAACCCATGAATTCAGAAATCGTAGTTGGCTTAGACATTGGAACTACCAAGATTGCGTGCCTTGTTGGTCGCAAGATGGAAAACAACAAAATCGAAATTCTAGGTATTGGAAAAAGCGAGAGCATCGGCGTAACACGCGGTGTAGTTTCCAATATTGAGAAAACCGTTCAGAGCATTCGCACGGCTGTTGAAGAGGCCGAGCGTGAGAGCGGAGTGAACATCCGGTTGGTGAATGTGGGTATTGCCGGACAGCACATCAAGAGCCTTCAACATCGTGGTATGCGCACGCGTCGGAATGTAGAGGAAGAAATTACGCGCACCGATATTGATGCGCTCGTAGAAGATATGTACAAGCTGGTGATGCTGCCCGGAGAGGAGATTATTCACGCATTACCTCAGGAATATACTGTCGACAGTGAGACAGGGATCAAAGATCCGATCGGCATGTGCGGGTCACGCTTGGAAGCCAACTTCCATATCATTACGGGTCAAATTACGGCGATCAAGAATATTTATAAGTGTGTAACCAAAGCCGGTCTGACGGTTGATGCGCTTACGCTCGAGCCACTAGGCAGCGCAGCGGCGGTATTGAGTGAGGAAGAGAAGGAGGCTGGTGTTGTATTGGTGGATATCGGTGGTGGTACTACCGACGTCGCGATTTTCCAAGATGGCATCATTCGTCACACAGCAGTTATTCCTTTCGGTGGTAACATCATCACGGAGGATATCAAGCACGGTTGCACCATAATGCGTAACCAAGCGGAGTTGTTGAAGGTGAAGTTCGGAAGTTCGTTGGCCACTGAGAACAAGGACAACGAAATCGTCTGCATTCCCGGATTGAAGGGTCGTGAGCCGAAGGAGATCTCATTGAAGAATTTGGCCAACATCATTCAGGCGCGCATGGACGAAATCATCGAACACGTGTATTACGAGATTCGGAACAGCGGTTATGAGAAGCAACTCATCGGAGGCATTGTGCTCACCGGTGGCGGATCGCAGCTGAAGCACATGAAGCAATTGGTGGAATATATCACGGGCATGGATTGCCGCATAGGTTATCCGAATGAACACGTGGTGAAGGCCAAGAACGAAAGTTTGTTGATTCCGGCGATGAGCACAGGGGTTGGTCTGGTCATCAATGGTCTTGAGAAGTTTACCGTTACACCGGGTGCTGAGAACCAACCGATGGAGATTCCGGTTAGCGAAAAGAAAACAATTACACCATTGAAGGACAAGCAACGCGAAACGAAGGCATCCGCCGGATTCCTCAATCGCATTAAGGAGTTCTTTGATGCTGAAGAAGAATAATAACGAATAAACTATCGCAATGGCGGTGCATGACAATGGAGTACATTGCGGTGCATCGCCATTTTGTTTTAATGAAACCCTGAAACACTATGTCAACACTGATAGATTTTGTATTGCACATCGATGAGCATTTGCTAGCCATGGTTGCCGATTATGGCACGTTGGTTTATGCTATTTTATTTCTGATTGTATTCGTAGAAACAGGCTTCATTGTTATGCCGCTGTTGCCGGGAGATTCGCTGCTGTTTGCAGCCGGAGCCATTGCAGCAGCCAACAACAATGAAGGGTTGAATATTTGGGTCTTGATGCCCTTGTTGATCCTAGCTGCCCTGTGTGGCGATAACGTCAATTACTTCGTTGGGAAGTTCTTCAGTGATCAAATTAAAAAGCGGGAGCGTATCCTGTTTTTTAAACGCGAGTACATCACGCAAACAGAGGCTTTTTATGAGAAGTATGGTCGTCAGGCTATTATCATGGCACGCTTTGTTCCGATTGTGCGCACCATTGCGCCGTTTGTGGCAGGTGCAGGCAATATGCCATACCGCAAGTATATTACGGTGTGTATTCTCGGCGCATTGTTGTGGGTAGTGGGTATTTCTTTGCTCGGCTATACCTGTGGCGGTTTGGATATCGTGAAGAATAATTTTGAACTAGTCGTTTTCGGGATTATCGGAATTTCAATACTTCCCATCATCATAGGGGTGTTGAGGGCAAAACTCAAGAAATCGTAACGGCTGCTTTGGATGCCACAACGAAAGATCGCCTGTTTGGCTTAGTGGGTTATCCGCTGGTGCATTCCTTCTCGAAGGGTTATTTCACTAAGCGTTTTGAAGAGTTGCATTTGAACGAATGCCGATATCTCAACTTTTCGATTCCGGACATTTCACAGTTCCCCGATTTAATAGCAGCAAACCCCGAACTGCAAGGTCTCAACGTAACGATTCCTTACAAGGAATCAGTCATACCTTATTTGAGCGATTTGGATGAAGTGGCGCACGCAGTAGGAGCTGTTAACTGCATAAAGGTGCAGCATGGAAAGCTGACAGGTTACAATACCGATGCATATGGTTTTGAAATGAGCATCAAGCCATTTTTGGAAAACCATTATGAGCGCGCACTGATACTGGGCACAGGTGGTGCATCGAAAGCGGTTGCCTATGTGCTCCGAAAGTGGGGTATCCCTTTTCATTTTGTGAGCCGAACGCCCCAGGGAGATCAGGAGATGGGTTATGACGTGCTCAAGGCTGAGGTGATTCATCATTTTCCATTAATCATTAATACTACACCGCTAGGGACCTATCCCGATATTGATGCGTGCCCTTATTTGCCCTACGAGGGTTTGTCGGCGAAGCATTTCTTGTATGATTTAATTTACAATCCGGAGGAAACAACATTCCTACATCTGGGTCGTTTGGCGGGAGCGAAAACCATGAACGGACATGCCATGTTGATAAAGCAGGCCGAGAAGAGTTGGGAAATTTGGAATAGGGTATAGCTGCTAGTTGATGAGCGTTAAAAAGAAGACATTCATACAAAATGTGATGGTGCTTGCTACGGGCACGGCCGTATCGCAGCTCATTCCATTTTTGACATTGCCGCTCCTTCAAAAGTACTTCTATGGTCCGGAGGACTTCGCCAAGCTGGCGTCGTTTGTTTTCTTTAGTGAAATGCTGGGAATAGTGAGCACCTTGAAATTGGAGTATGCTATTGTGGGCAAACCATCCCTACGCGATGCGCGCGAGGTAGCCATCACGGGTTTTAGAGTGGTTGTTCTTCTGTCGCTTCTGTCGCTTGTCATCGCCACGTTTTGTTATTGGTTCGATTGGATACATGGATTGCATGAACTGGGAGTGAGTATTTTTTTAATGCCTTTTGTGGTGCTTTCGATGGGTTGTGTGCAGCTCACGTCATACTGGTTCAATGCACGCAAGGACTATGATCGAATTGCACAAGGTAAATTCGTTCAAACCGCCACCGGCGAAGGAGTGAAGATGGCTGCCGGTTTTGCAGGGCTCAATTTCTCGGGACTTATTGTTGGTAGAACGGGTGGTTATGGATTGGCAGCACTCATACAGTTTTTCCGTTACAACAAGGAGGCGGCAACAGTCGAGCGACGTAATTTTTCGAAATTGGAGTTGCTCAAGCAACACAAGTCTTACGTGTTGTATACCACACCGAGCGTATTTGTTGGTGCCTTCATCAACTTCATGTACATTGAGCTGTTTGTGCAAAATTTCAGTGCTGTCAGCGCGGGTATGGTGAGTGTAGCCATGACCTATGTGGGTGCCGGTTTGGGTATGGTGGCCGCATCTATTTCCCAAGTGTATTACGGTACAATAGCTTCCATTCACGAACGGAAAGCCATGCTTTCCCTCTATGGAAAATTTTTGGGTAGGCTTACGTTGATGTCGGCCGGCATGACGGCCATGGTGTGGCTTTTGCCTGCATCGTGGGTAGTGGGAGTGCTTGGTCCGGAATGGAACGACTTGATAGTGTATTGCCGCGTCATCAGTGTATGGCTGGGTGTATGGTTTGTGTCGTCGTCACTTTCTTTCATATTCCTAAGATTGCAACGTCAGCGTGAAATGCTCCTATTCGACGCAGCACACGTTGTTATTGTCTACGCCGGGTTTCATATTGGAAAAGCCATGGGAGGTGATGCTTTGTCGGCACTCTGGGGGTTTACCACAGCCCAAGTAATCTCTTATGTGATTGCGATACTTTTGGCGTTGACCTTTATTAAAATATCAAAATCCCTGCATTGATCGGAAAGGCATTTATTGCATGTAACACATGAAGAAACTACTTGCGAAATCGAAAACGTTTCAGTTGGATCGCGCTCTCAAATTGACGAGTGCCACTGCAGCGGCGCAAGTTGTGAGCTACGCTGCAATGCCGGTATTGAGTAGGATTTTCAGTGTAGATGATTATTCAATACTCGCACTTTTCTTTTCTTGGATGCTCCCGCTCGTTGTGTTGTCGACACTGAGAATAGAGTTTAGTATTCCTGATGCTGAAAACGTCGAGGAGGCCACTTTTCGTCGCAATGTCGCCATGAAGGTGTCTTTGGTTTTCAGTGCGCTTGTTTTGCTGGTCGGAACGATTTTGTATTTCTCGGGCATCGCGCACAATGTGATTGTATGGATGCTGCCAATTGGCGTTCTGTGTACCGCATGGGTTCAAATCTATAATTTCTACACCAGCCGCACCGAAGAGTATGCGCTCAATAGCTGGGTCAGGATTCTAGGCAATCTCGCTATCAGCGGCTTTTCGCTTTTGATAGGTTTTTACTTTTATCACTCGCAAGGATTGGTGGTCGGGTTTATTGCGGGCCAGTTTATCTCGCTCGTAGTGTTTTCAGTTTTTGTGAAGCAGAAGCCTCGCAGTTATCTGCAGCGCGAGGTGAGCATTGCACCTCATGGGCTGGCGAAATTCAGTAAGTATATTTTCTACAATACGCCGAATGGTTTGTTGGAGGTGCTTCAGTTGAGTTTGATTGTTTTTTTTCTGGAAGGAGCATTCGGAGCGCTGGTAACGGGTGCGTTCTATTTGTGCTGGAGAATTTTGCAAGCACCCGCGGCATTGATCAGTAGCACTATTTTCCTTGCTCAGTATTCAAAAGCGTCTGAGCTGCATCGCAGTGGTGAGCCGTTTCATAAAATGATTATGTCCACCTTCCTGTTGCTGTTCGGAATGGCGGTTCCATTCATTCTATTACTGTTTTTTTTCGGACAGGATTTATTCGTGTTTGTATTTGGTGCTGAATGGGCACAGGCCGGACAGTTTGCATCGGTGCTGATCCTTTTCTTCGGATTGAATTTCGCCATCGTGCCATTCAATTATGTTGCCCTGATAAAGGGCAAGCACAGGCAGCAATTGATTATCGCAGCACTTGATTTATTGACGCGTTGTTTGGCGTTTTACATTGGATACAGTTATGGAAGCGCGCAACTGGCTATCACCCTTTTTTCAGTGGCCGGATCTGTTTTCTGTTTGGTATATCTTGCGTGGTATTATCGATTGGCAAAGAGCGTAAACACATTATGACATTCCTGCAACTTCTTCACGGCAATAGATGACAAACAGGCTCGGCAAACCAAAAGTGCTATTCATTATTCCCGGTTCTCCTGAAGGGAATTCGATGATATTTTCGAAGAGGCAAGCCCTGGAGTTGACTGCACAAGGCGCCGATGTGCATGTGCACTACCTCAGTTCACGCACCAATCCAATCTATCTTTTCAAGGAATTGTTTCGTCTTCGTTCATTGGTGAAATCGATGAAGCCCGACGTAGTGCATGCTCACTATGGAACGGTTACTTCGTTTCTCGCTTCATGGGCTGGAGCGAAGCATCTTGTTATCACGTTTCATGGAAGTGATTTGAATTTTGTCAAAAGTGAATTTTTTCTGAAGGAGCTTTTTGCCAAGTTGTTGTCGCAGCTATCTGTGCTGCGCGCCTCAGCAGTGCTTTGTGTAAGCAATAGGCTGCTTGAGAAGCTGTGGTGGAGAAGGGGAATTGCGCGTGTGTTGCCCTTCGGAGTGGATACGCATAATTACTATCCGATTGCGCAAGAGGAAGCTCGCGAGCGTTTGGGGTTTTCTCAAGAAGTGGAATTCATTCTGTTTAACAATAGTGCAGCGGTGAAGCGATTTGATATTGCTCAAGCCGCTGTTCAAGTGCTAAAGGAGGAGGGTAGACCTGTCGAGTTGGTTGCTCTTTCAGGCGGTGTGACTTACGACAGAATGTTATTGCTGTTGAATGCATGCAATTGTTTGCTTATTTGCAGCGACAGTGAAGGCAGCCCGGTTATGGTGAAGGAGGCGATGGCTTGTAACCTGCCGGTTGTAGCAACCGACGTTGGCGACGTGGCATCCGTTATCGGTGGTTCGCATCCAATGGCTGTGACCACTCAGCAACCGGAGGCGCTTGCGATTGCCTTAGGAAATGTGTTGAAGGAAGAAAAGAGAAGCAATGGTCGCGAAGTGGTCATTGCAAAAGAATTGAATTCAGATAAAATTGCAGAACGTTTGATGATGGTTTACAATGAACTAATGAATGCTTCTCATACATGATCTACTTAATCCTGCTCGCACTTACAACCGCAGCATCGGTATTCCTGCAGTATAAAATTTGGAGGCAAACGAAGAGTTATGTGCTTCTGCTTCCAACGTTGGTTATTTATTACTGGTCGATGATGGGAGGTTGGGCGGTCACTATTGATTTGCTTTCCGGAAATGCGCTCGAGAATGTTGGCTTCCATTATTATTCCTATTTCGACAAGCTATTCCCCATTGAGTTGAATGGCAGCTATTTTTTCAGTTTATGTATGTTCTCGTTGTTTTTGTTGGTTTTTCAATTGGGTATATTGGTTGTGGTTCGGAAAGCTCCTTCCGGATCATCGCAGCAACTGCAACCGATACCTATATTGAACCATTGGATATTGATAAGCCTTGCAGTGATCATGGCAATCATAAGTTATTTTTTTATCAGGGCTCAAATTGGAGAGGCCATATCGAATCATGAATCCTTGTATATCTATTTGAGTCAGCATGCCGGCAGGTATTACTCGCTGTATCAAATTACCAAGTCTGCCTCCCTGTTTTTAGTGCTCTTCGGTATTTCCTTGATGATGAGCCAGCGAGAGGGAGTTCGATTTCGCGGGAATTATTCGAAAGCGCTTGTGGTTACGTACGTTGTGGTGTTGTTTGTATTGCTCACCTATTCTGCTTTGATCGGCAGCCGAAACGACTTGTTGTTTGCATTTCTTTTTGCGATCGTATTCTATGTTACCAATGCAAAAAAAGTCAGTCTGTATCGAATCGGATTGCAACTCGGTGGGTTGGCAGCCATTATTGTCATTATTGAAATGACCCGTGCCTTACCTCTATTGGATTATTTGGGTCTATCGACCGGTCCGGGCATTCCAACCGAACAGGTGGTTCAGAAACTTTCATTTACTTCTTCCGTGCTAAGTCTTTTGGCAAGCAATGAGATGTTTGCAGGACACATGTCGATGTATGGTGCGGTTTATTACGATGTGCCTTTCACCTATGGAGGAAGCTTTAATTACCTGCTTCATTCTATGATTCCGAGGATTATTGAAGTGACGCGGCCCATCGATTCGTATCAGCATTACGCATCGGCCATTCACTATACCGGTGTGCAAGGCTTTACCATCAACCACGCTACCGGTTGGTATGTAAATTTTGGAGCGGCAGGCGTTGCCATGGGTGCACTGTTTCTGGGTTTGTTGATCGGTTATGCATTTCGTGCTCAGGCTAGAGTAAGCGCATCGAAAGGGTTTTTATACATTGTTCAAACCATTTTGGTGCTGTGCATTGCGGCATTTTTTCCGGCACTCATACGCACAGGTCCTGAAGGATATAAGGCACTTTTCTTTGAAGCGATTTTAATTCCGTCGCTTCTCGTATACGCAGTTTATCTGATCTCCTCTAAAACGCGATTGAAGGCAAACCATGAAGATTAAAGTTGTAATACCGTGTCGAAACGAACTGGGATATATTGGTAAATGTCTTGACTCGCTCGTGCACTGCAATCAAACAGGCGTTGAGTTGCATGTATGGGTGGTTGATGGGATGAGCGACGATGGAACTCGTCCTTTGATTAGCGAATATGCAGCACGATACTCGTTTATAAAGTTGGTTGACAACGTGCGAAGGACAACGCCTTATGCGCTCAACATTGGTCTGGAACCACTCGATTACGATATCGGAATTATACTCGGGGCGCATGCTGTTGTTGATAAGGAATTTGTTCGTCACAACGCGCGAGTGCTTCAGGAACATCCCGAGGTGGGATGTGCAGGAGGTATTATCACAAACGTGCATGAAAACGAACTCTCCCGCGTGATATCCAATGCGATGTCATCACCTTTTGGAGTGGGAAATGCATACTTCCGAACCGGTGGTAAATCGGGCTATGTCGATACGGTCGCTTTCGGTGCTTACCGTCGGGAAGTGTTTGAAAAAATCGGTTTCTTTGATGAAGACTTGGTGCGCAATCAAGATGATGAGTTTAATTACCGTGTCACCAAGGCCGGATTTAAAATTTACCTTGACCCCAAGATTGAATCGCAGTATTACGTGCGCGGCTCATTTGGTAAGCTTTACAAACAGTATTTTCAATACGGTTATTGGAAAGTGTTTGTGAATCGCAAGCACGCCACCATCACAACACTGCGTCAGCTTGCACCGCCGCTGTGGATGCTCTTTGTGTCTGTCGGATGGGTGGGTTTCTTTATCCATCCTTTTCTTGGATACGCGTATGTCGGTATGATTCTGATTTACCTCACCCTGGCGAAGTTCACCGCGATAAGAACTGCAGGTTGGCAAATTCCGATAATCTTTAAGTTGGTCGCTTGCTATATGATACTGCACGCCTCGTATGGCTGGGGTTATCTCAAAGGCATGTTCCATTTTTACATCTTGCGTAGAAATCCAACGGAAGGAAGTCAGCAGTTGACGCGCTGAGTTTTGCCTTAGGATTTTGATTCCATTGTGCTTTATACTTGCGTTATGCGTTTAGTATTTCTCTGTGTTTTCTTCAGCGTCCTT
>Ga0114979_10001605_pt1 | contig 15273 bp, 12 predicted proteins | sample S_140625_EF_Meta_FD_87315 | JGI IMG/M metagenome (GOLD analysis project Ga0114979, IMG submission 87315) | Freshwater microbial communities from Lake Simoncouche, Canada to study carbon cycling - S_140625_EF_MetaG | ecosystem: Environmental > Aquatic > Freshwater > Lake | place: Lake... | reverse complement strand
AGACGAGCAAGACATCGCCGTTTTTCCATGGTGGCCTTTTCAACCAGCCCCAGCCAAATTCAAGTTTTGCCACATCATCTGCGACGACGCTGAGTCGCCTTCTTTCTTTTGGAAGATTTTTTTGCAGTATTTCTGTTTTTCTTAGTCAAATACGATAAGTCGCTAAGAACCTTGCGTGTATTAAACGCCCTAATCTCATTTAAATCTACACGATAATCCTTTATCAAGTGCTTCATGGTCCGAATGACTTTCCCGTGAAGGACTAAGAGGTCGGGTTTATAACGTTTATATTCTGGATCATTTACAAGTTGAAAAATGGCATCTTTCAGATGTGCCATTCCATTTATAGTAGATTGTGCATAGGAATACTGGAGATTCTTATCTTTCATGGATGTAATGCGACCAACGTGTTCAAGCTCTGAATTCGCCCAGTGCATAACAGATTGTGGTGTAATGTCATACGTACTAGAAGACATTTGATTCTATATAATGTTTAGAAATGTTCTTTCTCTAAGAACGTATCCTCACGCCCCAACAAACATAGAATAAAACGTCCTCTCCAAGAACCAGCATTCTTCCACGAGTATTCCGCGAGAAAACTGGCACGCATCATACAGCCCCTGGTAATACGACAACGGCCGCTCACGTATTCTTTCCCGTCCAACAGAAATCCAATCTCCTTTTACCCAAGACTCGTCCAAACGCCGATACGGTATACCCGCAACGTCTCGCCTCCACTCAGCAAATGTCCTATCGCCCACAGATTTACAAGAAGGCGACGATATTCTCCACTGAAACCGAGAATCCGCCGGCTCTTCCAACCTATCCTTATATCCAAATACACCCCCAACAGAGCATTTCAAATAATAATCCTTCAAGGGATACAACGGCTGGTCTTCTCTATCGCAGAGGGTGGCCTGGCTAAAAAACGTCACATCAGCAAGAGAATCGTATCGTGCAATAATATGCCGCAGAATTGTTTCCGTCCCTACTCCGTGGTTAGACACGGAAACAATCTTCGCCCCCTTGTCTAATTGAAACCCCTCCTCTCCCTTGTTATACACCGTACACAAATGCTCGATTCCGCCCGTCCAAAACAACGGCTCGTTAAAACGAGTAATCACAATCTCAAACTTCGTTCTATCCAAATACTGGAACAGATTCCCCTTTAACACAGATTCCAAATTACACGTCGCCATTGTTCCTTATAAAGGTTTTATACAGGAGAATCAGACGCCTTTACCGAACTAGCAGCATACACCGCCAAAGTCCTCGCGCTCGGGTACTTATCTACTCACCCACCTGCGCATCATACGGTCCCGCCAAACATAGAATAAAACGTCCTCTCTAAGAAACAGCATTCTTCCACGAGTATTCCGCGAGAAAACTGGCACGCATCATATAACTTCTTATAATACGCCAAGGGACGCTTCTGTATTCTTTCCCGTCCAACAGAAATCCAATCCCCTTTTACCCATCCCTCTTGTGATTGCCGATACGATATGCCTGCAACGTCACGCCTCCACTCAGCAAATGTCTTATCGCCTACAGATTTGCATGAAATCGACGATATTCTCCACTGAAATCGAGACTCAGGCGGATCTTCCAGCAACTCCTCATACCCAAATACACCATTTACACGGCATTTTGTATAATAATATGTCAATGGATACAATGGCTGGTAGGTGTTATCACATAAGTTAGCCTGACTAAAAAAAGTCACTTCTGGAAGAGAATTATACCGTGAAATAATATGCCGCAGAATTGTTTCCGCTCGTACTCCGTAATTTGGAACAGAAATAACCTTCGCTCCCTTTCCTAAATGAAAGTCGTCTCCCTTGTTATACACAGTACATAAATGTTCCATTCCATCTGTCCAGAACAACGGCTCATTAAAACGAGTAATTACTATCTCAAAATTCGTTCTATCCAGATATCTGAACCTATTCACCTTTAACACAGATTCTAACTTACACGACGCCATTGTTCCTTATAAAGCTTTTATACGGGAGAATCTACTGCCTCCACGGTAGCAGCCACAGTAGCCGCATTTACGGAACTAGCAGCATACATCGCCAACGTCCTCGCGCTCGGGTCCTTCGTCTCGGGCGACCATTGCGGCATCCAATACGGCCAGTAATCCCCCGTCTTCTTATACATACTTTCATACAACGACCGATAATAAAACGATTCAGGCGTAATGGGAATCGGCGAAGGAAATTTCTTCGCCAACTCCTCCCAATTCGAAGGAACAAGCCCCCTCTCCAAAATCCGCTCTTGGATTTCCTGGAACCAAGATTTCTCGGAAGTACTCACTCCATCGGAAAATGCCTCCTTCGTCCGCCACAGCACATCGCTAGGCAAATAATCCGTCTCAGCAAAGGCCCTCCGCAATAAATCCTTCTCTACTCGCCCACCTGCAACTGGACGACGCAGCTCTGTCGGCACAGACATCGCCACCCCTACAAACTGTTTGTCGAGAAAGGGCGTCCTCGCCTCTAGGCCATGCGAGCTAATGCTCCTATCAGAGCGCAGCACGTCATACCGATGAATGTCAGCGAGCAGACGCACAGTCTCCGCCTCAAAGGCATAATCATTCGGCGCCCTGTAAAAATACAGGTATGACCCCCATACCTCATCAGAGCCGTCCCCATTAAACACCACCTTACACTCGGTTCTACGACTAATTTCTCGCGCAACGAGCCAGTTCCCCACAGACGCCCGAACGGTAGTAATATCATACGACTCTATATCACGAATCACATCCGGTATTGCGGCAAACATCTCATCTGCCGTGACGACAATCTCGTGATGCTCGGACTTAATCCAGTCCGCCACAAGGCGAGCGTATTTCAAATCACTGCTCCCACGCATACCGATGCTAAATGTCTTCAGCTTCGGAGCGCCAGAATCCATCAGCATCTTCTGTACACACGCCGCCACGAGAGAAGAATCAAGACCCCCACTCAACAGTGCAGCGACCGGTCTCTCCGTCATCAGCCGTTTCTTCACAGCCGCCAAAAACGAGTCGCGCACCGCAGACAAAATCCCAGCCTCGCCCGAAAAACCCCCCTTCAGCCAAGGCACCATGTGATATACACTCTTTGACACAATCCCCGCACTATTTACACGCCAGACCTCGCCCGGTGGAAATTCGCAGATTTTCGCATAACTTTCCACGAATCCTTCCAGCGCTTTCCGCTCACTGGCAAACATCGTCCCCCGAAATTTATCTTGAGACCAATACAACGGACGAACACCATACGGGTCTCTTGCGACTACATATTCATTCGCCACAGAATCGTACAGCACTATCGAAAATACACCGTCTAGCGCCCGACAAAATGTCACAGCGTTTCCACAAGAGTTCCAAAGGTCTCCAAGCACCTCACAATCTGAGCCACTCTTTGACACATATCCTAGAGCCGCCTCAATTTGCCGAGAATTGTAAATCTCCCCATTACACATCCAAGATAACCCATCGCCTTGTGTAAAAGGTTGCATTCCGTCTGGATTCAGTCCATTGATAGCCAGGCGAGTGAATGCGAATGTTGCGTCTCCGATTTCCTGGATACGAGTCCCCTCAGGCCCACGTGCCACAATATGCTCCACGGCCTTGGCTATCTTCTTATCGTCGACATACACACCTTTCGCATGAATCCATGCCCATATGCCACACATAACTCTAGAATACTTAGTATAAAACCTTAGACCGATAAAAACCCTCACGGCACCGTAAAACAAGAAATCTATGTAGATAGACAGAATGGAACCAAGTGATATAATCCGTCGGAATAATGAAGTAGTTATAGCTGCTTCAAGAGTGGCATCTGCCAGGTCTATCAACCCCGTATATATTCCAGTCACTGTGAATTCCATAACAGCCGTGAGCACAATGACGTTTGCTTCAGCCGATGACAAAATGACATTTGACGACGGTATGAGATATTTGAATTATTCAGCAGCAGGTATTCCTGTCGTATCTCTCTCCCCCACATTTGCCGTTGACCGCCTCGCATTAGGAGAAGGCCCTCTTGTCTATCCTCGCGCATTGGTCCTCCCTTCCAAAATCACATCTTTGGCACTTGCTCGCACACAAGTAAGCCCAAATTATGCCTTCAGAGTTTCTTGGTATGGAGGATTTGGAGCGACTTCGTATATATTCACTAGAAATGCCGCGACGATAAATTCATATGCGTATGCTAACGACTTGAGTCCTGCCTTAACTTCACAGGTCATCATATTCAGCAATAATGCAGTAACTCTTTTTCCAGGAGATATCATTGTCGTAAACGCAATCACGGCCGACGGTTCTACAAGCGCCTCTTATACAATCCCGCCCCTTGCCACCGTCCCCACGTCAATCACGACGACCGATATTACAATAGCAGGATTCACGATAACCTGGATGGGCAATCAAGGGGCTGTAAGATATGAATATTCCATAACGTCGAACAATAACGCAACAAATCTTGCAATGATAGCGAATCCGCCACCATTTATTGATAATGGTCGTTTAACAAGCTCTGTAACATATTACGGATTGAAAAGTTCCACAGTATACACTGTTACAATTACGGCAATTAATGATTTTGGTATTCCCACGGCCTTTCCGCCTGTTGTTGTTACCACCTCAGATGCAGCACCACCCACAAAACCATCTATAACAAGTCTTACCAATTTAACAACCACCAGTTTTGATTTGGCATGGACAGGCGGCATCGGCGCATTATCCTATAGATTTACAAGAAATGGAGTATATATTTCACCTAGCACAGATAATTCTCTATTTAATCAAACTGTCACTTTCACGAACTTACTGCCCGATTTATTAAACAGCGAGCAGATTGTGGTTATTGCAACCAATACACTCGGGTCCTCCTATTCACTTCCATATACTCTACTTTTACCTCCAACCAGGCCCGATAATTTAACAGTTGTAAACCAAACTGCTGCAGGATTTACATTGACCTGGACTGGAGCGATTGGCGCAACCAGTTATACCTATACTAGAAATGGAAGCCTTATAACACCCACCACAAACGATGCTCTTGTTTCACGCATGGTAATGTTTACAGGGTTGAATTTCTTAGAGGGCGATTCTATTGTAGTTACTGCATTCAATAACTTTCCAACAGGAACTGCCTCGTTTCCATTTATATTGGCCTTACCTCCAACAAGACCTTCTCTAACATGCTCAAGTATAACACCTCAAGGCTTCGCGCTAACATGGACTGGGGGAACGAACGCCACCTCTTACACATTTTACAGGTCTAATACTCCCATTATACCTACTACACCTGCAGCGCCACCGTATTCTGGCTCTCCTGGAGTTACATTTGCCTTACTTTCTCCAGAATTAATCAATGGAGAAGAAATAAGTGTCATTGCCACAAATGCAATCGGCTCCACTCGTTCCTATCATTTTGAGCTGGGCTTTGCTCCCACGGCTCCCACTAATATTTCCGTATCCAATGTAACTCTGAGAGGGTTTAATTTAAGTTGGGCTGGTGCCTTTAGCACAACAAGTTATACATATACAATCTACGGCTACAGCTCACCCTATACGGTGGCCGCTAGCAAAATAACTCTAAACAACGCATTGACTTCTCAAAATATAACCATTGCGAATCTTGATGCTGATTTGGTAAATGGATATCAAATTGTAATCACTGCAACGAATTCCATTGGCTCAACATCTTCTGCGCGTTTTACCCTTGCAATGCCTCCCACGAAACCTTTTGCCTTAGTGGTATCGAATGTTACAACTCTGAATCCTGCCACTCCTTCCACTACAGGTGGATTTACACTAGCGTGGTCAGGTGGTGTTGGAGCATTGTCATATACTTATACGAGAAATGGAGTAAATATCACGCCTTCTACTGACGCCTCGCTCAGCACTTCCCCCAGTGTTACATTTACCGATTTATCCCCTGATTTATTTTACGGCAATCAGATTGTAGTTATAGCGACAAACACCACCGGCTCTACGCCATCGTTCCCTATCATGATAAACATGGCTCCCACTGAGCCTGTGAATCTTGTCGTTTCCAATCTAACGCTCAGAGGTTTTGACCTTACATGGGATGGGGGATATGGAGCAACTGTATATACTTTCAAGCGCAACGGTCTAATTATAAGCCCAGTTTCAGCTACAGACAATTCTCTTTCCACACAATCCGTTACATTTTCGGGTATTACGCCCGATTTTGTTCATGGTGACCAAATTGTAGTTGTAGCCACAAATGGAATAATTGGGTCAACTCCTTCTGCGCCTTTTACATTGTCTATGCCACCCACAAAACCAACAAACCTTTCTACAAGTTTATCCGCCTCTGGACTAACTCTCACATGGTCTGGTGGTGTAGGAGCATTGTCCTATACGTTTATGAGAAATGATAATCTCATTTTCCCCACAACCATAAGCCCAACTTCCCAAACTGCCACATTTTCGGGACTTTTACCTGAATTTTCATATGGGGATCAGATTGTTATCATTGCATACAATACAGCCGGCTCTACCTATTCAGATCCTACATTCCCAAATCAGGCTCCTTCTTCTCCCACGGATATTCTCATAACAAATTTAACATCCACTGGATTCCGTATGACATGGGAGGGAGCATTTGGAACGACATCCTATACATATAAGCGTAAACGCGCATCTACCTCAGATTTATCTCTAACACCTCTCACGGATAATTCCCTTGTTTCAAAATCAGTGGTATTCTCATTTGGCACAGATACACTTCTATCTGGAGACCAGATTGTACTCACAGCTGTAAATCCTTCTGGCCAAATTTCTTCTACTGTAAATCTTACCATGCCTCCTACAAAACCAGTGCTTTCGGCCTCATTATCAAGTTCTTCTGTGAATAGCTTTGGTATAACATGGACTGGAGGAACAAATGCCATGTCATATACATTCAGCAGAAATGGACTTCCTATAACACCTTCCGCTATTACAAGCAGCTCTGCCACATTTACGAATTTATCTCCTAATCTAATGCCTGGAGAGCAGATTATTGTTACAGCGACGAATGTTGGAGGCTCAACATCTTCCGATGTATTTTTATTGCCCTTGCCGCCCACCGCGGCAACAGATATTGCTGTATCAAATCTCACACACCGCAGCCTCAAGCTAACATGGTCAGGCGTCATTGGAGCAACTGGGTTCGAATATTCTCAAAATGGAACTCCTATCACGACGAGTTCTGACCAAACAAACACATCCGTTACCTTATTCGGCACATTTTCATCTGGAGATATACTTATTATAACATCTAAAAACATTTCTGGAAACACACAATCTATACCAATCGCCCTATTACTTCCTCCTACAAAACCTCAAATATCATCATCGGCTCTAATCAATGTATCAGGGTTTACTCTACAATGGACTGGGGGAGTTGGAGCAACCTCATACGCGTTTACTCGCAGTGGCGTATCCATAACTCCTTCCACAGATAATTCACTAACGGCTACCCCATCTGTCACATTTTCAAATCTATCACCAGATTTGACATTTGGAGAAAATATAGTAGTTACTGCAATAAATACAGGCGGATCTTCCTCGTCTCTTCCTATTACATTTAACACACTGCCTCCTACAACTATCACGAACATGATGGTATCCAATATGAGTCCCACAGGATTTTATATTAGCTGGTCTGGTGGTTTAGGCGCAACTAGCTATTCATTTACTCGTATAAGAGCAGGATATCCTAGTCTTACATTAGTCGCCGCAACATCTACCTTACAGTCTGCCACATTTTCTGGACTAAGCTTACAAGATGGAGACCAGATTATAATTACTGGAATAAGCGCTCAAAACGTATCCACATCTTCTTTACCCGTCACGCTTTCTATACCTCCAACAAAGCCTACAAGTCTATCGGCCACTTCTATAAACTCAAGAGGGTTTTCCTTATCGTGGTCAGGTGGACTTGGTACTCTCACATATACCTTTACTAGAAATGGATTTGCAATAACACCTTCCACCCAGACAAGCAGCTCTGCCACATTTACCGATTTATCCCCTGTTTCATACCCTGGCGACCAAGTGGTTATCATAGCGTCAAATAATTCTGGAACAACATACTCTTCTCCTGTAAGTCTGCTCATGAAACCGGCCCCTCCTATGAATATTTCATTTGTGAAGAATGGTGGCGCATATACATTAAGCTGGGAGGAAGCAAATGGTGCAACGAGTTATACATTTACACGCCAGATTAGCGGTCAAGGAACAGAATTCTCCCTCTTGCCTGAGACAGACAACTCGCTTTTATCTCAATATGTAGTGTTTTCAGAGCAGACTCCCCAGTTTGGCAACGATGATATAATAACACTGAAAGCGACGAATGCCAGTGGAACTACAACTTCCAGCATGGTGATAAATCTATCCCCAGGCGCTCCAGATTTAATAACGGTGAAATCTGTCACATCATCTTCTTTTACACTATCTTGGAATACTCTGCCTGGAGCAGAATGGTATAATTTCATGCTAAATGATGTGGCTATAATCCCCAGTGTAAATAATGCAGTATCTCAATCACCAACTGCCACTTTCCCAGCGTCGGCAAGTCTGGTGTCTACAGATAAAATAACGATTATTGCTGGAAATACTTACGGCACAAGCACTACCAGTTTTACCTATGGCCAAATTCCTAAGGTAATTTCTGGAACGAACGTTGTAAAAGTTGGCAACGCAATCACTTCGTTTAGAGTAACTTGGTCAGACGCATCAGATGCCGCAACATTTGGAGCGAATATAATGAGTCTTTCTGGAATGGTCAGCTTTACTTTAGTAAATAATACCAGGATGGATTTTACATCCGTGACAGGAGTCACAAATTCCGTAGATGCCACCATTTTCGCTATTACACCGTCAAGAATACGTTTATCATCGCCGAATAAGGTAATAGTTACAGCTTCCACGGGAACGGCAACACTATCGCCCGTGTAAAACTCTTACGACTCATTATACCTTCTGCTTTCTGCATTTTATTCTTCCGTCTTTGTAGTTATACAATGGACGCAAGTGAATTGATTCGCAGAAAGTTACAGGCTACGCTTTCTGCAGCGGCAGTGGAAACCTCTAAGAAGGGCAATCCCGCGTTTATACCTACTACTACGAATAATATTACTTTGTTGAGCACTATCGCATTTGTGTCAGAGGATAATAAGATTAATTTTGATGCTGGTATGAGATATCTATATTATGATGCCGCGGGAATTCCCTACTTGTCGACGATGAATTTCTGCGCCCAGCGCCTCCCTAAACAGTAATAACATATGATACAAAGAATGCCTCAGCAAAAAACAAAAGCAGAGCGAGTCAAAGAATCTGTGACTTTGCTAAAAAGGCTCATGGAAGTGGGCATACATTCCGAAGACCTCGGCTACAAGGCGACGAAACAAGTCCTGGACACCTGGATTTCTGATGGCCTCCCCAAAACAGAAACCATTGATTTTGCGCGATACGGTCGCATAGGTCATTTGACTCTTCCGCAGGACTCAGGAAAACCTCCTACTTTTTTGTTGAAAGCAACGGAGGAGCTGAAAGAACAACTCGCCGATGAATAGATGGGCGACGATGGCAACACGGACCATGCGTCCAACAGTCTAAATAAAACCCTAACTTTGAAAGATTTGGTTTTATTTGGGGCTTCTATATGGAAGCAATTATAGGGCAGCTCTAGAATAATACATTAGGAAACCCACCTCTAACACAGCCAGTATGAGTAACGCGGTTTTCTTCCACTTACGATTTGGGACAAATCTATATGCAAATAATAGCACAAGGGCTAGTATAAAAATAAGAGGTAATACATTTTTCGTATGCGAAGAATATTCGCTATAGTCGGCGAACGGATCCCTAACCAGATTCTTTCCACCTTTAGAAAGTATACGTTCCATTTCAGATTTATTGACTTGATTGCCGAAATTATATGCTTCAATTGATTTATCCACACACTTATTAAACTCTGTTTCTATGTCATTCAATTGTTGTTTTTGAAGGGGAGTTCCTGTATAACCGCTTTTTTGAACATTATACTTTTCTGGAAAATTCGCAATATCTTTCATGTCGTCACGATACAGTCGTATTTTATTTAAATTCAAGTTGATCGTTTCTATTTTTGGCGCTATTGCTGTCCAGCATTTATCTTTACCAGTTTGATTATTTAATGACGGACAAAATGCTTTTGCTGCATTAAACTGACTGTAGGCATTGTTCAACTCTTCAATCGCATTCTTGGCATCTGAAAAATACCTTGTATAGGTATTACCCATTTCTTATAATATTTATGTAGAATTTATTCGTGAGGTCCCCCACCAAGAGGCCTTAACGGCTGCCGCCCATAAATAATAGATGCCTATCATCGCGACTATGTCGGCCATGGCAACATCCGCAATCGGCAAAGCACTCGGCTCTGCTCTTATTTCCTATTCCACGCATTATGGTATGACAAAGCTGTATAACGCAGCGTGTGTGCCTGATGGGGTATGGGGCTTTTTACAGGGAATGGTCACATCTGGAAGCCCTGTATGCCAACTCGGAGTTCAGGTAATCAGCTCTACGCAGGTGTCGTATTCATCCATCATCATGATGGGCATTTCCCGTATTCTGTTGGACGTTGTTGCTCCTTCGGGAGGGAAACCAGTAGACGCGGCCTCTTCTCACATTTAAATTATGAAGCGAATCATCAGATGAGTGCTTCAGCAGAAGGCTCGTTATACGAGCTCGTCTCCCGAGGCAAGAAAGACGTATATTTTTTCCAAGACCAGCGCGATAGTCGGTTTGCGTTTGATAATACGTATGACACACAGACTCCGCGCCTGGAAGAAATGCGCCGCATTCTCCCCACGACCGCCGTGGAATTCGGACGCACCGTTGAATTTGAGTTTGATTTGGTCGGCGACCTGATGAAATCACCAACCTTAGTAATCGAACTCCCCACATGGCTTCCTGATGCACAGGCGAAACTCGTGAGGAATTCGGTGATAAACGATGTAGAAGGTATTTCCTACGGATATATCCAAGGAATCGCCTATTTCTTATTTGAAAAAATCGGATTCTATCAGGATAATATACTGCTACAAGCATTCAGTGGCGATACTCTGTGTGCCTTGTCCAAAAATGTCGGCACATACAGCCAAGGAGTCATAACAAGAGAGCAGACGGGCAGCCACGGCGGTACCTCCCTAGAAATCGGCAGAAATGCCGCCCCACCCGCCTTGCGTTTAGAGCTGCCCTTGGTAGGATGCCAACAAGGCCCATCCGATGTTGGATTTCCTCAGAGGGCGATGACGAGGCATACGTATAGACTCCGTTGTAAGTTGAGGAAACTAGAAGACCTCGTGGAATCGTCGAATCCTGCAGCAACCGCAAAAGCTATACCGTGGGGTAAAACGATGTATCAACAAACAGCTACAGGGTCAATACAATTCCAAACACTCGCCCGCGAAAATATTCTACAACCCAAGATTTCTCTAGAAACCATGCAAATCTACGTGGACAAGGATGTCCAACAGGCAATGGAAACCCGGCCTATATATACTCGCTTCTCCAGAATATACGAAAACAAATTCACGCAGAGCAGTCTGGATTATGCAAATGTTGTTGCTGGAGGAGTAGCCACTATTTCTCGGCGCCTGGATGGACGGCATCCTGTCAACAGAGTCACATGGTATTTCCGAAATGCCGCCGATACCATGGCGAATCGTCTCTATAAAATAAAGACAGACAACGGAAAACCCTATTACAACAGCCTATCATTTCTGATGGCCGGCCAAACCCGTGAATTTCCCCGCAGCCCGCTCGTATGGAGAGACGTCACGAATTACGCAAAAGAGGATACGGATAGTGGCCTGGAAATCAATACGATGAACTGGTCCTTTGGCGCAATCGCCCCTTCCAGATTTACAGATATAGGCTCGCAAGTGGGCGGGGCAGTGAATTTCTCCAGTGCAGATAAACCCACGTTCTTCATTGACCTGGCCTCGCCCGGCACAACGGCATCCACCGAGCTGTTCGTCATTACAGAGGGCTGGGCCGAGTTGCGCACGGATGGAAGAGGCCGCGCAGAACTTCTTTCCATGAATTAATAATCGTCGGTGTTAGAGATGAGCGTGGAAGACTTGCCACTTGCTCCTGCCCAGTCCGAGGGATTCACTCGGCCGAGCGGCGATATCGTGACCCTGCTTGACCTTACTCCGAGGGATTACCAGGACAACGAATTCACGCCACTATCATCGGATAAAACATGGTGGCTTCCTGAGCAGTCCCGTCGTCTAAGACCGTTTTCCACCTGTGTGCAACAATACCCCTTTCGTGGCCCCACCGGTTTCGGCCAACGATTCACCTTCGACTTGAAGTCCACAAGTGCTGGGGATATCCTCTTTAACACAGTCTTACAAATAGACCTCAGCCATTGGTTCAATGATACCGACCTCCTACGTATGGAATCTGGACGCTATTCAGCCACTGCCTCTTTCAGAGGTTCGCTTGGCTTAACCAATTTGAAAGTTCTCACAATGATATCTGGCACAGTATCCATAGGCTCACCCGTTGTAGGAGATGGTGTTCTACCTGGCACTATAATCACCGGATTTGTATCAGGAACTCCTGGTGGAGTCGGATTTTACACGGTCAATAATACACACCCTGCAACTATTATTATTACAAATATGTCTGCAGGCCCTCAAGGAGACCAATGGTTTTATGCGAATTCTCTCGGTACGTCCATTTTAGAGCGTGCTGAGTTGGAAGTCGGCGACCAAACCATTGAAATCGTGGATGGAGATTTCTTGAACGTGAGCAGCCTATTATTCCAAGACCTGAATTCCCAATTCGGCCTAGCGACCGACGGCCTTGGCAGACAACCACTATCATCCCTTTTACACAGTCCTCTTTCAAAACCTTTTCCTACCACGAGCCGAAGCCTTTTTATCCCACTCCCATTTTTCTTTTCTCGTGTAAAGCTCAAGGAAGCATTTCCTGTCCTCGCCTGTAAAGAAGGCTCTATACGCATTCATGTGCAGTTACGGCCTTTCAAGGAATGCGTCCGAATAATAACAGGGCGTCGGGCCAGCTGTGATGATACTCCACTCGGCAAAACATTCCTTATAAGCGACAGCATTAAGACTCCGTCACACCCTTTGCCAACGGCAGTGCAGCTAAAGGCCTACGATAACATCCCCCAATTCAAGAATATACAGCTCATTACGTATTCAGCCCATACAGATGGCTCAATTAGAAATAAGATTCTGCGCAATCCGTTTGAGATTCTTACGCGCAATGTGACGACGTTCCATTTTGCTGAGCCTCTCAAATATGCCGTGAATAAAACAACCCTCGATACAATCCAAGTCTTGCTACCTCTGGAATTGAATCACCCTGTGGAAGAGATTATCTGGTTCGTCCGTCGTAAGTCAGTGGAGAACAACAATGAATGGACGAATTATTCAGCGGTGACAAGTTATGAATATGATGCCACCTATAATCCGACGAAACCCCTCTTACAATCGGCGACCATTCAATGCAATGGCGTGGATATCGTAAAAGCAGAAGAGCAGTGGTTTCGCCAGCATATTGCGCTCAGACACAAGGGAGGAATTGCCGCGTATGAAAATTTCATATACGGATATTCCTTTTCCAGTACACCTGGGCGTCATCAGCCGGCAGGAACGGCGAATGCTTCTCGCCTACAATCTATTCGTCTTGGGCTAACCATTGTCCCTCCTGGTGGGGCATTTGAACAAGACTGGGAAGTCAAGGTGTTTGTTCTTGCGATTCAGTGGCTCCGTTTTCAGGATGGTTTGACAAATAAAATGTATACGGATTAAAATGTATTCCATAACGTAAGAAAACCTTCGGTAGAACATTATACACTGCGTCAAACATCAGCAAACCTCCGCCAAAGGAAATAAACACTTCATCCCAGAAATCAAAATCAGATGAGCCGGCAATTAAAAAATACACCATCAAGAAAAGTCCAAGGAATATTTTGAAGGCAACTTCCGATAATAGGTATATTACGGAATCTTCCTTTTGCAGCTTTAATAATATAAGCACAATCTGAACGACCATGACCACTTTCAAAAACATGAGGAATACATGATAACTCTTCATCTTATAATAAGTACCCATCGACCCGTTCTACTAATCCATAATATCTCCTACACTTGTGAACAGATTGATTGCATCCAAGAAAAGTCCGAGAGAGGCATCCACATAATCCGGAGTACGGTTCTTGAGCCGTACGGCAATCTCCTTTATCCTCTGCGTATCATACGCAACAAAGACAGAAAACAGTCCAGCTCCAAACCAAGATAGAGCCTCGCTCAAAGAATATAAAGTGCTTGCGCGCACACCACCAAAAGCACCAGCTATCAATAAGAGCCTAGCAACAATGAGGCCAATCAGTGCGGCCAAGAGATAAGAGCCGAAGCCGAGAATATTCTGCTTATCATAAAATCCCAAGGCAGTCATCGCCAGGAAAATACCTCCCACAGTCACCAATACATCCTTTAACACATTCTCCGCCTTCAGCTGCGCAACAAATTTCGCCAGGACTTGGCCCAGAATCACTGCAAAAAGTGCAAACAACACATATTTCACAGGTCCCGGTTGTAAATACATCATGGCAAATAAAAGCACAAACGTCAGCACAATTTCCACGATTTGGGCAGCCATCGTATCGCTCACAGGGTAATTGGAGCTTAACGCCGTAACACCTAGACCAGCGAAAAGGTGTAGATAGGTTATGCCGATGAAGTTGCTGGCGCCTAAGCCCATTCTTTCTATTCTGCTCTAAAGATTTTGTAAAGGGACAACATCAGAATGGCCTCGGCGGGTCTATTAAGGCTCTTAAATTCGGGCATGCAAGATGAGCGCCTCCTCGCCCCGAAAGGACAACCGAGTACCGACGCATTTCAAAGGGCCTATGTAAAAGGAGGGCGATTTACCACGGAATGGTATCGCGTGGATTTCGACAATCAGCCGGCATTTGGAAGCACCGCCAGAATTACGGTGCCTCGCAGAGGACATTTAGTGACTCGCGCATTCCTCGTCACCACAATGCCAGATATTTCCACTGCACAGGCGGCGGCGAGAAAATACGCCACTGACCGCGGCCTCCAATTCGCCGGACCCACATTCGGCTGGACGAATTCCATTGGACATGCACTCGTTGTTTCTGCAGAGCTGAGTATTGGGGGCAACAGAATAGACACACTTGACGGGAAACTCTTGGAAGTTCTGGACGAGTT
>Ga0114979_10001604_pt1 | contig 15274 bp, 18 predicted proteins | sample S_140625_EF_Meta_FD_87315 | JGI IMG/M metagenome (GOLD analysis project Ga0114979, IMG submission 87315) | Freshwater microbial communities from Lake Simoncouche, Canada to study carbon cycling - S_140625_EF_MetaG | ecosystem: Environmental > Aquatic > Freshwater > Lake | place: Lake... | reverse complement strand
CTCCTGCAACGGATGAGCCTGCTGCTGAATAATACATTTCAACATTGGTACTATAAAAATCCCTCGAAACATCGAGGGATTTTTTTTGCCTTACCTTGTTCGATTTCTTTTAATAATTGGTTGTCATCTCCAATAATACAAATGTGGAAACAACTCCATTTTCCCAAACCAGCTATCAAGCTCTGCATTGTTGCAAGAAATTGAAAGCTGAAAATAAATGACCATTGATTTCACCTTACCCAAAATAAAGACATGCAACAGTAGATTCTAAACAGACTTTACAAAACATTCCTACCTCCATTAAAATAGGAATGGCATGCAACAATTAAAAAAGGGTTGCATAATGCAACCCTTTTTTAATTGTTATATTCTAACTTAATCTAGCGTAATTGGATATTCATACAACCCATCATAACCAGGATAAAATCCTGTGATTGTAATTGCATTTTCATTACCAACCATTTTCCTCAATTCATCAACGGTATTCACATCTTTATCGTTCACTTTCAAAATCACAAAGCCGTCTTTCATGCGGGTTTGATCATATAGTGCACCTTTATTTATTTTCTTAACCACCACGCCTCCTGTAACTCCATATTCCTTTGCTTTTTTGTTCTCTAAATTTGTAAAATCAGCTCCCAACAAATCGAGTTTGGTGTCATTCTTTACAATATCAAAGTTTCCGGCTTTGTTGCGCAAGGTCACCACAAAGTTCATTGGCTTGTTTTCTCTTATCACCAACACCGGAATCTTATCACCGGGTTTGTGCTTGCTTACCTGCTCTTGTAGCTCCCCTCCGGTATTGGTTTCTACCCCGTTTATTTTCTGTATCCTATCCCCTTTTCTGATGCCCGCTTCATATGCTGCACCATCTGTTGGCAATTGTGTTACATAAATTCCATCATAAGCCGTTTCAGGTATGCCCAATTTTGTTCTTTGATCTTCTGCAACATCTGTTGCATCTGTATATTGAATGCCCAAATAACCTCTTTGTACCGTTCCAAATTTGATGATGTCATCCACCACTTTTTTTACAATATTTACCGGAATAGCATAAGAATAACCTGAGTAATAACCCGTTGGCGAGGCAATTGCCGAATTTATTCCAATTAATTTTCCGTCGGTATTGATCAATGCTCCCCCGCTATTGCCCATGTTTACGGCAGCATCTGTTTGAATGAATGATTCGACTGCGCCACCAGGGTTGCCTGTTTTATCTTTATTTAAACCCAAACTTCTTGCTTTGGCACTTACAATCCCTGCTGTAACTGTAGTTTCCAAATTCAATGGATATCCCAAAGCCAAAACCCATTGGCCAATTTTTACATCATCAGAATTTCCATAAATTAAAAATGGCAATGCACTGGCTTCAATTTTGATTACTGCCAAATCTACTGCGGGGTCAGCTCCAATTAGTTTTGCTGTGTAGGTTTTGCGGTTGTTGAGGGTAACTTTTATTTCATCCGCGTTTTCAATTACGTGGTTGTTGGTTACAATAAATCCATCATCGCTGATGATGACACCAGAGCCAGATGCTTTTTGCTCGGGTATAATGTTCATCCTTCCGCCTCCAAAAAATTGATTGAATAGATCATCGCTAAAAAAATCGCTGAAAGGGCTTTGTTGCATTCTAGGTAAACTATTGCTCACCTGCTTGGCGTTGGTTTTGGTTTTGATGTGCACCACTGCCGGAAGTGCGGCCGCCGAAGGTGCTGTAAAATCTACGGGCGTTCCGGGAGGAAGCATCCCATCTTTCATACCTGCCAATTTGTAATTTTCTGGTAAACTGCCATTGGGTTGGCCTGCATAGGTGTTACTGTTTTTTTGAAAACTTCCATAACCCCAAACTACAGCTAAGGTAGTAAGGGCGCTAATCATGATGGTTGCCAATACTTGTTTTAGTTTCATTTATTAAGGTTTTAATTGTGAATGTGTGACTGAAATCAATTTCTGTGCCTTCGATGCAAAATAACAACAGACTGACATTTTGAAACATTTTGTATGTCATCTTTAACATTATATTATTTAGCAGTTTAAAATTGTCAGATACTCAATAAAAACTGCATGGTATCCACACCGTCGGCATATTGATACAAATTGGGTTGTTGCGCAGAGCCAAATGGCAGGTGATTTTCACCAACGATGGCTTGTATCGATTCATTCTTTTCCAATTCAATTGCCGGGTTTGTATCGGGTGAATAATATTCATAATGCAACACGCTAATCGGCGAAAACAATCCTTTCTGCTCCACTAAAATTGTAGATTCATTGGTCATGTATGCAATATTGTTTATCAACAAAATCGACAACTGGTAATCATAATTGTTGCTGTATTTGTGGTGATCTCTGAAATATTTATAATGCTCAAAGGATTGCAGCAACGGCACAAAATCATACCCCTCCGGTACATAAATTTTTGTAACATTTCTGCATCCCAACCCAAAATAGCTGTGGATGTCATCCGATAACAACTGCAATGTCTCCTTCGATTCTGTGCCAGTTAGTATGGCTACCGATGTTCGATTTCTTCGAATGATGTTCGGATATTTCGCAAAATACTGTTCGAAATGCTGCGCAGATTGGTTTCCTCCAGTTGCAATGTATGCATCACATCCTTTCAATTGATCTGCAACATTTATCTTGTCGATGATAGCTGGTTCCCATAAGACCATTTGCTGAATAATAAAAGGCAACAAAACATCGTCCTTGCTCGAACATTTGATTTGAAGTTGATGCCCACAAATAAACCCACACAAAAAGTCGTGAAAGCCCACCATTGGAATATTTCCGGCCATTACGATGCCCAGTTTCTTTTCTCCTTTCAAATCGGCTGTAGGATAATGTTTTATCCATTCAACCAATCTTTCTTCTTGCAAATAGGCATCTACTATTGCAGCTGTGGCCTGCTCGATAAATGCGGTTGTAAACCAGGGATTTCTTTGTTTGGCCAAGTTTTTGGCAACCATCCAATCTTCATTATTTTCTTGAAGATATTTGCCAAGACGAACCATTAATGCAATTCTATTTTGTAAATTCATCCTGTTATTATTACTTTACATCAAATTTACGAATATGGCTATTAAGATTACCGATGAATGTATCAATTGTGGCGCTTGCGAACCAGAATGTCCCAACAATGCGATTTATGAAGGTGGCGTAGAATGGGCAATTGCAGATGGAACTGCTGTAAAAGGAATGTTCAATTTAATGGATGGAACGGCAGTTGATGCCAATCAACGCCTGATGCCAGTGAGCAACGACACTTACTATATAACACCCAACAAGTGTACAGAATGTCAAGGGTTTCATGAAGAACCACAATGTGCCGCTGTTTGTCCGGTTGATTGTTGTGTTGCTGATGAAACATACAGAGAAACCGTTGATGAGTTGATGGCAAAAAAAGAGAAGTTACACTTATAATCTCTGGCAATTTCTTTTTCGTTTCAGCTTCATAAAACACGCAACAGTTTTTTAAAAAATAGTTGCCCTTGTTTTTTTGATGGATAAAAAATTTAAAAGAAAATTTCCTTATTAAAATGTTATACAATTAGATATGCGTGTTCATTTGGGAATGCTCTTTTTGTTGGTCAGCTTAATGTTTGCTTGTAAAGAGCAACCTAAAGACCCTGGAGCAGAACGAGGAAAAAAATCATTGGCATTGTTATCCGTAGACCGAGAATTTTCACAGCTGTGCAAAACAAAAGGCATGAAGGCGGCATTTATTGAATACATAGACAGCAATGCCGTATTACTAAGACCCAATACATTCCCCATTATTGGAGCCAATACCATTGATTATTTGTTCGAACAAAATGACTCCGCTTATGCCCTTTCTTGGGATCCGCAGCATGCAGAAGTTTCTGCTTCAGATGACATCGGTTTTACTTACGGCATTTATGAAATCAAACCTGCAGCATACGATACGTTCATTTACGGAACCTACACCAACTGCTGGAAAAAACAATCCGATGGAAAATGGAAACTAATATTAAATACTTCCAACGAAGGCATTGGCGAACATTAATGTTTACCCATTTTAATTTCAACACCTTACATTTATTTTTGTTTCTTTGTTGAAATTCATTCATAAACATCATCGAATTTTAGAAACAAGCTTCAACCCCCACCAAACAAACAAGCCATATGAAAAAGAATATTGCATTGGTTACAGGAGGATATTCATCCGAATCGGTTATTTCTTACAAAAGCGCCAACAGCATTTTACAACATATCGACACCGAAAAATGGAATTGTTATTTGATAGACATTCGCTTGGATGGATGGTTCTATATCAATACCGCAGGACAAATAACAACAGTTGATAAAAACGATTTCTCCATCACTGAACAAGATCAAAAAATTATTTTTGATGCAGTGTTGATTGGCTTACACGGAACACCTGGTGAAGATGGAAAATTGCAAGGTTATTTTGATTGTTTGGGTATATCTTATACTTCTTGCAATGCCGCTAGTTCAGCATTAACTTTCAACAAGCGCTATACCGTTGCCGTAGCAGCTTTTGCGGGCATTCCAGTTGCAAAATCAATACAAATTTTCAAACACAGTGCTATTTCCACGGACAGCATCTTATCAATTTTAACGCTCCCCGTATTTGTGAAACCCAACAATGGCGGCAGCAGCTTTGGCATCAGCAAAGTAAAAACCACTGAGGAGTTACAACCTGCGCTAGACAAAGCATTTGCAGAAGACGAGCAAGTACTGGTGGAAGAATTTATCAGTGGTAGAGAATTTACCATCGGCGTTTTCAAATCCAAAGGCAAAATCATTGCATTACCCATCACAGAAATCATCACAGAAAATGAATTTTTCGATTACCAAGCAAAATATGAAGGTGCCAGCCAGGAAGTTACACCTGCTCAAGTTGAAGAATCAATAGCGGAACAAATACAATCTACCGCAAAAAAAGCTTACGCCATTTTTAATTGCAGCGGCGTCATTCGCATCGACTTCATTTTCGATGACAAAACCCAACATCCCTTTTTGTTAGAAATCAATACCATTCCCGGACAAAGTGAAGCCAGCATCGTTCCACAACAAGTGAAGGCAATGGGTTGGACGCTCAAAGAATTTTATAGTCAGCTTATCGAAGCATGCTTTTTGACTAAATAATTGTAAGTTTGGAGTATTCTTTAATTTGATTTTGTATTATTAATCATCTTTCCGTGTTTAAATTCATAACCAACAAACCATTTTGGGTTAATCTACTGATTGTTTTTGCCATTACTTTGTTGGTGTTGTTTTCTATTCTTCAACTTTTAGGCGTTATCACCAATCATGGGAAATATTTAAACGTGCCGTCGGTCATTGGGAAAAACACCAATGAAGCGATTAAAATGCTGGAGCAGCAAGGCTTTGATGTAATCATCAAAGATTCCGTTTATACGGATACGGCTAAAATGGGTACCGTATTGAAACAAATTCCCGACCCCAACAGCACCGTAAAAATCAATCGAACCGTTATGATTACGGTAAACAGATTGAGTTTGCCCATGATAGACATGCCTGCCCTCGAAGGAAAATCATTGAACTTTGCATTGGTTATTTTAAGACGAAGCCATCTTGTTTTAGGTGATACGATCTTCAGACCAGATTTTATGCGCGGATCGGTTTTGGAACAAATGTATTTAAACAAAAAGATAAAATCGGGCACCAAACTGCCTTGGGGAAGTGCAGTGGATTTAGTGATAGGAAGTGGATTAAACCAAGAGCCAGTGGTCGTTCCAGACTTGTTGGGCATGACCTACGAAGAAGCAAAAATTATTCTCGAAGGAAACGGTATACTCATTGGTGCATTACTTCCAGATGGTGATGTTACTGATACCGCAGCAGCGTTCATATGGAAACAAAGTCCGCCAAGATACAATGATCAACACGAACCTGTGTTTATTCAATCGGGTCAGTTGATGGATCTCTGGCTATCTGTTGACAAAAAAATAATCGAAGATTCTACCGCCATACAATAAATTCAAAATGGAAAATATACAAGCAGAAACAGTTAAGCAAAGATTAGATGCAGGTGAAACTTTACACCTTGTGGATGTGCGTGAACCACATGAACATGCCGCATTCAATATTGGCGGAACGCTCATTCCATTGGGCAATATTATGGCAATGCAAATAGATGCCATCGAAGAGATGAAATCAGCAGAAATCATCTGCTATTGCAGAAGTGGTCAGCGCAGCATGCAGGCCGCTATGATGCTCGAAAGCATGGGCTTTACAAACACCAAAAACCTGGTCGGTGGCATGTTGAATTGGGAAGCAACTTACGGTAAGCCATAGACTAAAAACGCAATCCCAATCCTGCCATGACATTAAGGGTGGCCATCGGATAATAATAATTCTCCGTACTCAATTTTCCTCCATAAATGTAGCTGAATGTATAGCCGTTTGCGACATATTTTTCTGAGAACAAATTGTTGATTTGGAAAAACAATTCCAACGCATTTTTCTTTTTATACACTTTATTGTAAGCGAATTTCACATTTTGTACAAAGTACGATTTTAAGATTTTGTCCTCACTAGAGGTATTGTCAAGAAATTGTTTTCCTACATACTTGCTACTGAAACTGATGTCTAGCCCTTTAACAGGTTTTAAGTTAATCGAAGCTGATGCCAAAACAGCCGGTGAAAAGGAAATGTCTGTTTGGTTGTATGTTGTCGTTTGTTGGTTACCGTTATCATAATCATCAACATAACCAGTAAATTGAAATATTTTATTTCTACTTAAAGTTAGATTGGCAGCAACATCCATCCATTTGTTTAATCTTGCTTGAGATTCCAACTCAATTCCTGCTCGATAACTTTTAGAAATGTTGGTTCTTGTATAAGCAAACACTTCATTCACTTTACCAGTTAATACCAATTGATTATTGTAATGCATGTAATAAGCATTGCAACTCCAGCTCCATGTTTTATTTTTTTTCTCTACACCCAATTCGATGTCGTGTAATGTTTCTGGTTTAGGCAAACTATTGCCGGATGTTTCAAAATCATCCCTATTCGGCTCTTTGGTTGCCTTCGCATAAGACAAATACATTTTCAAATTTCGGTTGGTGTAGGTTATTCCAAATTTGGGGTTGAAAAACATAAAATTTTTTGAAATTAAAATGGATGGATTGTCTCTAAACCCATTGATTACATAACGGACTTGTCTGTATTGCAAATCCACAAAAGTTTGCCAATGCGGATGCAGTTTTTCTGTCCATTTGATAAAGGCTGCGCCTTCTGATTTTTTGGCTGTTCGCAAATACCATTGATATGATTTGGGAATGGCTCCTGCAACAGAAGAGCCGACAATGAAACCAAAATGTTTACCATCATAACTATTTATGGAAAGGCCGGATATCAGATGTCTTTTGGATTTATCGTATTGCACAGAAAAGTTTGAACCATAAAATTTATTGTCGAGCCAAAGCTGTCTGATCAAATCCAAATCAGAGATGGTGTCGGAGCCAGATATAAATGGAGAAAGGCCATAACTGCTCAAAACTTGCGCAGCTTTATATTGTTCAAAATATCCTTTTCCAGTCGTTAAAAACAACGCCCAATTGGCCTTCCAAGCCGAATTGATTTTTGTATTGTAAAAGAGTTGATAATGGGTTTGCTTATAATTATCGGACTCGTTATCGTAAGGAGAACCCGTTTTTTCTGTACCTGCTGGATTGTATCTTCGATTGGAATCTAACGTTACCTGATTTATGCCAAACCAGGATGCGTATGTTTTTTCTTTACCAGAAAAAATATTCAACCGAAGTGAATGATTTTGGTTGATATAAACAACACTGCTGTAAAACGAACGAAGCTTTGCACTAGCGCGCTCCACATAACCATCGCTGGAAATTTGACTTAGCCTGCCCGTAATGATGAAATGTTTTTTTAACAATCCACTGTTCAATTGCCAGGTGTGTTTTTGCGCTTGGAAAGAACCAAATGCATGGCGCAATTCTATACTCTTATTGGTATCCAGTTCATTGGTGTTGATATTGATGCTTGCACCAAACGCACCCGAGCCATTTGTAGAAGTACCGACACCTCTTTGAATTTGAATTGAATTGGCAGAAGATGCAAGGTCGGGCAGGTTTACCAAAAACGTTCCTTGGCTTTCGGCATCATTGTATGGAATACCGTTGATGGTAATGTTGGTGCGGCTTGCATCGGTTCCTCTAATTCTAAATCCCGTGTATCCTATGCCGTTACCTGCGTCTGAATTTACTTGAATGGATGGCGTTTGATTTAAAATAAAAGGCAAATCATAGCCAACATTTTGTTTTGAAATATCTTGTTTTGACAAATTGGTTTTAGCAATGGGCAATGCTTCAGATGCCCTAACAGCATTGATTTCTATGGCTTGCAACAAACTTGAATCTTTTGTTGCTTTTTTGTTTTGTGCGATCGAAAAAAAACTAAACTGCAAGAGTATCCCTAAGAAAAATAATTTTTTCATTAAAATATTTTGGAGCTAAATATCCGAGATGGCAATTTAATCGTGGCTTCAAAAATGGAAGCATCTCCCTTCGCAGGCATTATCCTGAGCAGGTTAACGGGTATAATCTCAGCCTTTTCGTAAAAAAGCACCCCGGAAATTTGAGCAATGTGAAAAAGAACTTTCTAGCGCAAATATAATAAAGAATATAACATTTGGTAACAAAGAATTAATCTGTTACTTTTGCACCGCGAAGTAGAGCAGCGGTAGCTCGTCGGGCTCATAACCCGAAGGTCAGAAGTTCGATCCTTCTCTTCGCAACTAAGAAGGCCTTTTGCGAGGTCTTTTTTTATGCTTCAAACTTAAATATTTTACTATATATTTGAGCTCGAAAATTTTCACTTCGAAAATATCACATTAAAAAAATCGCTTCACACCAAACAAAACAAAAAATGAAAAAGCTATTGATCCTTTCAACTGCAGTTGTAGCCTTATTAACTACCAGTTGCAAAAAAGACAACGACACCACTTGTACACTTAGTTCAAGTTCAATTTCCGGTGCATACAAAATCGCATCTATCTTGTACAAAGCAGATGCACAAACGCCTGCTGTAGACATTATTACAACATACGACGCTTGCGAAAAAGACGATATCCTAACATTTAGCTCAAATGGTACTTGGACACAATCGGAAGGTGCAACATCTTGCAGCCCATCAAACAGCGACAACGGAAACTGGTCACTTGTAGGCGAAACATTATCGGTGGATGGAGTTGCATTAACCGTTAGCAACTTTTCTTGCAGCGAGTTTACCCTGAATATTACTGGACCAGGTGTAGGAGAAACCACAACGACTCGATTGGTAAGACAATAATCCCAACAATTAAAGATAACTTTGCCGAACATCTTCATGTTCGGCTTTTTTTTGGGCAAACAGTTTCAAAATCTCAAAAAACAAAAGTTGCTTACAGAAGCTATGAATAACTGGTTTTTGAATTCGGTTATTCCAAACATAAAAAAATTGTAATGAAAGTTGGATTTGTAAATATTTTCGGTAAACCGAATGCAGGAAAAAGTACGTTGTTAAACGCTATAATGGGAGAAAAAATGGCCATTGTATCGCACAAAGTACAAACCACCCGCCATCGCATCAAAGCCATTTTGAACGAAAAGGATTTCCAAATTATTTTTTCAGATACACCGGGTATCATCGAGCCCAAATACAAGCTGCACGAAAAAATGATGCAAGCCGTAAAAGGCAGTTTAGAGGATGCAGACCTTGCTTTGTTGCTGGTAGATGCAAAAGAAAAACCAGAAGAATCCCACGCCATTTTTGAAGCCTTGCATTTGAAAGCCCCTGCTGTTGTCATCATCAACAAATCAGATGCTGTAAAAGACGCGCAGCAAATACAAAACTTACAAGATTTTTTTGCAGCACAACGTTACTGCAAAGAAGTGGTGGTAATTTCAGCCTTACAAAAAATGGGCATCGAAGCTTTGCTGCAACGCATCTTATTTTATTTACCCGAAGGAAATCCATTTTTCGAAGGCGACGACATCAGCGATTTGCCCACCAAGTTTTTTGTGAGTGAACTCATCAGAGAAAAAATATTTGAGTTGTATCAGGAAGAACTCCCCTATCATAGTGCAGTACTCATCAGAGAATTCAAAGAAAAAACCACACTCATCAAAATAACGGCAGACATCATCGTTCAAAGAGAAACACAAAAAGGCATCATCATTGGTGAAGGCGGCAGCATGATAAAAAAACTCGGAACCCTTGCTAGAATAGACATCGAAGCATTTTTGGATTCCAAAGTATTTTTAGAATTGTTTGTAAAGGTGCGTTCTAAATGGCGCGACAACGATATTTTTTTGAAAGAATACGGATACTAAGGATCTTGTTTTATATTTAATTTTGAATTTTTAATTTAGCATACATGAGTTTTACAGTAGCCATCACCGGCAGACCCAACGTGGGAAAAAGTACATTTTTTAATCGTTTATTAGAGCAAAGAAAAGCAATCGTTGATGATTTTAGCGGCGTTACCAGAGACCGTCAATATGGTGTTGCAGAATGGTCGGGAAAGACTTTTAATCTAATCGATACAGGCGGTTTTGTTCCACAAAGTGATGATATTTTTGAAAAAGAAATTGCGAAGCAAGTCAATATTGCCATACAAGAAGCGAACGCCATCATTTTTATGGTTGATGTATCAACAGGTATTACCAACCTCGATGAATCTATGGCAGATTTGCTGCGCAGAAGTCAGAAACCCGTGCTGTTGGTTGTAAATAAAGTAGACAACCACAACAGGATGATGGAAGCGAGTGAGTTTTACAGCCTAGGCTTTGAACACATCTTCTTTTTATCCTCTATCAGTGGTTCCGGAACCGGTGAGTTGCTTGACGCGATTAATGATTTAAATGTGGATGATGAAGGCGCAGATCTAGAAAATGAAGGCATCCCCAAATTCGCTATTATTGGCCAACCCAATGTAGGTAAGTCATCGTTGCTAAATGCATTGGTTGGCTCAGAGAGAACCATCGTAAGTGATATTGCCGGCACAACCAGAGACACCATTCATACCCATTACAATTTATTCAACAAAGAATTTATTCTCATCGATACTGCAGGTATCCGCAGAAAAGCGAAAGTGCATGAAGACCTCGAGTTTTATTCTGTTATCCGAGCCATCAAAGCCATTGACGAAGCCGACATTTGTTTGTTGTTGTTGGATGCCGGAAAAGGAATCACGGCACAAGATTTATCCATTTACTCATTGGCAGTTAACAAAGGAAAAGGCATTGTAGTATTGGTGAACAAATGGGATTTGATGGAGAAAGAAACCAACACCGCCAGAGATTATGAAGCCGATCTTCGCAAACGACTCGCTCCTTTTAATGATGTGCCCATTATCTTTATTTCAGTAACAGAGAAGCAACGTATTTTTAAAAGCATAGAGGCGGCATTGGAAGTGTTTGACAACAAACACAGAAAGGTAACTACTTCAAAACTCAACGACATCATGTTGAAGGCTGTAGAACAATACCATCCACCAGTGGTGAGAGGAAACGCCATCAAAATAAAATATGTAACACAGTTACCTACACATACACCTAGCTTTGCGTTTTTCTGCAATTACCCAGACGACATCAAAGCACCTTATCGGAATTATTTAGAAAATAAATTAAGAGAACAATTCGATTTCAAAGGTGTTCCCATTCGCTTATTCTTTAGGAAAAAATAATTATGCTGATCTTAATTTAATCACCAGAAGGAAAGTAACAATGGCAATTATTAAAATGATGATGATGCTGGTGTAGATGTTTGAAAAACCAGCTATCAATGGTTTTCGCTTTTTTCTCTTTCTTGTTTCTTGATGCAATTTATGATGCAGCATTTGTATGCTAGATGCAATATTATCTTGACTCATCATTTGCAAACCTTCCACAGCATCTTGAGAAAATGCATCAGCTTCCATCTCCATCTCAAAAGCATTTTGTTCCATTTCAGACATCTCTTTGTTGAGATATTGCTGTAGCTTTTGGGGATCAAGACCTTTTTTTTGGCCGGTGTGATGTTCGTTATTTTCTTTCATGTTCAATTTTCTTTTCCATGATTATTTTCAAATTCCGTTTCCCATTTTGAATGTGGCTTTTTACCTGCATCATCTGAAATCCGGTTTGATCAACAATTTGTTGATAGCTCTTTTTTTCAAGATAAAACAAGGATATGCATAAATGTTGTTCGGAATTGAGTTGTTGTAATGCGGTGCTCAGTAAGTTTAGTTGACTTTCTTTTTGTAAAAAAATTTGAAAATCGAAATCATCCGATGCTGTTTGCAAAGTTGAATCATCCAACTCATGGTAATGATGGTTTTTATTTCGCAATTGCATCAAACAATAATTTTTGGCAACCATATACAACCAGGATTTAAAATAAACGATTTCAAATCTGGACACATCTTTGATCACTTTCAAAAATATTTGCTGCACAGCATCTTTTGCATCGGATTCATTTTTGAGGTATTTCATGCAAACACCCAGCAACAATAGTGTATATCGGCTCAATAAAATTCCCAGCAATTCATTGTCGTTTTCGCGCAAATGCCTTTGCAACAAATCCTGATCACTAATATTAATGTATTGATCTTTTTTCAACAATGCTTATTGATTGAAGTACGATGTATTTGGCAGAAGAAACTAATTTCCAGATGTTGATGTTGTATTTGATGGCGTTTTTACTTTTTGATTTTTATCAAAAAACAACATTTTAATGGCCATCACCAACAACAAAACAGCAAAGCATTTCTTCACGGTTTCTTGCGGAATTGACAAGGATATTTTACTTCCCAACAAACTGCCTATTATAAATCCAATGGCAATAAATGCCACAACAGTAAAGTCTACATGGCCTTGTTTGTAATATTGCAAAACGCCTAATATACCAACCGGAAACATGATCAATGCCAAGGAAGTACCCTGTGCATCCAATTGAGAAAAACGAAGTAAATACACTAGGGCCGGAACAATGATAATGCCACCACCAATGCCAACCATTCCGCCGAGCATACCCGCTGCTAATCCAATGATCACCAAAATCAGGATTGTAGTCATGTCCATTTTATATTTTTTTCTTTTAAACATTGATTTTTTTCTGCTTTATGATGTGGTCAATTTATATCCTAAATAAGTGACACCAAAACTCAAAACAATACTGATTAAAATATACATCAATGAAGCGCCTAGCTTCCCTTCCATGAGCAATTGTACATTTTCCAAACTGAATGCAGAAAACGTTGTAAATCCACCACAAATACCTGTAATTAAAAACACACTCCAATGCTGACTAAAGAATTGATTTTTGAAGCAGTAACCTGCAAAAATGCCAATTAATAAACTACCCAAAATATTAATACCCAAGGTAATAAAATAATTATTATTGAATTTGATAAATTGATAAGGAAGATACCGCATAACCGTTCCAATAAAACCACCAAGTCCGGCCAACAAGATATTTTTAATCATATCAGTCATTTGACAATTTTCCGGAATAGGTATACTTGAAATCAACGTACCAAATTTTATCTACCCTCACAATTTTTATATCCATCGGCTTGTGCATGTAGTCGTTGGCGTAATTGATGATGGTTGTTGAGTCGTTGATATCAGTATATTGATTGATTTGATAAGATGCGGTTTTGTATTTCTGTTTTTTATCCGCCGGCATTTTATTGTAAAATGCTTTGTATGCATTGAACAACTGATTGTTTGCTGTATCTGGGAGCAACAGATTTGAAGCGGTTTCAAAATCGCCATTCAAATTGGCAATGATAAACGCCCTACCGGTTTCGAGTGCGTTGCTTGGCCTTTCTGTTGTTTGTTGATTGCATGCACCAAACGAAAACACAAGTAAACTCAAGTAAAATAACTGCTTCATGATAATCATTTTTGTTTAGTAGCTATGATGTAAAAAGCCAAGTCAACCATTTATGATTTGTGACAAGTACAACATGACAATAATAATCTGCTTGGTGAAATTAAAAAATCAAATCGGCATAAAAAAAGTATTATTTGGAGATGACGAAAAAAGGCAACTTTCGTTGCCTTTTTAAAATGGGAGTTGCATTTATTTTTTGGGTTGCATTTGTTCTCTTTCTTTCATCTGCTTCTCATCATCTTTGTTGTATGCTTTGATGATGGATTTAACCAATCGGTGTCTTACCACGTCTTCTTCATCCAACTCAATATATGATATACCATCAATATTGCGCAAAACGCGTGTGGCTTTAAACAATCCACTTTGTTGGTTTTTAGGCAAATCAATTTGTGTTGGATCACCTGTGATAATGGCTTTGGCATTGGGGCCAATACGCGTTAGAAACATTTTGATTTGTAAATCGTTGGTGTTTTGTGCCTCATCCAAAATGATGAATGCATTGTCAAGTGTACGTCCACGCATGTAAGCCAACGGTGCAATTTCAATGGTTCTGGTTTGCATGTAATACCCTAGTTTGTCTGCTGGAATCATATCATCCAAGGCATCATACAATGGTCTTAGATATGGATCAATCTTTTCTTTTAAATCACCGGGTAAAAAACCTAGACTCTCCCCTGCTTCAACAGCAGGCCTGGTTAAAATAATTTTCTTCACCAGCTTGTTTTTTAAAGCTCGCACTGCCAAAGCAACTGCAGTATACGTTTTACCTGTACCTGCGGGTCCGATGGCAAAAACAATGTCATTTTTATCACATGCCTGAACCATCATTTTTTGATTTTGTGTTCTGGCACGTACAGTCTTCCCATTGGGACCAAACACCAACACATCATTGGGATTTCTGTCTACAAAATTGTCGACTGTTTTTTCATCATCACCTCCTAAAATTTGTTCGAAATAATTTTCGCTCATGTTGCCGTTTCGTTGCATGTATTGCACCAGCAAATCAATTTTTTCCTTTGCAGTTTCAATCTGCTCGGGAGCGCCGCTTAATTTAATTTGAGTACCGCGACTTAAGATTTTTAAAAGGGGAAACTTCTTTTTTAGAAGATCCAACTTTCCGTTGTTAACACCAAAAAATTCAATGGGATTAACGGTTTCCAGGTTGATGATGGTTTCTGTCAATGTTTTCGAGTTTTTGGATGCTTTTGTTTTTTCAAAAGCATTGTTTGTGATGAAATTGTGTTGCCGGATTGTGTTATCCAAATATAATCTTTTAATAAAGGAATTCCATCAATAGATTTATCAACAATCGCAAAAATTAGGTGGAAAATTCAACAACAAAAATTTCAAAAATTCACATTCTGGTAACGTGGGATGATTACAT
>Ga0114979_10001600_pt1 | contig 15295 bp, 4 predicted proteins | sample S_140625_EF_Meta_FD_87315 | JGI IMG/M metagenome (GOLD analysis project Ga0114979, IMG submission 87315) | Freshwater microbial communities from Lake Simoncouche, Canada to study carbon cycling - S_140625_EF_MetaG | ecosystem: Environmental > Aquatic > Freshwater > Lake | place: Lake... | reverse complement strand
CAACACAGATATAATACGTGTTTCCGGGGGTAAGCCCAGATACATTTAAGCGCTCGGTATCATGGATTCCGGTCGCCGCATTTTCGATTCCGTTGGTAAGCAAAGTGAATGTGTTTCCGGTGCGACCATAAATTGAAATCACATCGTCATATGCCGGAGCATTGGTATATATAGAAACAGCTTCGCTGCGAGCGTCAAATCGATACCATATATCTTTTCCACCGATCGTTGCATCTTGCGCAGATGGTGTTGCTGAAGAAATATTGCCGCTCAGCGACATGCAATTGGGGTATACAAGGTTTGTGCTGTACTGGAGATTGATTGCACCATACGGATGGTCATTCACAAGTGCATAACCACAATCACTGCATTGACCGTAGCAAGAAAGGCTTAATGTGGTGTTTCCGTTTATTGTGATTTTTCGACGTGCTACACCATTCAATGTTTCTATGCAAGAACCGTTTGTCATCACTTCACCCTCAATATCCAACTGGTTTGCAGCGTATTCGAAACGATATGAACCAGCCGGAAGCGAAACAGTTACTGTATAAATACCATCACCGTTATTGTCACTCATTGGCATGCAGCTATTGCACCATTCGTTGAAGTCGCCTCGCACAACAGGCTGCGGATTCAACACTGCGGTCATGTCCACTTGAAAGGTAACATTGTACTCGGTCTCACAGGCAGTGCAAGAGCCGTAACAAGATACGGGTATGACCAAGTCATTTCCACTAACGGTTATTTGACGAGCGGCCACGCCATTGTCTGCCGTGGTTGTGCAGCCCATGCCGCTCCATAGCATCTCTGAGGACGTCCAATTATCAGTAGTTATTTTGTAAGTGTAGCTTCCATCTTGAAGAGAAATTGTGCTTTCCCAAATGCCATCTCCATCGGCATCCTGCATAGGATTGCAGTTGCCACACCAGTTGTTGAAACTTCCACTGACGAATGGTTGAGTAAATGTGCCAACGTCATTATGCATGTCCACGCGGAAGGTGACACGGCGTGTTGGGGCATAAGCTTGGATATTGCGATTTACAGTATGCACCGTTGTATTGGTGATTACCGGTTCATTAAAATCGAAGTAGATAGCTGCAGCGTTTTCAATAGTTGTTCCATCGGGCAAGTTACTATTTTGTCCCACCGTATAACTCAGGAAACCATGACTGGCAGGCTCATTACTGAAACTATCGGGCAACATGATGTTATTGAATGTCCACTCGAGAATGCGCTGACCATACATCGTGAATTCGTAGTTATGACTAGCGGCGCCAACACGAACGCTGCCGATATTGAGGTCCGCGTCGAGTGTGTCGCGTACAACAACTCTGTATGCCTCTGCGGTTCCTGTGTTCTGGAAACGAATGAGGTATTGCATTTGCTGGTTTGGTAACACGTCGTGTTGTTCACCGATACCGCCCGGCCATCCGGTCTTGTCGTTAGGATCGAAGCTGCCCGTTACTTCAGCACAATAGGTGTCTGTGATTGGGGAGTCATCTCCGCATTCAAGGTCGTCCGCTAAGCCGCGCTCCCATTCGTCATCATCATCACTATCACCATCATCATCATCATCTTCACCATCACCCCCTGGTTCATCACCACAACCTTCCACATGATCGTTGGGGTGGGAGTTCCCGGGATGCAATGGGTGTTGATCGGCTTGTAGAATCCATGTTTCCTCTGAAGATGGAAAAGCGAACGTGATGTCTTCATCCTCTTGTAGCTGGATATAGTATGTGGCGAATAGCTCATTGTCTAAATAAACGCGCACCTCTGTCGAGCAGACCATGGCCTCTCCGCTGTTGCTCACGGTGAAGTAAACAGAATCCGCCGCGGCATCGCACCAGCCGTTAACACTAAGGCTTGAATGATCCCAAGGCTCGGAGCATGGACCTGGAGCGGGCACAGTATCTACGATGCATTCGGGTATTGGATACAGGCTAGCTTCCATGCACAGCGTCTCACCCAACACAAGGTCGCAACTGAAATTTGCGTTTATGATAGCCGATACGCATTCTCCCGGATTTATATCTCCGGTTTCGAATTGATAAGTGTTCCCTCCAAAGGATGTATAAGGCAGGTCAGCACTTTCGATGATTATGCCCTCATCAAATTCTACAATAGCGTACGATCCAACGAGCGGACCTGTGGCTGTTGGGCTATTGCACGCTTGCATTGATATCGGCCAAGTATGTTCGGAACAACGTCTTATTTGAGAAGCGACAATGCTTATGTCCGGGTCCGGGCATGAATTGTCATTATAAATGCGGAAAGGCGCTATGGAATCAACAACCCCTCCGGTAACTTGGAATGATTGCGTTAGCGGACAGTTGCTTTCCCAACCAATTGCTTCTGGGTCGAGTGATGCGGTATAGGTGCCGTCGGGTAGGTCGAGATTGCAGAAATAGAAATCACCCAGATAGTCGGAAGTGGTCACATAACCCCCAGGGTTAATTTCCATAACCACCCCACCAACTCCTAATTGAGTGTCGGAGCAATTTTGATTATAATCGTTATAAACCTGAGCTGCAGGAGTGCAATTCGCCGCCACATACAAGTCGGCTATTTCATCAGCACTTAGGGCGCGGTTCCAGACACCAACGTCGTCCAATTTACCCTTATAGTAAGACCAGGGATTGGAAAAGGTGCGGTATGCACCGATTAGCATGCTGTACCAGTTATTCACTTGCTGGGGAATTCCCGCCCATACTTGGCTGCTTACCTGTTGCCCATCAAGATAGAATCGACCACTTACTGAATCGACCACAAATGTGCTTAAGTGCCATTGTTGATCATATAATTCTCCGGTGTATGTTATACCGCTACCACAATCGCCATAGCCTTGGATGATGCCTCGACAACCGCAATTACAGGGGTTCGCCCCCCATACGTAAGGAGATTGCAGGATGTAATGCCCACTCATGGACTCTGTAGAATCGGATGGTCCGCTGATGCCGACATTCCAACCATTCCACGAGGCATTCATGTATTTTGAAATCAACGTTCCGCCACCATTTGCATCAGCAGGCTTAAACCACACTGAAATCGTTAATGGCAATGCGTTGAGCAGACTGTTATGTGGAACTTCAATATGGGCATTACTGCCATTGAAATAATAGGCGCTGTTCGTGTTGCCAAATCGATCAGCTACCGGCACTGCGTTCACAACGGTGCCATCAAGATGATGCGTTGAATTGTCGGTAGCATTTCCGGAAAAGGGCCACCAGCCCACGAGTCCATTCGTGGGTACGTAATCAGGAATTTGAGATATTCCAAGAATTCCTTGAAACATGATAAAGCAAATCGCGAGTAACCGCTTGCTTACGGTCTTCTCTTTTTTCGAGCTTTTTTCGAATAGAAAATGTGACATGGATTTAGGTGTTTATGTTTTTAATGGTGATCATTTTGCCCAACCGCAACCCTCACTTGAGATGAGGCATTTACCATTGTTTTTCAGGTGATTGTTGTAGGTCATACCGTGCCTCGAAGAGCATGATGATAATGCAGCAACAATAGCTGTAACAATGAGAGATGAAGAGATGAGCTTTTTCATGACGTTGAATGATTTGGTTAGATAAGTAGTTGGTTTGGAATTGATGTTTAGTTGTGCATCAAATCCGTTGCGAAGGTGTGCGGGTAATGTTCATCAATTGAATGCAATTGAGTAAGCGTCGGAAATGAATGAGAAATCGATGAAATCCTGTTTTTGGAAGAACGAATTCTCATGAAAAACGCCCGAAAATCCGTTGGGAAATAAAAATGCCGGCGCAAGGGCCGGCATTTGAAGAGGAAGTGGGATCGACGTTATTCAGCAATCAGTATTTTCCTTGCGGTTCGTTGTTCGGAATGAGCAACCAGGTAGTAAGCTCCACTGCTCAATTGGTTGTGGTCAATTTCAATGGATGAGGGTTGATTATTCCAGGACCGGATCAACTCGCCAAGCGAATTATAGAGCACTATGGTGTTGAATTTTTCGGTGAATACCACGGTACATCGGTTTTCAAAGGGATTAGGATACGCCTGTATGTTGTGCGAAGCGTCATATTCTTCAACAGGGATGATGATGGTGATGGGGATTGTTGTAGTATCAGGAAGACATCCAAGTGCAGGATTGCTTATTATGAGTGTTAGTGCTAAGGTATCGGGAATATTGGAGTCAGTTGTCTCTATGGTTATGGCGCATGAATCACCTATTTCGGCGTTATCGATTTGCCACGAATAGTCTAAAGCATAGAGACCATTGGTTTCGTCTTCGCATACGCTCAACTCTATGGCAGTTTCTATCAAAGGATCAATCACCACGTAATAAGGATTATCGACCAATAAATCATCTAGTCCATAGAAATCTGTGCAATCGAAAATGCGGTGAACGAACGGCTCCACATAGATGGTAGTCTCTTCCATAGATAGATAAGGTGCTACCGTTATCGTTGAGCCCGGTGCAGCATCGGTATTAACTTGAACTTCGAATACTACATATCCTAAGGCAGCAATTGGATCGGTCAAGGTGTCGGGAATGACGTAACCGTCGCGCAGGAAGAGGTCAATTGTGCCATCGTCATGCAGACAACCTTCAAGAGCTTCAGAAGCATAGAGAATATTTAATGTTGCGAGTTCAAACTCATTTGAGTTCAGGTTTATGGACATACGCAGACTGTCGACTTCTCCAGGTCCCATATTGCGGAATTGAACAAGATAGGTGATTGTCTCTCCGGCTTCAATATAGTTTCCCGGTTGGATGCCGATTGGAGTTGCCGTTATTTCTCCCGCAGGTTGAGGACTACAATCAATAGCGGGGGTTATAGTAAAATCATCAATATAAATACCCTGAACAGAAGGGCTATTCAATTCAATATGCATGTTGAAGTCCAAGCTAGATGCTTCAGAGACATTGCCATCCACATGGAAGGTATACAGACCGGATTCGCCCGGCATCAGGTTTTCGATATACCATTCGGCATAACCTGCTGAAATGCTGTCCGGACCAATTGTAAGCGATGAATCCGGGCCGGGAGTGAAAACCCCGTCACATGTAAGCGTCATCAGTCCGGAAAGGATTGTACCTCCGGTATTGACAACATGTAATCCTGACCCGTAACCGGATGAACAGCTGTAACTGTCCCAGTTCCCCGAAACAATTTGAGACGTGGCAGATGTGTCAACGGTGGGCGCAGGAGCTAGACCAAACTTTAAAGTGTCTGTTCCCGCATTTGGGAATAAAGCATCTTGAAAAAGTGGAGTAGACGCGTTGGCAATTGTACCAATCCATGTTGGAAAAGAATAAATCTCAAACGCGTAGTTACCGGCGCGCACCGGTAGAATGAATTCACCAAGGTTGTTGGTGTAAACCGTAGCAGAATCCACTCCGGTATAACGAATCGGGCGATTGATAATGATTTCTTCGTCCGTGTCCTTCACTCCGTTAATGTTTAAATCGAGAAAGGCTTGTAAAACGACAGTATCCACGATACAATCGTACACACAGCTCTCAGCGATATGCGCTATCGCGTTTTGATCGTAGTTGCATGCACAGGGGTCCATGCAGCCCTGACAGAAAAAAGAACATGTGCCATCATCAATAGTGACGCCCTCATTGAAGGTGCACGAGTTTGAATTGGTGCAACCGGCAATGGTCGTTTCGCCTGAGTACAGGTCATCTATTTCTGTCGCTGTTAGCGCTCTGTTCCAAACAGCGACATCATCGATTTTTCCAATGAAACGAGTAGATGAAGTCGAGATGGTCGAGTTCCCAATGCTCAATGGGTCAGACCAACCAATGGGCATAATCGGCAACGTTGTTGACCAATCCGTTCCAGGGGTAGCCTGATTGTCGACATACAACTGAGCGCCGTTTGAATTCACGCTAAATGTGACCATATGCCATCCGTAATAGTCACCGGCCACTTCCGCCGATGCGCTGCAGGTGTCGATCGTGCCGTTGATATAGGTGGCTTCGATGAATGAGATTTCGGCATTTTGTCTATTCCAGGAGATACGCCAACCACCGTTCGAATTTGAAACATCGTAACATTGGGCAAGGATGCCGCTATCGGTATCGTCCGAAACCTTGTACCAAATATTAACCGTTAACCCATTTGCAGTGCCCATAAATGGATCTGGATTATCATTCGAATTTAGAGTGATAAGGTCTTGAGGAGAGTCACACAACATAGCGCCAGAAACAGCACCTAATCTATCCATCGCAAGTCCAGTTTCTGTATTAGGACTTATGTTAATTTGGTTAATTGTTGCAGAAATTGTATCTGCGGTAGTAAGTGATCCGTTAAACCCTAACCATAGCTGCAGCCCGTCGAGTGGTGCGTAGGTTGGAACTTGCGCCTTCGCTGTGAAGAAGGTTATCAAGCAAAATAGAAGCAACGAATGTTTTTTAGTAAACATGATAAATGGGTGTTATTAAGGAAGCGGCTGCAAATGTATTATGTAAACTCAAATACTTATGTTGAATCATTAGATTAACATCTCATGAACGCAACAGGCGCCCCCATGGAAGGGCGCCCGCTGCGAGTCATTAGCGAATAATCAACCTAGAAGTTTGTCGTCTTTCGGCACTACCAATACTGATGGTATACACACCGGGAGCCCAGGAAGCTGTGTCGAGTTGAGTGAGTAGCTTGCCCGTTGCGAACTGCGCCACGAGTCGGCCCGAACCATCTGTGATGGTCACCTCCCAATCGCCCTCAGGCAACACCAACGTCGCTGATGTTTCCGCAGGGTTGGGGTAAATAGTCATCCCTGATCCGTTCAGTTCATCGGTGTGAAGCGGATTGTAGGCAATTTCGTCTGAGGCGATGCACCCGAATTCATCGGTCATGATCACTGTGTAAGTGCCTGATTCGCGCGGATCGAGCGTTGTATCCGTTGAAGGAAGCGGCTTGTTATCCAAGTACCATTGCCACTGGTTGCCAGCATTCACCGTGAGCTCGCCGTTGTCAATCGTTATCTCAACAATAGGTTCCGGATGAATCACTAGTGTCGTGTCGAAGGTTACTGTGCATAACGCATTATCAATCTGCAACTGCACATCGTATAAACCGACCGGAAGCATTGCTGTAACCTCAGGTGTGGAAGCGAGTACATCGCCATCCAACGACCAGTGGTAACTGTCTACGTAATCCTGTTCAGCCAAAGCCGTGAACATGGCACCGGCGCACAAACTGAAATCGCCTGTCGGTCCTTGAATGGTTTCGCAATCGAAAATCGTGTGCGTAGTCGTGTTGGTAATAATCGGCGGATTGGCATCGAAATAAATCTGCGCTGTGTTGTTCAAAACTGTGCCGTGCGCCAAATCGCTGCGTGTGTTCACATAGAACAACACATAGCCTTGCGAAGCATCCACAGACACACCACTGTCGGGGAGGTAAATGTTGTCGAGGTAGAAATTCACCTCACCGGTTTCCAAATCGATATCGGTATCAAAGTATTCATTCGGAACGTTGCTGACATGCACACTTACAGGTTCGAATGAATCGAGGTTCCATACCTCCGGATTCAATACATCTTTAATTACCACATCTTCCGCAGGGAGATTTCCCGTGTTTTGGAAACGCACTTTGAACAAGATGCGCTGGTCGGCGAGGACGTAATTCTGATCGTAATGACCACCCGAGTAGGCGCTAAGATCGTTGGGATCGTAGGCGCACGCTACCCAAGGATAGCAATATGACGTATCCGTCATGACCGTTATACCGGTCAACGTGCTAACGGTTGTGATCACAGTGAAAGGGAATACCATATCTAGATACTCCATCCCCGGGCTTGGAAAGTGAACCGTCCCGGGAAACTGCTCGAGTGAGAACAAAGTGTCGGAATTAAGGCTAAGATATCCTTGGCCAACACTGTCAATGGAAGCGCTTGTCAGGCTTGTCAGATCAGGTGAAAGGAGAGGGTCGAAAGAGAAAACGGAGCTGACCAGCAAAGGCTCAGCGCCGGTATTGAATACGATTGCACCACTGTTGTATCCAAAATCACAATGAATAATCTGTTCTTGCAATGGATGAATGATGGCGTTGATGCCGGTTGGAATGGCAGCGAAACCCCAATTGGCGTAGTTATAGCCCCAGTCTGCATTAAAGGTTAATGGCGTAGTGACCGTCCATTCGTCATAGAGCGAAGAATCACCCTGAAGAGAAGTGTTCATTGAATCCAACTCGAAATAAACATACCCTAATTCATCTATGGTCATCACTGAGTCGATACCAAGCACGCTTACCGGAAAATCAGTCAACCATGGCTCGTCCCAATCCCAGACCCCGTTATAATTAACATCGTAAAAGGCGCTGATATAGTAGGCATAGCGGCAATCTTCATTCGTGCTTGCCAAGTATGAATAGTTGATTGCATTGTAATCATTGCATTCTACGGGTACCTCACACTCGCACCACCAGTTGATGAAGGACTCTTCTGTGTTGGGGTCGCCGTCATCGCATGCAGAACCGGGATAGATGCATGTGCCATCATCGACCACCGCCATCCAATCGAAATTGCAAGCCGAAGGATCAGTACAACCAACTTCCCAGTTACCGGCAATACCCTGACAGTTGCACCAATCGTCGTACATGTCGTTGAGCGTGTTTGGATCGCCGTCGTCGCACGACCACTGTGAATAGGCGCATGACCAGTCTTCCGTATTCGCTTGCGGATCAAAGTTGCAGGCACCTGGATCGGTGCAGCCATACGTGATTAGCCCGGTGGCCTCATTGAGTGCGAGAATTTCTTCGAAGTCAAGTACACGTTGCCACAAGGCAACATTGCTGATATCTCCGCTAAAGTTGTTAAAGCCGTTGATTCCCCGACCCAAGTTCAGTGTATTACTCTGTGTGATTTCCGAGGAAAAGCTATAGAAACCCTCGTTATAGAATTCACCGTTGATGAAGAGCATCACATACCCTTCTGTTTGAGCGAGCGTTATTATATGCCATTGGGTTGGATCTACGAAACCAACGGTATAAGCTATTTCTTCACCGCCACCTTCGAAGAGAACGTGCAGATTCCCCCAAAAATCCGGTACTTCCTGATAGAAAATATGAAGTCCACCGCTCTCAAGCAACGTTTGAGGCGAGCCGTCGAAGGTGCTTAGTTTGGCTTCAATGTGAAGTGTAAAGTCGTTGTTTAAAAGGTCAATTGGTGTCGGAAGTGCGATGGAATCATTTTCGAAATGGTAAGCAGACTCAGCTAGTCCTAGTCCGTCGGCAACAAGCGTTGCACCCATTACTGTTCCGTGCGCTGTGAGTGGACCATGATCATCCGCGTTACCGCAGAAAGGCCAATGTCCAACGAGGTCAGTCGCCATGACGGCTTCGATTTCTGAACAAGGCGCATCGAGTGTTTCGCCGGTATAAAGGGCGAGCACCTCATTGCCGGAAAGCGCGCGATTCCAAATGCCGACCTCGTCCATGAATCCCTTGTAAAAAGCCCATGGACCTCCGCTCTGTTGCATGGCGCCCAGCATGAGGTCAACCGTGTTGTATATCTCCGTAGCCTCACCAACCCACGCTTGTTCATTGATCAGTGCGCCGTCGATATAGAGTTTGCCTGCGGTATGATCAACCGAAAAAGTGATCATGTGCCAGGCATTATCGAAAATGTCGCCGTCGTAATTGATGCCGGTACCGCAGTCGCCTTGACCCTCCACAACGCCGTTACAACCGCAAGCGCAGCCTTCTGCCGACATATCGGGAAGCGCTGTGGTGTATGCCGGAATAACCGCGTCGTCATTATCGCCGCCGCGCAGGGTGCTGATGTGCCAGGTGTTGGCGCCGTCGCCGATACCTTTTGTAATTAGTGGTCCGCCACCAAGTACATCGAAAAATTGAGCCTCACCCGACGGCTTCACCCAGCACGAAACCGTGAGTGGCAATTGGTTGAGTGAAGGGTGGTGGGGAATGCTGACGAATGCGGATTGGCCGGAGAGGTAAAGCGCTTGACCGGGATTGTTGAATCGATCCAACGAAAACGTTGCGTTCATTATCGCTCCGTGATTGTGCGCCGAGGAAGCGTCTTGTGCATTGCCGGCGAAGGAGTACCAGCCTGCAAGCTGCTGTGGTGAAACATAGCCGGGGATCTGCGCAAGCACCGAAAAGCAGATGTTCAACATGGCACCCATCAGCGCAAGTTTGAGTGCTGTTTTTTGACTGAAGAAAGTGAAGTGTTTCATGTGTTGGATGTGTAGTGGTGATTGAATTATTTCTTCGCCTTATTGGCCCAGCCACAACCTTCATCGCTGAGCATGCAGCCGGTGTTGCGCTTGTAGAGGCTCTTGTTGTAACCTACTGTTTTTGATGATGTGCAAGAGCTAATGGCGGTAGCGATGACGAGCACGATAATGGAAGTGGTGAACAGCTTTTTCATGACAGGAAATGATTTGGTTAGAAATTGTTTTTGGTTGGAAGTGATGTTTAGTTGTGCATCAAATCCGTTGCGAAGGTGTTCGGTTCAAACACGCCTTATGCATACAACTTAGTGAACGGGGTGAAGGAATGAGAATTTGGATGTGCGATGCGTTACGCGCAACGAATTCTCATAAAAAACGCCCGAATTCTCGGGCGCAAAGGGTTGTAATGTTCAATGAAAGGAAAAGCTTACTCCAGAACGATGCGGTTGATTGTGGTCTGCTCGCCTGTTTTCACCACAAGGCTGTAGCAGCCGCGCGCCAGGCCTGAGACATCAATCACCTGCTGGCGTTGCGCTATCACGCCTTCCCACGCCACACGGCCGACCATGTCCATAAGCTGCACCGAACCACCGGCAGTGTTCGTCATGAGGTGAAGCGTGTGCGTGGCCGGATTCGGATAACACAGTTGCTCGCGGGAATGCACGTTGAGATTATTCACCACAAATTCGTTCGACCAACTTGCACAATCGCCCTCACCGAAGATTTGCGCGCGATACATGCCATCGCCCAACAACGGAAGTTCATTGCCTAAAGGTGAATTCACCGCTAGGTTGTTGTAGTACCAAGCGCATGAATCAGCATCTGAGAGCAACAGGAAGGAACCTGCTAGCACAATTTCACCCGTTGGAATGGCATGTATAACAGCGGATTTGCTGTCAACCACTTCGCACACGGGATTCGAAACAGAGAGGCCAATCGTGTATTCCCCTTGTCCAAAGAGGTCGGAGAACGTGCTCCCTGTTGACATCAAACTGTCCTCAACATACCAGCGGTAAGTAAGGGCCGAATCGGCCATGGCTTGTAAATGCAAACTGTCGCCTTCGCAGAGCATGAAGTCACCCGTAATCTCCGGAAGCTGCGTGCAATCATAAATAGTATGAAACGCCGAGTCGATGAGCTGTGTTTCCGATAAATCAAACACCGCATAAGCTTCATGATAGAAGGTGCTATCGACCGGAAGATCATCGCGCAATTGAGCCGAATACACAGCGTAGGCAGTGGCGTTCACCGGGTTGTTACTTACCGAGGGCAACTGAATACTGTTGAATGACAAGTCAATTGTACCGTCGTCGTGCAAGCAACCCACTACGGCTGCTGACGTGTAAAGCAATTCAAAACTGTCGGTTACGAATTGCTGATTGTTGAGGTTGTGGATGACCAGCACATCCTGCGCCGTTGCTTCGGTCGTATTCAGAAAGTGTGTGCGGAACGTGATGCGCTCCCCTTGATTGACGTAGTGAAACTGATCCGTGTAGCCAATGGGTGTCGGGTGAAGATGTGAAACTTCGGCATCACAACTTACCTCAGGAGTGAGTTCGAAGTACTCATCATTGATGATTGCTCCGGCTTCATCATAGAGCAAGAGGTGAAGCGAAAACGCAAAGGACTGTCCTGCATATTCAGCTCCCGGTCCGGCAATGGAAAAGGCCAGCAATTGCGGTTGCCATGCTGCGAGGTTGTCGATCTCCCATGTTGCGAAGCCTGCACCCACGGTGGTTGGCGCAACGCTCATCGACGCTGCGGCTTGTGGAGTTAGCAGCGGATCACACGATAGCGTCAGAGTTCCATGCGCTGCGAGGCTGCCCTTGTTGCGCACAAAAAGTCCCGACTCGAAACCGTTGTCGCAATGGATGTCTTGATAAAACGCATCAATCACCGAAACATCAACTTCCGTGGAAGGCGCTGTTTCCATCAGTCCGAAGAAGGCAACAGTGGAACCGGGGATGTCGATCGTATAGGTGTCGGGCGTTGTGCTGATCCAGTTGTCGGTTGGGTTGAGGAGCGTGTAGTGTATAGTGCCAGCGGGAAGTGGCACGATGATCATTCCCGCAACGTTGGTGTAAACCGTTTTATCTAATTCATCGAAATGAACGGGCCAATGTTGCAGCGGTGTTTCGTCGTTCTCATAAATACCGTTGCCGTTGGCATCGTTAAAGACGGTAATGAAACTCATCGCTTGGTTGCAGGTGTAGTCACACGTGCCATCGTTCACCACCGCGTTCTGATCATAGTTGCAGGCGCAAGGGTCTATACACCCGGCGCAGTTGAACACGCATGAGCCATCGTCTAATGTGGCTTCGGGGCCATAGTTGCACGCGTTCGAGTTCATACAACCGGCAATAGGAGGCATGCCGAGGTAGAGGGTCTCGATTTCGAGGTCAGTCAATGCACGGTTCCATAGGCCCACTTCATCGATGCTACCATGGTAAAAGAAAAGATCGCCTAGGTCGGTGCCGCCAATGTGCAAGTCGTCGGTGTTGGTTGGCGCACCGGGGTTTCCCGTCCACGCCTGTGTCGTTTGCAGCATACCGTCGAAGTAGAATCTTCCGCTATCGGCATCCACGGAAAACGTCAGCATGTGCCAGTGATTGTCATAGACGTCGCTGTTGTAATTGATGCCTGTGGCGCAGGCAGCGGTTGACACGACACCGTTGCAGTTGGGAGGAGCATTGAGCATGTATCCCGGTGCAATGGTTTGCGCTTCGTCGCCACCCAAACTCATCACCCAACCGTTCCAGGAAGCGTTGGCATAGTGCTGAATAACCATGCTGCCGAAAGTGTCCTCTTCCGCGCGCACCCATAGGGAGACGGTGAGCGGAAAGGCGTTGAAAGCTGACGAATGCGGCACCACGATATCGGAAGTAACTCCGTCGAAGTGAAACGCCTGATTGGGTTGTCCTTGACGGTCGGTTGTCGCCGGTGTGTTGACGGTAGTTCCATCGTGACCGTTACCTGATTCATCGACTGCGTCACCATTGAAGTTGTACCAGGCGATGAGGTTGTCGAGCGGGGCATAGGTCGGAACCTGCGCCATTGCAACGCATGTGGCAAAAAGGCCACACACGAGAAGCACAGTTATTTTCAGTTGATAGTTCACGCCGTCATGTTAAGTTGTTGCAATCTAGCTTTGTTGATGTGCGTTTAACAGCCCGTGAACTGAAAGCAATCAAACGGCCAATGTGAATATTAACAAATGCGGGAAGGGTTGATTTTGCAGGGGTTTGGCGTTGGATTTTCGAGTTTGATATGGCAGCGCATAATTTTTTTGCCTGCGTGGAGAGTGATTTAACCGCAAAGGCGCAAAGAGTGCAGAGATTTTTTTTCTCTTGTTATTCTTCTGCGTCTCTGCGGCTAAAATCGCATTCACTGCAAAGGGTGTTAATTCACTATGAAGCGTGTCACGCGGTCATCCGCTTTCAGGAAGTATGTGCCGGCGGATAGCCTGCTAATGTCCAAAGTGTTGGAGCCCGCTAACAATCGGCCTGTGCTGATGCTGCGTCCATCGGGAGTAGTGAGGGTGTAACCGGTAGTTGCTTCATCCCAAACAACGGTGATGGTTTGCTGAGCAGGTATCGGGTAAACACGAATCCCGCGTTTGCTCAACTCGTGCAAACCGAGAGCAAGGTTGATGGTAATCGTAGAGTCACAACCAACGGCATTATCGATGACTACAGTGAATGTTCCGGACTCGTTAAAGACTTCGCCGTTCGGAGCAGTATATGGACCATCGGAGGTCACATTCAACTCCGATTGTGTTTCATTGAAGAGGCAATAGTTAATCGTGTGCAACGTCGTATTGGTGATCACGGGCTCATTCGAGTCGAAATAAATCGCCGCGCTGTTGGTGATTTGTGAGCCATCAGTCAAGTCCGCCACTTGATTCACCGTGTACGTGATGAAACCGTGGCTTGCTTCTTCGTTGCTGAAACTATCGGCCAGCATGATGTTGTTGAATGTCCACTGCAACACACGCTCACCATACATGGTGAAGGAATAGTCGTGACTGGCAACACCGGGAGTGACAGAGAAGATGTCGAGGTCCGTATCAAGCGTATCGCGAATCACGACCGTATAGGCCGGAGCTGTGCCTGTATTCTGGAAGCGGATGAGGTATTGAAGTTGTTCATTGGGAAGCACGTCGTGGGTTTCGCCCACGCCATTCGGGAAGCCCTGCTTGTCGTTAGGGTCGAAGCTGCCGACAACTTGTCCGCAGTATACGTCCACGAAGGGTGATTCATCTCCGCAAGGGAGGTCGTCTACAAGACCGGGTTCCCATTCGTCATCATCATCGTCGTCACCGTCTTCATCATCATCGTCACCATCGCCTTCGCCTTCGACATCTCCGCAACCTTCGACGTGGTCGTTGGGGTGTGAGTTGCCCGGGTGGAGTGGGTGTTGATCGGCTTGTAGAATCCAGGTGCCGCCATTGGTTGGGAAGGTGAAGGTGGTGTCGGATGCTGCGCCGAGTTGGATGGTGTGTGTTTCGAATAGTTCGCCATCAACATACACGCGCACCTCGCTTGGGCAGACCATGGCGTCGCCATCATTCTCAATCGTGAAGGTGATGGTGCCGTTATCGTCGTCGCATTCCCCTTCAACCTCGAGGCTGGAGTGATCCCATGGCTCGGTGCATTCGCCGGTGCCCGGACCTTCGATTTCGGTGCATTCAGGCACAGGATAGAGTGTGGCTTCCATGCAGAGTGTTTCATCGAGTTCGAGATCGCACGAGAAGTTGGCGTTGATGACAAGGGTGATGCATTGTCCTGGGTTAATGTTGCCCAACTCAAAGCGATACAAGCCATTCTCCATGGTATACGCCGGTGTAGTTGCGGGATCAACTATGATGTTGGCATCCAGTTCTACAAGAGCGTAGGCGTTTTCGAGAATACCCGTTCCGTTGTATGTGTTACAAGCTTGCACATAAATAGGCCAGGTATGCTCAGAGCATCTTCGGATGGTAGGACAGGTAATAGTGATGTCGGGTGATGGGCAAGGGTTGGTGTTGGTAAGAGCGAAAACAGGAAAAACTGACATTTCACCACTTGACACAGAGAAATTTAGCTCTTGCCCGCAGTTAGCTATCCAGTCGGTGTTTTGAGT
>Ga0114979_10001599_pt1 | contig 15317 bp, 11 predicted proteins | sample S_140625_EF_Meta_FD_87315 | JGI IMG/M metagenome (GOLD analysis project Ga0114979, IMG submission 87315) | Freshwater microbial communities from Lake Simoncouche, Canada to study carbon cycling - S_140625_EF_MetaG | ecosystem: Environmental > Aquatic > Freshwater > Lake | place: Lake... | reverse complement strand
CTTGGCTTTTCTGGCTCAAGCGGTTATCGAGACTCTTGCCGGGATTAGAGACGTGGGACAAAGCGCTAGGTGGCTTACTGACGGGGTTTACCAGCAGTTGAAACAGAAAGCTCTAGCAGCCTCAAGAGCGAGGTCACAGAGTCAAATCAGAGAACTAAGACCCAATCTAGCCATCGGCAAGATCTCGACATTTAGCCCAAGAGCAGGGGTAATCGAAGGTGTTGTCATTGTTCACAATCGCGGCCGAGCAAGAGCGGTAGCCATACGCCTGGAGGCATATAACAACCGTTGGCGTGCCAAAAGCGTTGCAGTGCTTTAGTTACTTCTTGAAGAAGGAACTACCCTCACTGTTATCTGGCTTGTCATCTTTAGCCTTCACCTCGGCAACACCATCTTCACTAGGAGCTGAGAAGGTTAGGTTAGCTGGGTTGATTGCAGGAGCTGGAGTTTCAACCTGAACATCTAGGTTGAATAGGAAACCAATTGACTCTTCTTTGATGCTTCCCATCATCTGGGTAAACATGTTGAAGCCCTCACGCTGATATTCAACTAGTGGATCACGTTGAGCCATCGCACGAAGACCAATACCTTCTTTGAGGTAATCCATCTCATACAAGTGATCTCGCCACTTTCTATCAAGAACAGAAAGAACAACTCTTCTTTCAAGTTCATGCATAGGAGCTTCACCGACAGAGTCAGTTCGTTTGCTGTATGCGATACGAGCATCAGCAAGAATCTCTCTTGTCAACCAAGCTCTGGTTAGTTTGGAACGAGTTCCAGCTTCAGTTAGAACTTCATCAACAGTTAACTCAATCGGGTAGATGGTCTTCAAATCTTTCCAAAGACCTTCAAGATCCCAGTCAACACCAGCATTATCAACAATCTGAGAATCAACGATTGTTGTGATGGCATCTTCAAGGAAAGTGTCGACACGGCCGGTTAGGTCATCACCGGCAAGGATGTGTCTGCGGTCAGAGTAAATAGCTTCACGCTGACGGTTTAGAACATCGTCATACTTCAAAACGTTTTTACGAATTTCAGCGTTTCGAGCTTCAACCTGAGATTGAGCAGAAGCAATCGCTTTGCTAACTACCCCTGATTCGATTGCCATGTCATCAGGAATGTTGCTTCTGTTCATCAAAGCTGCAGCTGCACCTGAGTTGAATAGACGCATCAGATCATCGGTAAGGGACAGATAGAACCTTGACTCACCTGGGTCACCTTGACGACCAGAACGACCACGAAGCTGGTTATCAATGCGACGTGACTCGTGACGCTCTGTTCCAAGAACATACAAACCACCAACGGCAACAACCTTGTCAGCTTCAATTGCTACCTGCTCTTTGGTCTTTTCATAGGTTTCAGCCCAAGCCTTTTCATACTCTTCAGGCTTTTCAACTGAATCAAGACCGCGCTTCTGTAAAGCTTCGAAGGTTAGATACTCAGAGTTACCACCGAGCATGATGTCAGTTCCACGTCCAGCCATGTTGGTAGCAACAGTTACTGAACCTAGGCGACCAGCCTGGGCAACAATGGCTGCTTCACGAGCGTGGTTCTTAGCGTTTAGAACTTCATGTCTAACTCCACGCTTAGCAAGGAGCTTGGATAGATACTCGCTCTTTTCAACGCTGGTAGTTCCAACTAGAACAGGTTGACCAGTTGCGTGACGAGCAGCAATGTCTTCAACCACCATGGCAAACTTCACGGCTTCGTTCTTATAGATTAAATCTGATTGATCGATACGAACCATTGGTTTGTTAGTTGGGATAGGAACAACACCGAGCTTGTATGTGCTCATGAATTCAGCAGCTTCTGTAGCAGCTGTACCGGTCATACCGGAGAGCTTCTTATACAACCTGAAGTAGTTCTGCAGAGTAACGGTAGCTAGAGTTTGGTTCTCAGCTTTAACCTGAACACCTTCTTTAGCTTCAATCGACTGGTGAATACCTTCGTTGTATCGACGGCCCTCAAGAATACGACCGGTGTGCTCATCAACGATTAGCACTTCACCGTTCATCACTACATAGTCTTTATCGCGCTTGAAAAGTGCCTTAGCTCTAATTGAGTTATTAAGGAAAGAGATCAGCGGAGTGTTAGCTGCTTCATAGAGGTTGGTAATACCTAGGTAATCTTCCACCTTGGTGATACCTGGTTCTAAGATTCCAACGGTGCGCTTTTTCTCATCAACTTCATAGTCGATAACCGGCTGAAGTTTTTCAACGATCTTCGAGAACTCATTGAACCAACGGTTAGCTTCACCCGATGCAGGACCGGAAATAATCAAAGGCGTTCTAGCCTCATCAATCAAGATGGAGTCAACTTCATCGACAATCGCATAGAAGTGTTCGCGCTGCACTAGATCTCCAGCGCTCTGCGCCATGTTATCTCTTAGGTAATCAAAACCATATTCGTTGTTGGTTCCATAGGTGATGTCAGCTAGATACTGCTCGCGTCTTTCGTCTGGAGCCTGACCGGAAAGAATGATTCCAGTTGACATGCCTAGGGCACGATAAACGCGACCCATCAATTCACCCTGATACTCAGCCAGGTAATCGTTAGTAGTAATAACGTGAACACCGCGACCAGCAATGGCGTTGAGGTATGCCGGCAAGGTAGCAACAAGAGTCTTACCTTCACCGGTCTTCATTTCAGCAATGTTGCCTAGGTGCAGTGCTGCTCCACCCATGATTTGAACATCGAATGGACGCATACCGAGAGTTCGTCTTGATGCTTCACGAACAGATGCGAAGGCTTCTGGCAGTAAGTCATCTAGGGTTTCGCCTGCGATGTAACGCTCACGAAGGGAAGCGGTCTCATGAAGCAAGTCCTCATCACTTAGAGCTATGAAGCTTTCCTCTAGGGCGTTCACCTGGGTGACGATGGAACGAAGTTTGGCAAGAACCTTGCCTTCACCTGCTCGTAGCAAACGATCAACTATTGATGCCAAGTTAAGCTCCAAACGCTCTTTCGGGGGATTCCTTATAATCTTAGACTGACCTTAGCTAAGGCGCTCCTGCCCTGTAAAGAAGGGCTTTCTAGGGGTTATCTGGGCAAATACGCAGAATCCAACTACAGGTACCCCTAATTCCTCTAGCGTGCTCCATGCCTGAGCCAGGGTTGCTCCTGAGGTGAATACATCGTCAATCAGGACTACTGAGACCCTTTTGCCCTGAAAGCCCCTCAAATCCCCCTTGAAAGCTCCAATCAGATTCTGCTCACGTTCGGCAAAAGAGAGCCCGACCTGATCAGATCTAGGCTTGGCTGATTTGAGCAAGGTGGCAACCTTGACCGAACCTAGATTTCTTGAGAGCTGGTTCGCCAATATCTCAGTGTGAGAGAAACCTCTTTGTTTAACATTCTTGTTCGTCGAAGGAATCGGCACTAGCACTACTTCTCGATATTCTTGCGGCCAGTTACTCAACATAAATTCAGCCATGAACTTTATAAGACTGGTTTGGCCTTGTTCCTTAATTGCGTTCACAACTGCAGCTGACTGAGTTGAATAATCACAAAAGGAATATCCAGCAAGCGCACCTTTAGCTAAATTACTTCTTTGAATATCAAAGCTTCTTACACATTTACTACACATGGCTGCACCTGGCTTCTGGCACAAAATACAAGGTGTTGGAAGTAAGAGATCTAAAAGTTTTGACATCAGGTCATTATGTCTTTGAAACTTTTATTGCAAACCTAATTTGATTTAGTTGTGAAAACTTTAGGCTTTGTCAACAGCTAGCGGCAATGGTGAAACAAACTCGATAACATCTTGACGCTTTGGAATTGTTAATCTAAAACAAGCTCCGACTCCAGGCTCTGCAGTTACTTCTAGTTTTCCGTTGTGCAGCTGAGCATCTTCAATAGAAATCGCTAGACCTAAACCTGTTCCACCGGTAGTTCTCTTACGTGAAGGGTCTGCTCGCCAGAATCTATTGAAGGCTTGTTTCAATTCACTCTCGTTCATACCAATGCCGTTATCGGTAACGCTTACCGCAACTGCCCTATCATTTTGAGCAACACGGATCTTGATTGGTTTTCCTTCACTGTGTTCAATAGCGTTGGTCAGCAGGTTATTGAGAATACGATCTATTCTTCTTGCATCAACCTCACACTGGACGGCTCCACTTGGAATATCTGCTTCTAGGTATACGCCTTTGGAATCAGCAAATTGTTGAATAGAAGCTAACGAGGACCCAACCAAACCATTCATGTCTCTAACTTCAAATTCAGCGCTAACCCCGGCTGAGTCATAGCGGGATATTTCCAAAAGATCGGCAAGCAAAATATCAAATCTATCCATCTGGCCATGCAGTATCTCAACTGATCGTCTTGCAGGATCTGGGAAGCCATCCTTCTCGCCATAAAGGTAATCTGCCGATAACTTCATGGTGGTTAGTGGGGTTCTAAGTTCATGGGAAACATCAGAAACAAAGCGTTGCTGCATCTTGGATAGTTCTCCAAGTGCTCTAATTTTCTCTTGCAGACTATCGGCCATGTGATTGAAGGAACGCGCTAGTACTGCAGCAACATCAGTTCCTCTGACGGTTAGTCGCCTATCCAGATCTCCGCTAGCAATTAGCTCACTAGCCTCAGCTGCGTCTTGAACTGGTTTTACCAACCAACTGGTAACTAAGAACGAGAAGAAACCAATAATCATCAAGGTCACCAAGCCACCAAGAACAAGTGTTCTTTGCACAAAAGCCAAGGTTTGCTGCTCGTCATAAAGGTCATAGACCAAATACAGTTCATAGCGGTGCCCGCCAGGCAAGGTAAATCGCTGACCAATCAAAATAGCTGGCACTGAATCCGTTCCGCGCATCACCTGAATGGTTTGCGACTGAACGGTTGGTTCAGATCTAACTAGTTTCCTAAACTCTTTGGTGATTAGACCCAGATCAAGACCAGCTGAACTTTGGTCCGGCAGGTTCAGTAGGTTTGGCTGAGTTGTTGCGTGCAGGAAGGCGACTCGTCTTGTTTGCGAGACACCGATTGATTCAAGTTCTGTTACAACGCTTTCAATTGTTTGCTCAAGTCGCCAGCTGTTATCCCCCGATACGCCATCGAATAACCTGGCAACGGCGAACTTGGCGCGATTGCTTTCAATAATTGCATGCTCGGTTCTGGTGCTGAATAAACCATTACCGATTGAGACGCTGAGCACTCCACCTAAAACGATTAGAGCGGAGCCAGATAGAGCAACCGTATAAACCAGTGCTCGAATCTGCAGCGAAGACCTGAACCGGTCTAGAGCCGCCTTAGCGATGCGGCTGAAAAACATTTACTCAGGTCCAGCTTTGTAGCCCCAACCGCGAACGGTAAGAACGAGCTTCGGATCTTCCTGATCCTCTTCAATCTTGGAACGAAGTCTCTGCACGTGCACGTTAACCAAACGAGTATCCGCTTTGTAGGTGTATTCCCAAACCTGCTCCAAGAGCATCTCTCTTGAGAAAACTTCATTTGGATGTGAGGCAAGAGTAAGCAACAACTTAAATTCAAGTGGAGTCAGAGCAATCTTCTTATCACCCTTACGAACTTCATGGCTTAGAGTATCCATCTCAACAGAACCAATCTTGATGATGGTGTGCTGGCTATCTTTGATTGGACGCAATCTTGCCTTGATTCTTGAAACTAAGACTTCAATCTTGTATGGCTTAGTGACATAGTCATCTGCACCTGCTTCAAGACCACGAATCATGTCTTGATCATCTGTTCTTGCAGTCAACATGATGATTGGTACCCCTGAGGTACGACGAATCTCGGTGCAAATCTCGATACCGTTCTTACCAGGCAACATCAGGTCAAGAAGGATTAGGTCAGGCTTGTTCTTTTCGAAAGCTGGGATGGCCTCGAGTCCGGTTGCTGCAAAGCAAACCTCAAACCCACTTGCTGTGAGACCAATTTCGAGTTGCTCTCTTAGAGCATCATCGTCTTCAACTATCAGGAGTTTATACATTCATACAACTTTCTAGTATCTGTAGTGATCCGGTTTGAATGGACCGTTTGGCTCCACACCAATATAGCGACCTTGATCGCCTGAGAGTTCAGTTAATTCAACTCCCAAAGCATCCAAGTGCAGACGAGCTACTTTCTCGTCCAAGTGTTTAGGCAAGATATAGACGCCGATAGGGTATTCCGACCTCTTGGTGAAAAGCTCGATCTGAGCTAATACCTGGTTGCTAAAGGATGTGCTCATGACAAAAGATGGGTGGCCGGTAGCGTTACCAAGGTTCATCAGTCTTCCCTCGGAGAGGATAAGAACTGAGTTGCCATTGGTTAGTTGCCACTCGTGAACCTGAGGCTTTACTTCAATCTTTTTGATACCAGGGATGCGTGCGATGCCATCCATGTCAACTTCATTATCGAAGTGACCGATGTTAGCAATAACCGCAAGGTGCTTCATCTTCAAGATATGTTCTGCTCTGATAATTCCTGCGTTACCGGTACCGGTAACAAAGAAATCAATATCGCTCACCACTCGATCAATAGTGGTGACTTGGAATCCATCCATCGCTGCCTGCAAAGCACAGATCGGGTCAACTTCAGAAATGATTACACGAGCACCCTGACCACGCATGGCTTCAGCAGCACCTTTACCAACATCACCGTAACCGGCAATAAACACAGTCTTACCGCCGATAAGAATGTCAGTTGCACGGTTTAGACCATCTGGTAGTGAGTGTCTAATTCCATACTTGTTATCAAACTTAGATTTGGTAACTGAGTCATTGACGTTGATACCTGGGAACAACAAAGTGCCACGCTTGAACATTTCGTAAAGACGCTTCACCCCAGTGGTGGTTTCTTCAGTAACACCGTAGATCTCTTCTGCAATACGAGTGAAACGGTTGTTGGAAAGTTTGAACTGCTCAGCAAGCAAAGCAAGGATCACACGATACTCATCGTTATCTTCCAAACCTGCTGGTGGAACTGATCCAGCTAATTCGAATTCTCTTCCCTTGTGAACTAGCAGAGTTGCATCGCCGCCATCGTCAAGGATCATGTTAGGACCGATGTAATCGGCACCTTCAGCCATAGCTTCTTCAGTCCAGTCAAAAATGCGCTCAGTGCACCACCAGTACTCCTCTAGCGATTCACCTTTCCAAGCAAAAACTGGAACACCTTTAGGTGCTTGAACAGTTCCGTGCGGACCAACAACTGAGGCAGCTGCTGCCTCGTCTTGGGTAGAGAAAATATTGCATGAAGCCCAACGAACTTTAGCCCCCAGAGATACCAAAGTTTCAATAAGTACAGCAGTCTGAATAGTCATGTGCAGAGATCCCGCAATACGAGCTCCACGAAGTGGCTGTAGTGGACCGAACTCTTCACGAAGAGCCATCAGTCCTGGCATCTCGTTCTCAGCCAAACGGATTAGGTGTCTGCCGTAATCGGCTAGACCTAGGTCAGCGACTTTGTGATCGATACGGGTATCTGTGGACTTGGTTGAGGCGTTCATTGCTCTATTATCGCCCTAAATACGTCCTCTTAGAAACCAAAACGTTATCTAAGGATTAGCCCTAGGACTTCGTCCCTAATCGCTTCCATGCTGGTTTGGTCCTTGGCTTCAACATTCAGACGCAGTAGCGGCTCAGTGTTTGAGGCTCGAACATTGAACCACCACCATGCTCCGTTATCGTCAGTTCCCTTTACCGTAATGCCATCAAAGTAATCAAAACTCGCTCTATCGGCAAAAGCTTCTTCGACCCTGGCCTTAGCCGCAGCAACATCCTCGACCTTTGAGTTGATCTCCCCGGATAGGAAGTAAGGGTTGTATTGCCAAGCGATAGCACTTAAGGATTCAGGTTGCGAACCGAACTCAGCCAGCACGTGCATGGCAGCCAACATGCCATTATCTGCTCCCCAGAAATCTCTGAAGTAATAGTGCGCTGAATGTTCCCCGCCGAAGATCGCATTGGTATCAGCCATGCGATCTTTGATCAGTGAATGACCAACCTTGGTTCGTTCACCCTTAGCTCCATCGGCCTCAATCACTTCAGCAACCACTCTGGATGTAATCAAGTTATACAAAACAGTGATATCCGTTTGAGTTCCTAGTGCCCTAACTCTGGCGATCTCACGACGAGCAACCATAGCTGCAGCAGCACTAGGGGTTACCGGGTCACCATTTTCATCAATAACAAAACAACGATCAGCATCGCCATCAAAAGCCAAACCTAAATCAGCCTTGTGCTCGACAACTGCTTTCTGCAGATCAACCAGGTTTGCTGGCTCTAACGGGTTTGCTTCATGGTTAGGAAAAGTTCCATCTAATTCGAAATACATGTCGATAATTTCAATCGGTAATTTAGCTAAACCAGCAGCAGTTGATAGAACAGCAGGAACAGTAAGCCCACCCATACCGTTAGCAGCATCAACGACAACACGCATTGGCTTGACTTGAGAGAGATCAACCAACTGACGCAGGTAGGCTGCATAGTCAGCTAAGACATCTTTGGTTGAATAACTGCCAGGAGTTGCAACCTCTTCGATACCTTCAGCTAAAAAGACTTTGGCACGATCACGAATAGCAGCAAGACCGGTATCTAAAGAAATACCTCTAGCACCTGGTCTTGAGAACTTAATACCGTTATAGCTTGCTGGGTTGTGGCTTGCAGTAAACATCGCTGCAGCTAAGTTCATATCCCCCGAAGCAAAGTAAGACTCATCAGTTGAGCAAAGACCAATAGAGATGACGTTTGCTCCTCGCTTTTGTGCACCTCGAGCAAAGGCTGCTGCAAACAAAGGAGATGAGTCACGCATGTCGTGACCGACAACAACTGATTGGCCAGAGATTGCTAGCTCATCAATGAACCCAGCGGCAAGGGCTTCAACAACATCCTCGGTTAGGTCAATACCAACCAAACCTCGAACATCGTAGGTTTTGACTATTGCATCCCAGTTCAAACTCATTAGCGGCCATACCTCTCAACAAAGTTAAAGAATACAATGACAGCATGAGGCCAAGACCTACCAGCAGAGACCGGCACGGTCGTGGCATCAGACATTCCCTATCCGGAGCGCTCTATCGAACAGGTGGCTCAAGCCAAGACCAGTTCGCTTCTATCGTTAGTTCCACCTGTGATTACCTAAGAGAACGCTGGCCTTTGGAACTTGGTTCGTTGGAATACCAAATACTTGATGCACCGATACTTGGTGTGAACTCAACCTATGTAAAGCGCTGGGCGGCAAGACCAGAGAGTATGACCATAGTCATCTATCGGTTACCGATACTTCGCTTAGATCAGAATCCAAACAGTTCGCCAACCGAAGAACGAGTTCGAATTGAACACCATGTCTTTGAAGCGGCGGGAGAGCTAATTGGCAAAGAACCTTGGGAACTGATCTTTGGTGATGAACCAGAGAGTTAGTGGATACTAACTTTTACTTGACCGCTGATGTTCTTATCATCGAGCACTGGTAAAACCGCTACCCGCCCATCAACATCGATAACCAAGTTTGCATAAACAGCTTTATCGCTTGGAATGATTCCGATTGACATGCCAGGTGTTGCCCTAATTACGGCATCAGAACCTGCTGCAATTGTTCGCTTGACTGTGGCTGCGCCAATCTTGATTAAAACTGTTGTTGCCTTATTGCTTGGATTAACTATCGAAAGTTTTGAGATACCAGCTTTAGGAACAGCAATGTATCTAGGGGTGAGGAAACCTTCCGCACTATTTACCCAAGCGAAATCAACAAAACGATCAGTACTTGCTCGCGCTCTGACTAGACGTATCGAAGATTGAACAGCAACATCGGAATCTAGGTATGCAAAGTAATCGCCGTCTTTGAGTCCCTTGATTTCAAAGTCAGTTACCTTACCGGCCGCAGCTTTGACCGAAAGCACTGTTCCGAAAGTTTGCTTATCGCTACCTAAGACTTGCAAGGTGAGATTTGCATCGACACTGCCAGGCACAAAAACTCTAAGTAGATGTTGCACATCTGAGTATTGGTCAGAAGTTTTTCTATACTTCGCAGCATCTTTAGAACCTCTTACCAAGATGCCTGGCAAGACATTGAAAGTATTAGCTAGCGGTGCAGGTGCTACATAATCGGCACCGGAAGCTCTTGTTCCACGAACACTCTTCTGTTGTATGAGAGCAGTAATAGACCCACCACGACTAGTGGCATGAACAACTATCGACTGCGACCTGAGCACGAAGGACGCTAGTGGAATGACTGTGGTCTTCTTGGCTGCAACAGCAATGCCAGATAGCCCAGAACTGTGGGAGGAACCGTTCTCAGTGAAGATTTCAAGATCAACAGTTGCATCAACCTGGGTTGGGTTATTGAGAATCAGTAGTGATTCACGACCAGTCATACTCGATCCGCCAACCAACCAGAACTCTGATTGCGCTCTGAGACAAGGAGCAGCTAACAAGCCTTTGATGTTCTTGTTATCAGCTAACTGAATCTGGTTAGCGGTAAGCAGTGCTGATCCTTGAGCTGTTGTTCCAGTTTTATCGATGACAGTGAGGGAACCAGTGTTGCCAAGCCCCTTGAAAAGATCCTGACGAACCCCATAGCCTGCAACATAGTTGCCATCAAATAGTTTCAGGGAAGTTGCGGAGGCGGCTGAGTAAGTAAGAGAAATACTTGCTGACCCTAAACGTTTGAAACCTGTGACCGAAGTACCGGTCGCACCACCGGCAAGAATTGCTGGGCCTGAACAGGTGACTTGTAAATCTCTTGCGCTAACCTCGTGAACCTTTGACTTCACAACACCAGCTGAGAACAGGCTTGCTGGTGCACCAAAAAGTAATAGCGCAGCTGCGGAGATAGCGATAAAGATCATGCGAGAAATACGAAGGATCATGACTCCTGCTCCCCCTCTGGTTCAAAACTATCGACTGACCTGGTTCTGTTTTTACGACCACGAGCAGTAGGAAGAGCAAGTAGCACAAAACCAAGTAGCACGGCTAGTTGAACAGACTTTGTAATTGATAACAGTGACTGTTCGATGTATCGGTTAGAGACAAAAGGTTTCTTCACTCGCCACAGCTGACCAAATTCTGTTGTGCCGACCTGGTCAAGTTCCGCTACTGAATTCAAAGCAACACCAAGATCACCATTGCCTGGCCTATTTGGAACTAATACGTAACCGTATTGCCTTGCCTGAAGCTTTTGAGAAATTGATTTACCGTTTGCTGAAACCATATTCGCTACCAACTCGGTGATAGTGCTCTTGAGGTCGGCTTCTGGTTCTAAATTCTTTTCGTTAAGACGGTAAGCGGTTGAAATGCCATCAAGCTTTATTCCTTGCGGGCTAATTTCCTCAGCTGTGAAGCTCTGGTCACCGTTACTTGAAAGAACCAAGAGACGGAGGCTACTGCCGGCTGCTGCTTCAGCGCTAAAAATAGCTGGCAGGTTTCTGGAATCAACGAAGTTCACTTGGCTAGTTGTCATGGCGGATACAACAGCTAAAGGAGTTGCAGCAGCTAATAAAATCGCTGAAACTAAAATCTTTCTAACTCCAGCCCGAGTCAAAGACTCAAGCCAAAGAGCAATGGCGGAGATAACCAAAACGACGAAAAGCATCACGCTAGGAGTGCTGCTATCAAATACCTGTTCGGTTGGTTCTAAGAAAATTGAACTAACGCCACCAGCCGGGAAAGCAATTGAGTTGATGAACCAAAGATTGGCTAAAACCAATAGCGCCAAGAACCATATACCAAAGACCGTTCGGACTCTGGATGCCACTGCGATAACTCCCAGAACAACTAGACCAAGTGAAAACCAGCCAAAGAATTTATCTGAGCTAAGAACAGCTTCCATAACCGCGAGAGGCTCAGTTGGGAAAGACACAGTTGGGTCGGCAAAAATACCCAATAGTTTTTTGTTGGTGAATATCTGATCAAAGTAGTAAGGCAGAGTGATAACTGCTGCTGGCAGAGCGATGAAGACAAGTGCTCTGATTCTGGTTCTGCCAAGATATGCAAAGACTAAACCGATGACTAGAAGCGGAAGTAATGCACTGGGAGCGCTAGCCAAGCTAATGGCAACGAGTAAGCCTGCAGCAGCTATCCAGGAAACGTTTTGCTGATCAGATCTAACTGAACTACTAAGACCAAGCCGTCCTGCTCTTGCTAAAGAAAATAACAACCACGGCAAAGTAATGGCGAATACCACTGCAGGGTAGTTTCCCTGTGATTGTGAGAGTGTCAGTGCCGGCCAAAGCGTGTATGCAAGCGCTAGCGGTATCTTGATGGAATTTCTAACTGTGACAGTTGAAAGTAGTCGCCAGGCACCCATGAAGGCAAGCGGTTTAGCGATCAACAGTAAAGCGCTTAGAGCCAAATTAGGTGACCAGAAGGTAATTGATCCAATAGCTAATAAAACCCAATTGAACGGATCGCTAGCAGCAGCTAAACCCAACCCAATATGCTGAAAACTTGCCCCGGCATGAGCAAACAGTTGAAGCCAACTATCACTTAGCGGTAACGCGAAGCCACCTATAGCTGCTTGCCCTAGCGGGAAGAACTTATAAGACAGCGCAATAAGACCGAGCATGATCCATAAGCCACCAGAGGCTATGAAGCCAACCTGGGTTATTGACCCTCTAGTTGGAGTGGTTTCATCAAAGTTCTCCAGATTACTCTTCTGCTCGGCAGTTTCAAGGGCAAGCCTTGATCGGCTTCGAACCTGAGCCGAATTTGCAAAGAGCACTCGTAACGGTTTGAGAGAAATCGAATGTCGATCTCTAAGTCTTGCTCTAACTGTGAAGAAGGCCCAGAGGTTGGCTCTTAGAGTGAACAAAATCCTGTCGGGTCTTTTTACTAGCAATAACCAAAAAACCTGAGCGATAGAAATTACTGGTAGCCCTAGCCAATAAAGAAAGGCTAGGAAGATCGGAGCGTGGGAAAGTCGCAAGTGATTCGTAGCTTTGGCTAATGCAAACTTTACCGATCCACCTAACCAACTCTTATCGCGCTTACCTTGAAGCGATAACTCAGCATGTCTGACTCTTGCTGTTGGAACAACAACAACTCTTGAACCCAATTGATGGGTTCTTATTCCAAGATCTATATCCGTTGCTAACTCCGGAGCGGTAAGAGAATAACCGCCTAGCTCGATCCAGCTGTTTGCTCTGATCAGCATCGCATTAGAACTAACAGCGAGGACATCGCTCATGTAATCATGTTGCTTTTGATCTAATTCATCGTTAACTAAAGAGAACGGCTTCAAAGATTTAGTCAGTGTTAAACCCTGCTGAACTATAAGTTTCGGGTTTTCAATTGCTACCTGCTTAGGAGAGGCAATAGCCACCAAGGGAGACACTTCGAGAGCTCTGACTAATTCAGCTAGCGCATGTATTTCTGGAACTGTGTCATCGTGCAATAACCAAATTGCAACATCATCAAGATTTTCAAATCCTTCTAAAACTTGTCTTATAGCTAGCGCTGATAGTTCAGCAAAAGATGCTTTATCAAGAATTGAAAGCACTGCGTGTTTAGAAGATTGCGATACGAAGTTATCTAGAACTGGTTTTGTTTCTTCCGTTATCGAACTGTCGACAACTAGAACACGATCTAATCTGAAGCTCTGTTTGCCAAGAGCATCTAAAGCATTTTGTAAGTAGAGCGGTTGGTCTTTTGAAACAACGACCGCCACCACACGCATAGTCATGAGCGTGGCCTGGCCTTTAGCTAGGCGCGCTTCTTTAGCTTGCGACGCTCACGCTCTGATAAACCGCCCCAGATTCCAAAGCGCTCATCGTTCTGCAGTGCATAGTCCAAGCACTGCTGACGAACATCGCAACCAGAGCAGATACGTTTAGCATCTCTAGTTGAGCCACCCTTTTCAGGGAAGAAAGCTTCAGGGTCTGTTTGTGAGCAAAGAGCGTCTCGCTGCCAAGCTAGAGCGTTAGTGTCGGCGCTTGGATCTCCACCGATTAGGCGTAACAAAATTGGATCAATAAACCAGTCATCAGCTACACCGCTACGGTCGTCGTTCTGGGACATCCAGTTCCTTCCAGGGCTTCCAGCACTCAGCTGGGTTTCACTGTTGTAATTACAGCGATGTAAGTATTGTGGTGTCAAGTTGACAGAAGGTCAAATCCAAAGGTGTTATCAACCCTTTACATTCGGGTTTTAGCACTTTTTGGGGGTATTTTGCCCTCAATTACGCAGATAACCTTGTCTCATGAAGATTTTGGTCACCGGTGGCGCTGGATACATAGGTTCGCACGTGGTTAGAGCCCTTGTGGCTCAAGGCCACCAGGCAGTAGCCCTCGATGATCTAAGTAATGGCAAGCAATCCCGATTGGGAGATACTCCCCTAATCCAGGTTGACCTAGCATCCAAAGAAGCAACTTCTGTCTTGGTTAAAGCTTTCAAGGATCACTCGATTGATGGCGTGATTCACCTGGCAGCTAGAAAATCTGTCGGTGAATCAGTTGCTAACCCTGAGTATTACTACCAGCAGAATTTGAACTCAGTCACTAACCTGCTAGTTGCAATGCGCGAAGCAAAAGTAATGAGCATGGTCTTTTCTTCAAGCGCAGCAACATATGGTTCACCAGAGGTAGCTCAGGTTGCTGAAGATTACAACTGCCAGCCGATTAACCCATACGGTGAAACAAAACTTATTGGCGAATGGATGATGAACGCTGCCAGTAAAGCTTGGGGGCTGAAAACAGTTTCACTTAGATACTTCAACGTAGCTGGTGCTGGCTTTGATGATCTAGCTGACACCGGAGTTGCTAACTTAATTCCAATAGCTTTCAACGCAATCACAAATGAAGAACCGATTCAAGTTTTTGGATCTGACTGGCCAACTGAAGATGGTAGTTGTGTTCGTGATTACATTCACGTGTCGGATCTTGCTGATGCACACCTAGCAGCCCTTGACTATTTGACTAAGGAGAACCGAGAGTACTCGGTCTTCAACGTTGGCACTGGAACCGGTTCTTCAGTTCTTGCCGTAATTGACACGATTCACAAGGTGATTGGTAAAGACTTTGCTGTTGACTTAGTCGATAGAAGACCAGGTGATCCTGCTGCACTTAGTGCTGATGTTTCAAGAATTGAAAGAATTCTAGGCTGGAAAGCTAAATACACTCTGCACGATATCGTGAAGAGTCACTACTTAGCTACGTCGAAGTAACCGCTATAAAAGCAGTTCCATTGCCAGCAAGGCTAAAGGTTCTGGCATCACCTGAAATAAAAGCGGCTTCTCCAGCGTTGATAACTTCACGTTCGCCTTTACTGGAACTAACTGCTACCGCTCCTTCAGTACAGAGCACGATTGCATCGCCTGGCAAATTCAAATCAACAAGCATGTTGTTTGAGCCAACCTGTGCTCGATAGAACTCAAACTCTGGT
>Ga0114979_10001598_pt1 | contig 15331 bp, 15 predicted proteins | sample S_140625_EF_Meta_FD_87315 | JGI IMG/M metagenome (GOLD analysis project Ga0114979, IMG submission 87315) | Freshwater microbial communities from Lake Simoncouche, Canada to study carbon cycling - S_140625_EF_MetaG | ecosystem: Environmental > Aquatic > Freshwater > Lake | place: Lake... | reverse complement strand
GCGAGACAATTTGGATGCACAGTCTGCGGCCTTGATTTTGGAGCAGTATTTTCTTGAGAAGAATTGGATTAGTTGAGATGAATGCAGAGCAGTCTTATCTGAAATTACTAGAGGCTTTGAGTCAGCGCAAAAAGGCTGGCGATGTATTTGAGTTGGCTGGTCTTGCCATGGGCGGTGCTTGGATTGCCGAGCGCTTAGCTACAGATTTAAATCTTCCCCACTTTGGCGTAATTAATGTGGCGTTTCATCGGGATGACTATGCTGAGAAAGGTATGACAGCGCTTCGTACCGCCAGCACAATGTCTACCCATCTTCCTTTTGAGGTGAATGGCGCAAACGTGATTTTGATTGATGATGTTTTGCTCACTGGCCGTACAGTTCGTGCGGCGCTCAATGAGTTATTTGATTTTGGTAGACCTGCGCAAGTGGAGTTGATGGTTTTAGCAGATCGTGAGAAACGTGAGTTGCCGATCTCAGCGGATTTTGTGGGGGAGCAAGTGAGTGTGCCAGAGAATCAAATTCTAGTTTTAGAAAAAGATAATGCTGGCAAGTTCAGCTTCCAATTAGAGGAGCGCGCAGCATGAGTGGAATGAACGGCTTGGTAAGCGCCCCAGTTAATCAATTTAATGCTGCCGGTGAGTTAACTCACTTGCTAACTTTAGAGGGTTTGCCAAAAGAGCAAATCCTCCACATCCTCGACACCGCCCAACAGTTTGTCAGTGTGACAGACCCTGCGAGAGAAGTGAAAAAAGTACCACTCCTTCGTGGCAAGAGCGTATTCAATCTGTTCTTTGAAAACTCCACTCGCACTCGAACTACCTTTGAGATTGCTGCTAAACGTTTATCAGCGGATGTCATTAATTTAGATATCTCCACATCTTCAACTGCCAAAGGCGAAAGTCTTTTAGATACTATTGATAACTTGGTAGCTATGCAGGCGGATATTTTTGTAGTGCGCCATGGTGTTTCGAGAGCACCCATTGAAATTGCACAACACGTGCCTTCGCACGTGCATGTAGTGAATGCCGGTGATGGCAGTCATCAGCATCCGACTCAAGGCTTGCTAGATATGTATACGATGCGCTACTTCAAGAAAAACTTTAGTAATCTCAAAGTGGCTATCGTTGGAGATATTGTGCACAGCCGCGTTGCCAAATCCAATATCTGCGCTTTGAGAATATTGGGTTGTACAGACATTCGTGCCATTGGCCCTGAGAGTCTTTTGCCAAGCGATTTAGATATGATGGGAGTAAAGGTTTTCCACAGTATGGAGGAAGGCTTAAAAGGCGTTGATGTAGTCATGACATTGCGCATTCAGAAAGAGCGCATGGAGGTAGGTCAAGTCCCAGAGGGGGATGCATTCTTCAAGCAGTATGGCTTAACCTCTACACGCTTAGCTTTAGCAAAACCTGATGCCATTGTGATGCACCCAGGCCCTATGAACCGTGGCGTAGAAATTGATTCTGCTGTAGCGGATGGACCTCAGTCAGTCATTCTCAATCAGGTTACCTTTGGTATTGCGGTACGTATGGCGGTGATGTCAATCGTTGCTGGTAATTAGTATTTATTTCGAATAATTGCACTAATGCAAAAAAAGAACTGGCTAATCCTGTCGCATGGTTTCAATATGGATGGTCGGGCATCTAGTCTCACTATAACTGATAAGATTCCCTATCTATTAGACGCCGGCATCAAACCACATGTCTTTAGTGCAATTACGGGCATTAAAGATGCACGTTTTCCACACCAGCAATTTTTAGCTTGGGGTCCGGCAGCTTTTCGTTTCGACTTTCGTCATTGGATTGCCAATCAATATGGTCGCGGACTTTTTTATAAGGTTTCCACCGGATTAGTCTCTTTGTTGCTCGCCCCGTTCATCGCTCTGGAGAAATGCTTTCTTGGTTACTCTAGTCAGTGGTCTTGGGCTATGCCAGCTTATGCACATGGCTTAAATTTGATCCGTGATGGTAAGGTAGATTTGATTTACTCCACTGGTGGCGCTTGGTCTGCACACTTAGCGGGTTTATGGCTCAAGAAAAAAACTGGATTGCCTTGGATAGTGGAGATTCATGATCCTTTGGTCATTCGCAAGGATCCTAATGATCCAGGTTTTGAAAAGCCCAAAAATCGTGATGCACAATTTCGTCAATATCTTGAAAAGCAAATTTGCAAATATTCAGATTTAGCTTGGTGGTTCACTGATGGCGCTTTGCATTATGCAAAGCTACGCAACCCTAATCTCAACACCCCAAAGAATGCGCATGGTTTTATGGTTCTTCCGGGCGCTGAGCCGCCAGGAGGGTTGAGTGCATCTAAGAAGCATCAGTACTCTGAGTATCTGAATTTATGTCACTTTGGATCGCTGGCTAATGACCGCTCGCTCTCAACTATCTTTAAAGCATTTGTCCCTTTGTTTAAGAAATTTCCCGAAGCAAGGTTGCGCATTCGTATACATGCCTATGGCGCACCTTTAGATCCATTGACTATAGAGGTAGTTAAAAATCTTAAGTTTGAAGATGTCTTGTTGGCTCATGGTCGCCTGGAGAAAGATTCTATAACCGGTAAGTCTGGTAGAGAGCGTGTAGTAGAGAAGATGCACTCGGCGGATGTATTGATTCTCTTGCACGGTAACGACGAGTGGTGCGCTGAATACATTCCTTCAAAGCTATACGATTACCTTTGGACTGGAAGACCTATTTGGGGTATCACGCATCGCAATCCACAGCTCGATCAGATGTTATTGAACCGATCGTCCTACTTGAGTCCGCAGAATGATTTAGACGCTGTAGAGCTTGCTTTAGAAAGAATCTGGCTTGACTGGAAAAATAAGCAATTAATTGAGCCTAAGTGGTTGCCAGTTGCTGTTGATCAGGCTGCGTATAGAATACTTTCAAAAGTTCAAGATAAAACTGAAAGAAGCGCTTGAAAGATCTAGTTCTCTATTGCAAGTCTTATCGACGAGATTTCCTTCGTTTGAAATATTTATTAGCCTCAATAGATCGATATAACGTTGACAAAATACCTTTTTATATTTCCACTCCATCGGGAGATTATCAGTCCTTGGTGCAGGCTTTAGGATCAAGTGGATACGAGTGGGTAGCGGATGAAGATATAGTAGTCGCAAATCCCAGGGCTACTCATGAGCAATATCAATCAATGCCCGGAGGATTAGCCCAGCAAATAATTAAATCTGAATTTTGGCGTTTAAAAATTTCTGAAAATTATGTATGCCTTGATTCTGACTGCATATTTATTAAGAATTTTTACAAAACTGATTTTTTAGCAGAAGATGGTAGCCCTTACACTGTTTTGCACCAGAATAAAGAGTTTTTTCAGTTAGCGACTAATCGGGGTCATTCAAGGGTTAAGCGGGATCTTCGGGATGAGGCCAATCGAGTACAAAATCTATTTTCAAGGGCTGGACCAACATTCTATTGCGCTCCCGCTCCTTTTATTTGGTCCGCGAAGGTATGGGAATCGCTGGATCGCGAGCATCTTGCATTGCGTAATATATCTATCTGGGAATTTATTTCCCCACAGCATCCTGAGACATTAATTTATGGGGAGGCGCTTCTTAGATATAGAGCCATTCCATTGATCGCTATAGAGCCGATTTTTAGAACTTATCACTACGACTGGCATTATTATTTGATGAGGCGCCTGGGTGAAACGGAGCGTAAGCTTGAGCAAAATTATCTGGGAGTAATATATCAGTCAACTTGGAATTTTGGGTTGGATGTCGAATCCCATCAAAAATCAGTTTTCTCGTGGCTCTTAAAGCGGATCAAGCATGCATTCCGCTTCATTCAAAGCTATATATAGTTTTATTTTAGGGTAACTTTAGGCTCGCAACTGATGTGGTAAGAATGGTCGAGATTTGTTTATAGCAAAGTTATTGGTGGATAAGGTAATGTACATAAAAAAAGCTTTGACAAGACTATCTTTTTGGGTAATTCAGGGCAGTAGGATATTGCTTTATAGGGCTCTTTCGGATGCGCAAATTAAAGGGCAGAGGGCCAACCTTAAACAGCCTTTACAAGCTGTTGGGCGTGGTGTAATAGAGTTTAGAGGGCGTGTCAATATTGGGTTCTTCCCATCACCTCATTTTTTTTCTTCATATGCATATTTGGAAGCTAGAAGTGAGTACTCGAGGATAACAATCGGAAATGACACCTCTATAAATAATGGATTTGTTGCAATTGCAGAGCATACATCCATTCAAATTGGCGAGAGAGTTTTAATAGGTAGTAATGTAGAAATAATTGATAGCGATTTTCATGGTGTCAAGTTGGCAGATAGATTTAAGTCTAAATTAGAGTGGGCAAAACCTGTAGTTATTCAAAATGATGTTTTTTTAGGGTCCAATGTTCGTGTTTGCAAGGGGGTGACAATTGGCTGCGGTTCATTAGTTGCGAATGGGTCTATTGTCGTTGGAGATATTCCAGAAGGAGTCATTGCGGCTGGAAATCCAGCAAAAGTAATTCGAATGATTCCCAAAGAATAGACCCACCCAATCTTCTTAACAGTTCGCTAATCTGCAATAAAATTCAGAAATTCTTATATGTCATCAATAAAGAAAATAAACAGAATTAGGATGTTTGCTAAAAATATTGGTTATTTATTTAAGTACGATATCAAGAAAATTTCAAGTGAATCTGTAACCAAGCACGGATTGAATTTGATCTTAGATGGAATTAAGTTTGAAATAGATTGTGATTTAAAAAATATTAAAAAGCCAAAAATTATGTCTCCGATGCAGACAATTAATCAATTGATAGAAAAAAAAGCATCTTTTTGCCGTTTTGGAGATGGAGAATTTTGCTTAATTGATGGTAAAGAAATAGCATTTCAGAAATTTGATAAAAAGCTATCGCGGAGACTTATTGAAATTCTTCAATCAAATTTCGATAATATTTTTGTGGGCCTCAACCACTCATATTTTTCTTCAGTTGATGGGATGCGACAACTCCCTAAAAATTTTATTAGGTCATGGGTTGCTGAAAACAGAAAAAAAATATCAGACTTAAGTATCCCAGGTCAACAATACTATGATGCGGGATGCACCCAACTGTATGCCATGTATGAAGATTATGATTTCAATGGATATTTCTCCAAAATTAAGGAGCTTTGGAGGGGTCGAGAAATTGTAATTATTTGCGGGGAAACAGTTTTCGATTCAATTCTGGTAAATATATTTGACTGTGCTAAGTCTATTGATTATCAGTACGCACCTTCAAAAAATGCATTCCAAGTTTACGATGAGCTTCTAATCGAAGCGCTAAAGGCCGATAAGGAAAAGCTGATAATTGCTATACTTGGCCCCACGGCAACTGTGCTAGCTTATGATTTGGCGCTACGTGGCTATCAAGCGCTTGATTTTGGACATATTGCAAAGGACTACGATTACTTTTGTAGAGAAGTTGAGCATACCGATCAAACAATTTCTGATTTTCTGAGTCCTGATTAAATGATAGTCAACATAGTCAATAGAGTGTATTGATGTCTCTAACAATCTACATTCTTTGCTATAACCGGCCAGATTCTGCGAAGCTATCTATCTTATCAGTTCTAGCGCAGAGTTGCCAAAATTTTAAATTAATTGTCTCAGATCATTCTAGCAACGATAGTGTTAGAGATATGGTGAGAGAAGCATTCCAAAATATTTCCTATGTAAGGAGGTCGCATAAGCTCAAGCATTTGGAGCACTTTAATTTATGTATGGATGAGGTTGAGACTGATTATTATTGCCTGTTTCATGACGACGATACTATGCACAAAGATTTTGTGAAAAATATCTTTGAGTGCATCTGGAAATTTCCTGTCGCAATGGCTTATGCTAGTAACGCTTATATTGAAACTAATGGAAATATTGAGAGGCGAACTGCCTTCTTATCTCGCAATAAGTATGAGTTAATAGAGTCCCCGCAAGTATTGGCTGCTAAGTATTTTTCTCGCCATCAATCGGGTATTGCCCCAAATCCAAGTTATGTTTACTCCCGTCACATGGTTGGCGGGATCCGATTCATTGTGGATGGGGGGAAGTATGCCGATGTAGCTTTACTTTTAGATATGCTTCAGGTGGCCCCAATTATTTGGATTAATAAGCCCCTCATGACCTATCGGATACACGGAAATAATGTTGGAGGCATAGAGTCGATACCAGATCGACTTCGATTTCTTGGTTACCTAAAAAAACATAAGGAAATATTTAGCGGAGCTTTGATTCAAGACTATCGCCGATCCTTTATATATAAAAATGTTGTGGATAGATTGGATAACTCCCGTAGTAGGCGAAAAAGGGTAATACAATCTTTTTTGAATTATTACTATCTTTATCACTACACTAGATTTGGTACCTATAAAGCTTTGCTTTTGCGTGCAATTGTTAAGTGGGGTATCAAAATTGATTTACGCTAATTTCATTACTGATGATACTCGCGGTAAAAATGCTATATTTCAAGAGCTCCAAAGCTCTCTCGCTGGCTACTATGTATTAATGCGGAAAGAATTCCTCGCGCTAGGAATTGAAATCAATACACCAGACCAAAATGTCGGAAAAAATATTGCATTTGAAATATACGTAGAAGGTCGTCCTATTAGCCATAGCTACTTACCAAGGTATCTAATCGCCCTTGAGAATCCAAATCATAATGATTTAAATGGTAATTTAGAGTATTGCAAGAATTTCAATAAGATTTTTACATGGAACTCAGATTTAGATGAGTTGGGTAGTGCAATAAAGGTTCTATCGCCCGCTGAGCTTTTAACGGGAAAGTTTTTGGGGTATGAAGAGCGAAATATTTTTAGCTGCTTAATTAATGCGAATAAGGCGTTTAAAAAGAAACTATCATCTGATCTATATGCGGAAAGAATTATAGTTATACGATGGTATGAGAAAAATGCCCCTCAAGATTTTGAGCTTTATGGAAGGGGTTGGGATAAGCCATCTCCTGAATTTGAATTATTGGGAAAAATGAGACGCAGTATCCCTAGTTTGGGGGTTAAGTTATTTGGATATAAATATTTTCCTAGCTATAAGGGGGAAGTAATCGATAAAGGGAGTATCTTGCAACGTAGCAAGTTTTCATATTGCTATGAAAATAACAAGGAAATGCCAAATTACATTACTGAAAAAATCATAGATAGTTTTTTGTATGGTTGTGTGCCAGTGTATTGGGGGGCGAATAATGTGCTTGATTTCATTCCAGAGGATTGCTTCATAGATAGGAGAAAATTTAAAAATACTCAGGATGTTCATGAACATCTGATATCGATATCACCTCAAGAATACTTTAATTATCAATCTCGCATTTCTGAGTTTCTGAAGGGCGAGGTTGCAAAGCAATTTAGTTTTGAATATTTTGTTTCAACCGTGGTGGATAATATATCTAAAGAATTTACGATTTCTAAAGTTTAGATATTTGAATGGACGAGCATACCAATCTAAGAATGGTTTAATAAATAATATGAGCTTTTTTCTGCACCCGCTATCAGATACGCAAACAAAAAATATAGGAGAAAACACTCGAATATGGCAATTTGTGGTGGTTCTTCCTGGCGCGGCAATAGGTTCTGAGGTCAACATATGTGCAAATTGTTTGATTGAAAATGATGTTGTAATTGGTAATCGCGTAACTATTAAATCAGGCGTTCAAATCTGGGACGGTCTTCGAATTGGGGATGATGTATTTATTGGCCCAAATGTAACGTTCACGAATGATAAGTTTCCTCGCAGCAAGATCTTTCCTGATAAGGTCTTAAAAACAGATATTCAAATGGGGGCAAGTATTGGAGCAAATGCCACCATATTGCCTGGGATTACTGTTGGGATGGGCGCCATGGTTGGCGCTGGTTCAGTAGTCACTCATGATGTTCCATGCAATGCAATTGTTTCCGGGAATCCAGCGAGAATTGTTGGATATAACTCTACAGAAACTTCTTCAAAGGTAGCGTCTGGTACTTTCCATGATGTTGATGCATATGTTGATTTAGGCCTAGCAAATTGTTATCTATACAGACTCCCATTGATCCAGGACTTACGTGGTCATTTATCTTTTACTGAGTTTGGAAAGGATTTACCCTTTGTTGCTAAGCGTTGTTTTTGGATTTTTGCCGTACCTTCAAAGAACATTAGAGGGGAGCACGCTCACAAAGAGTGCCACCAATTTTTGATTTGCGTATCTGGAAGCGTTAAAGTAGTACTAGATGATGGAAGGAAGAGGGTGGAAGTCAATCTGGATGACCCTACACTTGGTCTTCACATTCAGCCAGGCGTTTGGGGGATCGAATACAAGTATTCTTCCGATGCCGTTTTGATTGTTCTTGCCTCTCATACTTATGATCCCAATGATTACATCCGTGATTATTCCGAATTCCTAGCGTACAAAAATAATGTCAAGTAATACTACCATCCCATTCCTCGATTTAAGAACGATCAATCTGAGGCAGCGAGATGAATTTCATTCTGCTCTGGATAAGATTCTTGAGAGAGGGTTGTTCATATTGGGTGAGGAATGCGAGTCATTTGAGGCGGAATTCGCCGCATATTGCGGTGCCAAGGAATGTATTGGCGTTGGTAATGGTCTAGAGGCCTTGCATCTCGTATTGCGTGCATGGGATGTAAGTGCTGGCGATGAAGTAATTGTCCCTTCAAACACTTATATCGCAACATGGCTTGCCGTAACCCATGCGGGTGCAACCCCAGTTCCTGTTGAGCCAAATGAGAAAACCTATAATATCGATCCTAGCCTGATTGAGGCTGCTATAACTCCCCGAACAAGGGCCATTATTCCGGTTCATTTATATGGTCAAGCAGCTAATATGTCTGCCATCAATGAAATAGCAAGAAAATATGGTTTAAAAGTGTTGGAGGATTCAGCCCAGGCACATGGCGCTGAGTATATGGGGCAGAGAGCGGGCGCGCTAGGGGATGCGGCTGCGTTTAGTTTTTATCCAGGCAAAAACATGGGCGCACTTGGTGACGGTGGGGCTATAGTGACGAATGATTCAGCCCTTGCAAATCAATTGCGCGTTTTGCGTAATTATGGGTCTAATGTTAAGTATCACAATGAAGTTTTGGGTTTTAATTCCAGGTTAGATGAGCTGCAAGCGGCTTTTTTACGCATGAAATTGCCGTTGCTTAGCTCTGATAATGAATGTCGCGCACAAATTGCGAACCTATACAACCAGGGTTTGACTGGGATTGAGGATCTTATTCTTCCAGCAGTTTATGATGGCGATAAATCTGCATGGCATCTTTATGTGGTGCTACATCCGCAGAGGGATAAGTTGGCTACCTATTTGTCAGAGTATGGTATCTCGACAATGATTCACTACCCAATTCCACCTCATCTACAACCTGCCTACTTAGATCTTGGGTTTAAAAAAGGTGACTTTCCTATTTCAGAAAAAATACATTCACAAAGTCTAAGTCTGCCTATGGGGCCATCCATGTCTATCGAAGAGGTAAATAAGGTCGTCATTGCTATACGAAGTTTTTGTAAAAAACTCTGAGGGACTTTTCAAGAGAAAATAAATGCAGATGGAGAGTGTTTTGGGATTGAAATTAAAATGATATTAGTTACTGGTGGTGCTGGCTTTATTGGTGGAAATTTTGTGCTAGATTGGTTAGCTGATCCAAATGCTGAGGGTATTATTAATCTCGATAAACTAACATATGCTGGTAACTTAGCTACGCTGGACTCCCTAAAGGATGATTCCCGCCATATTTTTGTACGCGGTGATATTGGGGATAAGGACTTGGTGACCAGCTTATTGAAGCAGCATAAACCCCGTGCCCTTATCAACTTTGCAGCAGAAAGTCATGTTGATCGGTCTATTCAGGGGTCGGCTGAATTTGTTGCAACCAATATTGTTGGCACTTTCAATCTACTTGAGTGTGCTCGTGAGTATTGGTATAGTTTGGGCGACCCTGTCAAGAAGGCATTTCGCTTTCATCATGTATCTACGGATGAGGTTTATGGCTCATTATCGGCATCCGCTCCTGCTTTCACCGAATCTAATTCATATAAACCTAATAGCCCATATGCTGCAACTAAGGCTGCCTCTGACCACCTGGTGCGTGCGTGGTTTCATACCCATGGATTACCGGTAGTAACAACTAATTGTTCTAATAACTACGGTCCTTATCACTTCCCTGAGAAATTAATTCCTTTAGTGATTCTCAATGCGCTTGATTGTAAGTTAATACCGATTTATGGGGATGGTCAACAAATTCGTGATTGGCTTTATGTTGGCGACCATTGCTCTGCGATTCGTGAGGTGTTGGCGAGGGGGCAAATAGGCGAGACGTACAATATTGGTGGTTGGAATGAGAGGGCCAATATCGATGTTGTGAGAATTATCTGTGGTATTTTAGATGAGTTAAAACCTCGCGTAGATGGTAAGTCATATCTTGAGCAGATAACTTATGTCAAAGATCGTCCCGGACATGATCAGCGATATGCTATTGATGCAAGCAAGGTAGAGCGTGAACTAGGTTGGCGACCTGCTGAGACCTTTGAGACTGGTATTCGAAAGACGGTGCAATGGTATTTAGATAGTCCAGTTTGGGTGGAGGGCGTAGTTAGCAGCTCTTACCGAGACTGGTTGCAAAAGAAATATCTTTAAGCCCAAAAGTCATTTTATGAATGTCTTGGTATTTGGTAAAGATGGTCAATTAGGTAAAGCTTTTCAAGTCGTACTTGGTGCACTTGCAACCAAATCTGTGGATATGCCCCACATTTTTTTTGTGGGCCGTTCTGAGGGCGACCTGCTGAATGTTGCAGCTTTACATTCGCTCTTAAGTCGCTACCAGCCAAAACTCATTATTAACGCCTCCGCCTATACCTCGGTTGATGAGGCCGAGGCCGAGGCTGAGATAGAGTCCGCTTTCACTATTAATGCTAAAGCCCCTGAAATCATGGCGAAATATGCTGCAGATCATGAAGCTACTTTTTTACATTTCTCCACAGATTATGTATTTGATGGCGAAAAATATGGTTTTTACTTGGAGGATGATTTGCGCAATCCACTAGGGGTATATGGAAAAAGCAAGGCTGCTGGAGAAGAGGCTATTGCTCGGGTTTTTGCCGGTATTGGAGGTAATGGCCAGTACGCTATTTTCAGAACCAGTTGGCTGTATGGCGATGGTGGTAACTTCATTCGCATGATTCTGAGTTTAGCAAAAGAGCGTGAGGAGTTAAAAATTGTTCATAATCAATTTGGTGTTCCTACGAGCGCCAATTGGTTGGCGCAAGTGAGTCTGCATTTCGCACTAGATGAACATGCCCGCTTAAGAAAATTTACATCTGGCATCTATCATGCCGTTCCTGCCGGAGAAACCACTTGGCATGGATTGGCGTGCTTGGCTGTACAAGCTGCTTTGGATGCTGGAGCAATCCTTAAGGCAAATCCAATGGCTATTCAGCCTATCCTCGCGGAGGAATACCCTTTACCAGCCCCAAGACCCATGAATTCAAGGATGTCCTCGGATAAGCTTCATCAGGTGTTTTCGGGTCGGAGTGATATGTCAAAATTGAAGCAATTAAATCAGCCTTGGGATGAGGCTGTCCGATCTTATGTCGCTAATTTGGCTAAAGATGGACTTATCTAGAAAGAATGCTATGGCAGCAGATAATATGAATCGTAAGGGTATTATTTTGGCAGGGGGTTCAGGTACTCGTTTGTACCCAGTTACCCAGGCGGTTTCTAAACAGCTGATGCCTGTTTACGATAAGCCCATGGTCTATTACCCGTTGACTACTCTCATGCTAGCAGGCATTCGGGATATTTTGTTGATTTCTACGCCACATGACACACCACGTTTTGCTGAATTGCTTAGAGATGGTTCTCAATGGGGCTTAAATATTGAGTATTGCGTACAGCCGTCCCCTGATGGTTTGGCTCAAGCATTCATTTTGGGAAAAAATTTTATTGGCAATAACCCAAGTGCATTAGTCCTTGGCGATAACATTTTTTATGGCCATGAATTAGTGGATCAGCTTGATCATGCGCATGCTCGTAATAGTGGGGCTACTGTTTTCGCCTATCACGTTACTGATCCAGAGCGTTATGGTGTCGTGGCGTTTGACAAAGATTACAAGGTGCTTTCTATTGAAGAGAAGCCACTGAAACCAAGAAGTAGTTATGCGGTAACGGGTCTCTATTTCTATGACAATCAAGTGTGTGATATTGCCTCTTCGATTAAACCTAGTGCTCGTGGTGAACTCGAGATTACCGATGTCAATCGCGTTTATCTCGAAAAGAACGAGCTCAGTGTAGAAATTATGGGCCGTGGTTTTGCCTGGTTAGATACTGGAACACACGATTCTTTACTGGATGCAGCAGGCTTTATTGCGACCCTACAAAAGCGCCAGGGCCTAATGGTAGCTTGCCCTGAAGAGATTGCTTATCGACGGGGCTGGATTAGCGCTGAGGCAATACAAAAAGTGGCTGCTCAATTAAGTAAGAATAGTTATGGTCAGTACTTGAGCAAGATATTCAATGAGCTCAATACTTCCGCGCAACCAGGTTCCTTATCTCATAAGAAGATTGTTGGATGAACACCTCTTTAAAGTTACAAGTTACACCTACGGCTATTCATGGTGTATTGGTAATCGAACCTAAAGTATTTGGTGATGAGCGCGGCTGGTTTCTTGAGTCCTTTAACGCTCAAGACTTTGCAGTTGCTACTGGTTTGAATGTGAAATTTGTGCAGGATAACCATTCTTTTTCTCGTCAATGGACTCTGCGTGGCCTTCATTATCAATTGGAGCAGACCCAGGGTAAGCTGATTCGCGTTGTAAAGGGTAGTGTTTTTGATGTCGTTTTGGATATCCGAAAAGACTCACTGACATACGGAAAGTGGGCTAGCATTGAATTGAGCGCTCAAAACCACAAGCAGTTATGGATTCCTTCCGGTCTTGCTCACGGCTTCTTGGTCTTATCAGAAACCGCAGAGTTTTTATACAAAACAACTGACTATTATCACCTTCAAAGTGAGGTATGTTTAGCCTGGAATGATCCAACTATAGGTATTGATTGGCCATTACCGCAGGGCATTACGCCCAACATAAGTGCCAAAGATTCTGTTGGTTTATCGTGGGATGCTGCCCCTAAGTTTTAATTAATTTATGGGTATTTTCAAAAGATAAGATAATGCTCGCATGAGCTCTTCCCCTAAAATCCTGTTGGTAAAGCTATCCTCTCTCGGGGATGTATTGCATAACTTGCCGATTGTGTGGGATTTGCGCGCACGCTTACCGGGCGCTCAAATTGATTGGGTGGTGGAAGAAGGTTATGTTCACTTGCTTGAGCCCTTATTGTCGCATGATGACTTTCGGGGAATTGATCGCATCATTCCTTTTGGTTTACGCCGCTGGAAGAAAAATCTCTTTAGTTTGGTGACCTGGAAAGAATTTTTTTCGTTCAGGCGGACACTCCAATCAACAGCTTATGATCTGGTAATTGAAACCCAGGGTCTTCTCAAATCAGCCATCGTTTGCTCCTTAGCTAAGAAGAGCCCAGTGGCTGTAGTTGCAGGTCTTGCCAATGCCACTGAGTTTTCAGGATATGAGTCCCTTGCGAGGTCTTTTTATAGTAAAGCGGTATTAGTTCCCACTCAATGCCACGCAGTAGATCGGTCGCGCTGGGTAATGTGCTCGGCATTAGATTGGTCTTTGCTTGAACGCTCAAGTATTCCTCAGTTTTATCGGAAAGAATTTATTTCTAGTATTCTAAAGAGTTCTATTTCAGACTTAAAGACTCCTTATATCTTATGCTTTCATTCAACAGCAAGAGAGGCTAAGCGCTGGGCTAATGAGAATTGGGTTGCTCTCGGTAAGCAACTGTCTGCTCGCGGCTATCAGCTGGTATTTCCCTGGGGAAATGCCGCAGAGAAATCAGTTAGTGAATTGCTTACTGCGCAGATCACAGGCGCCTTTTTGCCTCCCGCCTTTTTAATTGAAGAGGCATTTTCTGTCATTGCTGGAGCTACTTTAATAGTTGGAGTGGATACGGGTCTTACCCACCTTGCCGCAGTCCTTAATAAACCGACAGTGGAAATATATTGTGATTCACCGAGATGGAAGACTGAGGGTTATTGGTCTAATCATATTTGTAATATTGGAGATATAAAACATCCTCCAACAGTTAAAGAAGTATTGGATGCTTCGCTAAAGCTTCTTCAAGAAACCTAGCCCCTTAGGAATTAACGCAGCAGTGTGTTGATAGAAATCAGATCTTCATCTGACAATGCAGCAGCGTGGGCTTTTAACTTAATTGCATTAAGAATCGTGCTGTAACGCGCCTGTTGTAATTGGGAGCGGGTTGTAATCACGGTATCTAAAGCAATTAATACGTCAATATTAATTAAAGTCCCTACCTGAAACCCTAACTTGCTTGATTCTAGTGCAGAGGTGGACGAGCGCTCTGCAGCTTCATAGGCTTTGACACTCGCTAAGCCGCCGTAAAAGCCCGTGAAAGCTGCACGCGTATTCTGGGCGGCAGTGCGGCGAGCATTGTCGTAGTTGGCCTTTGTAGCATCTAATAAGGCGGCATTCTGACGAATCACAGAGCTATTGAATCCACCGGACACTAACGGGATCGTCATCTGTAAGGCAACAGTGTTGTTATAAATATTAGTATTTGAAGGGGTGTAACTATTTGCGCTCCCATTTGCGGTGTTATAGCCGGCTGTTCCAACAAAACTTACAGAGGGGTAATTTAGCGCTTGTGAACCTCGGTAAGTACTTTCGGCAAGACTGACGGATAGTTGGCCAACGAGTACATTGAAGTTCGCAGTCTCCGCTTGGAGTATCCAGTCTTCTAGAGTTTGCCCTTTTGGTAATTGCGGATTAACACTATCTGCGATCGGAATCCCGTTACTGTCTTTAGTTTTAGATCGCGGGTCTTTGAGAACTCCATCAATTTTAGCTTCTTTAATAAGTGGTCGTAGAGATCCTACTGGGCGCCCAGTGAGCTGTTCCAATACACCACGCTTGACCACTAAATCAGCTTGAGCACCTATCTCTTGGGAGTTAGCAAGATCCAATGCTGCCTGTGCTGTATTGACATCAACAATGGTGGCTAGGCCAGCATCAAATTTAGCTTGTGCGATATCAAGTTGTTGCTTAATGAGACTTTTCTTATTGCGAAAAAGTTCCACGTTGTCTTGACTGGTGAGTGCATCAAAGTAAGCTTGCGAGACTCTCAAGATCAGATCTTGTTGCGCCAAATAAAAACGCATGTCTGCAATTTTCGTATTGAGGTCACCTTGCTTGGATGCCTCAAATGCTGCCACGTTAAAAACGGGTTGTGTGAGAGTTACGGT
>Ga0114979_10001597_pt1 | contig 15339 bp, 14 predicted proteins | sample S_140625_EF_Meta_FD_87315 | JGI IMG/M metagenome (GOLD analysis project Ga0114979, IMG submission 87315) | Freshwater microbial communities from Lake Simoncouche, Canada to study carbon cycling - S_140625_EF_MetaG | ecosystem: Environmental > Aquatic > Freshwater > Lake | place: Lake... | reverse complement strand
CTAAGTCTAACTCTTCTAAACCCAAAAAAAGCAAACTGGTAATTGTACCAATCATTGCTAATTTTTTTGTGGTAGTTGGTTGAAATACAATTGAGCTTTTCCCAAGGGAGATATTTTTTTTAGTCCCATTGGTTAGATATACCATTTTCATAGGTACTTGGGTTGAAAGACCAATTTTATTTAAAGCATATTGACCGGTAGGCATGATTTTGACATGATCTTTTTTAGCCAAGGTCACCGCAATCTCTTCCATAGAAGGAAGTACATCCCCAAATACTTTATCGTGAATTGGTGTCGCATAAATACCTTGCCCCATCCGTACAAGTACTTTTTGCTCTACAAATCGAGAGAGCGCTTTTCTTATAGCAGTAGAGGTTCCTAAGTCCTTAAAATCAGATGGAAGAAAAATCTGCCCAGGCTTTGCACGCTTAACCTTTGCTTCAATTTGGCTATTTATAGATTCATTCATGTCACAAATATACAAATTTTTGTGACATACAAAAATAACCGATGTCACAATTACTCAAATTTAAGTGACAAATCTACCAGCCGCCAGTACTAAAAAAGGTTATCCTGTCGATATTTGCATTAATAAAAGAGGGGAGCAAAACAAGTCATATTACATATTGTTATTATATCATTTGCCGATACAAAACTTACTAAATATGTAATCCAACTTATCCTCATTGGTAATCTCCCCTGTTATCTCACCCAAATGAAACAAGCAGGTTCTAATGACTATCGCCAACAAATCGCCCGGTAATTGATTATCCAATCCTTGCAAAATTTCTGCTATCGATTTTTTGATTTGCTGCAATGATTGTAAATGACGAACATTGGTTACGATGGTATTGTCGGTATTTATTGGATTGTTAACCGTAACCTGATATATCTTTTCTTTTAAATCTTCAATCCCAAATCCTTGCTTAGCAGCTATTTTTATATAACCGCATTCTTTTGTTGTGCTTGAAATATCTGTTTTATTGGCCACCATCAAATACGCAATTCCTGCATCTTTAAAATATTGCTGTTGCTCGTCCAATGATGCTGATGTTTCTGTATTCACATCAAAAATATACAACACCAAATCTGCTGATTTCATTTTCTCCAAAGATCTTTCAATACCGATATTCTCAATCACATCCTTACTTTCGTTTCTTATTCCTGCCGTATCAATGATTCTGAAAATGATGCCATTGATGTTGATTTGCTCTTCAATTGTGTCTCTTGTTGTTCCTGCAATATCACTAACTATAGCACGTTCCTCATTCAACAAGCAATTCAGTAATGTGGATTTTCCAGCGTTGGGTTTTCCAATGATGGCCACACTCACCCCATTCTTAATTACGTTTCCCAACTGAAATGATGCAATCAAATTATCTGTTGTAATATTAATTTGTCTGATTAAGGAATAAAACTTTCCTCTATCCGCAAATTCTACATCTTCTGTAGCGAAATCAAGTTCCAATTCTATCAACGAAGCAAATTGTATCAACTGCTCCCGCATTTGTTGTAACTCATTTGAAAATCCGCCTCTGATGTTGTGCAACGCTGTTTTCTGGGAAGCTTTGGTATTGGCAGCAATCAAGTCGGCTACTGATTCGGCCTGCGTTAAATCGAGCTTGCCATTTAAAAAAGCACGTTGCGTAAACTCACCAGGTTTGGCTATTCGAGCTCCGTATTTTATACAAGTATTGATGATTTGTTCCTGTACAAACGGACTTCCGTGTCCGCTAATTTCAATGGTATCCTCGCCTGTATAACTTTTTGGTCCTTTAAATAACGAAAGCACCACTTCATCAATGATTTCATCTTCGTCCCTTAACATTCCTACATGAATCGTATGCGATGGTTGGTCTGAAATATTTTTAGATGGGAACAACTTTGATACAATTGAAAATACTGTTGTACCACTTAATCTGATTACCCCTATTGCTGCAATGCCCGGTGCTGTAGCCAAAGCCACAATTGTATCATCCCAACCGGAAAGTTTGTTATTCATAAGGCAAAGATATAAATGATATGTCTTAAATCGTTAGAGCACTATTTACGCTAATAACTCATTTTCAAGTTTCGGAAATCGTGTAAATTTCTGAATAATATTAAACCTTTTAAAACGATTTTTTTTTGAATTGATAGAAATAAAAAACCTCCCGCATGTTTGCGAGAGGTTATGAAAGATATTAAAAAATAATTATTCAGAAACGACCCAAGTAATCGGCTGGCGCTTATATGCGGTAACATTTCTACCGTTTTGAATGGCTGGTGTCCATTTTCCCGATTTTTTAATTGCTCTAACAGATTCCTGTTCCATTCCAAATCCATGTGATGTTTCTGCAACCACATCACTAACGGAACCATCTCTAGCAACAATAAATCTTACGATTACAGTGTATGTTCCTGATGGAGCTCCATTTTCACCGGGTACACCACTCTCCAAATTGTTTTGTAAATACCTTCTCCATGCTGATTCTCCTCCTGCATAAGTTGCGTCTACCTCAACTTTTGTAAACACTTTGTTTTCATCATCATCCTTAGGCATTTCAACAGCCTTCGAATTGTCTTCAATTGGAGCTTGTACTATTTGATCTTTGTTGTCACTCTCAACCGTTTTAGTGCTGATCACCTGGTCTTCCTTAATTTCTTCAATTTTTTCTTCAGGCTTCACTTCCTCATCCTTTACAATTTTTGGTGGGGTGAATTTAACCTGATTTACTTCTGGTGGTGGTGGTGGTGTTGGCGGTGGTGGTGGCGGCGGTGGCGGTGGTGGTTCATCTTTCTTCACCTCTGCCATTTGTGTATCCAATACATCAATTTTAGTCTCGCTGCCATTTTTTTCAATCACATTTGCTAATACTGTTCCGACGAATATCAAAAGCAGTAATGCACCTGTGAAAGCCAAAGCTTTGAGTAGTCTGGTATTGTATGATTTTCTCAATTCATACGCACCATATGATTTGTTTTTGCCATCAAAAATGATGTCAAGCAAATCAGCGTTTAAAATTTTGTTTACATCCATGTTTATAAGTTTTTTTAAAGACGCTGTGTTTATCAGCATTCCATAAATTGATGCCGATTATTTAATTCCGTTGGCCTCTTCTGTTTTTTTGATCAACAATTCCTCAGTTGCTGTCATTTCTACTTCTGCATAGTGACCGGGAGGAACAACACAAATACTCATTTCATCTAAGATATCAATTGCATTTCTAAATGTTGACTCTTTATCAGACTTAATGATGTACATCAAATCATCAATTTTTGTTGCATTTTTCTTTTGCAAAATCAAATCTCTGATCTGTTTAAATGTTGTACTTTTAAACTGTTCGCTGAGTTTGTCTGCTTCTAATTGACCGTAATAATAATAGACTTGATCTGCTTTCCCGAGCAAAATAGTCATTGCTCCGGAATTTTTTACTTTCAACACCTGTGTAGAATCGTCTTTAGGTTCATTCATATTCATCGCAGTAGACTGACTCATGGTCGTCGTAAATACGAAGAAAGTAATGAGCAGAAATCCCAAATCCACCATTGGTGTCAAATCCACTCTGGTTGATAGTTTTTTTCCTTTTTTGACGCCGGGCCCTTTTTTATGTCCGCCACCCGACGAGGTATCCATTTCTGCCATATCGGTATGTTTTTAAGTTTGATTAATTCCCTTTTGGTGGGTGTAAATACAATTCAGAACCAACTGGAACGCCTTCTCCATTCGTTACAATTCTGAATTTGAATATTTCATTTTTCTTGAAAGACTCCTTGATGTTTTTGAATGCAGGATATAATGATGCATTATCTCCTTTTATCAATAACATTTCTTGCAATTGTCTTTGGTCTGATCCAGCATAAACATTGGTAACACTTTTCATCCAATCAACCATTTCATTATTAGCACTATCGCATGGAATACCTGGAAGTTTGTTTGCAGGAATTTCAACAGCCAAAGCCAATGAACTCTTGATTTGATTTAATGGTAACCCAATAAAAGGTGACTTGTTCCACTTTGCTAATTCTGCAGCTGAAAGGTTCAACCCTTTGGTCAAGTTAATGTTATTGAGAATCTCTCCTTTTTTGGTTTCATCGCCCAACATTAAAAACACTTTTCCTTCTTTGGTTAAAGTGATTAATATTGATTTTTCTGGCGCCGCTTTTGCAGAAACCGAATTCGGTGGAGTTACCGCCAGCACTTCCGGTGGCTTTTGTTTTGTTGCCAAAATAAAGAACGACAACAACAAAAATGCCACATCACACATCGCCGTCATGTCGATTGTAGTACTCTTGCGAGGAATTTTAACTTTAGGCATTAATTAATAATTTAGAAATTTACAGTTAGATGCAATTCATTTTTTCTTCCACAAAATTATTTGTATTGAGAAGCAAATGATTGGGTTAATGTAAATCCTGACTCATCAATACCATATGTAATTCCATCAATTTTTGTTGTAAAGATGTTGTAGAACATGATGGCCAAAGCTGAAGTACCAATTCCCAAAGCCGTGTTGTAAAGGGCCTCAGAAATACCTACTGATAATTTAGCAGCTGCTGCACCACCACCACTGTCTTCTCCCAATGCAGAGAAAGAACGAATCATACCCAATACCGTTCCCAACAATCCCATCAAAGTTGCAATAGAAGCAATCGTTGATAAGAATACCAAGTTTTTCTCTAACATTGGTAATTCTAAAGATGTAGCTTCTTCTACTTCTTTTTGAATAGCCATTACTTTTTGATCTGTTGTCAACTCATTGTTGCTGATCATTGCTTTGTAACGGTGTAAACCTGCTTTCATAACATTACCAACTGATCCTTTTTGTTTGTCGCACTCTGCAATTGCAGCATCAACATTTTTATTAGCCAAATGAAATTGTACTTTGCGAACAAAATCTGCATTGCTACCTGTTCCGCTTGCTTTAGATATCGTTAAAAAACGCTCAACTACGAAGGTTAACATCGTCAACAATGTACCGATCAAAATTGGTACAATGATACCACCCAAATACATTTTACTTAATGCTGTTTTAGGCCCTTCTCTTTCAGGAAACAATCCTCCGTTTTCTGCGCCGCTAGCGAAATTTGATGGTGCTCCTAAAATAAATCTCCAGATTAAATAACCTGCCAACAAACACACAATTGGTGCTAATAACGAAATCATGTTGTTGGATTTTTTTGCTTGAGCTGAACCAGTGTTTGCAGCCGATTTTGTTTCTGCCATAACAATCTTGTTTTTAATTTGTTAAGTTTAAATTTTAAAAATGTTTCTCATCAACATTTAAAATGATTTTTGTCATAATAATGCGAATGAGGCGACAAGTTAATAAAATAAATGAAAGCAACAACTCTTCATTTATAATTTTTCAATTTATTAATTTTAAAGGGGAATATTATGTTGATTATTCATAACGCAAAGCAACGATTGGGTCTAGTTTCGAAGCCTTCAATGCAGGGTACAATCCAGCCGTTAATCCAACAATAAAACAAACAACAATGCCTGTAATTACCCAAGCCCAAGGTATTACAAAACCGGTATGCAATAGCATCGCAACAACATTTCCTAATAAAACACCGGTAATTATCCCCGCAATTGCACCAAGCAAACTAATAATTATAGACTCAAATAAAAATTGACTTCTGATATTCGATTTCGTTGCGCCCAACGCTTTTGCTAACCCTATTTCTTTGGTTCGTTCATTCACCGCAACCAGCATGATATTCATCAATCCAATAGCTGCGCCAATTAATGTGATAAAGGCAATGCCAATCGTGCCTTTCTCCAAAAAGCCCAAATTGGTCAACAAACTTTCTGCGATGCTGTCACTTTTATCAATGTAAAAATTATCTGCATCTTTCACAGTCAATCTGCGTATAGGCCTAAAAACCGCAATTGCTTCTCCTATGGCTATGTCCATCTTTTTTAAATCGTCTACTTTTACCGCTATGTTGTAAGAGCTTCCGGTTGTTGTAAATGTTCTTCTGACATTGTTGTACGGCGTAATCACAACCTTACTTGTATTGAAAAACGCACTCGATCCTTTGTCCTCCAATACTGCAATTACTCGATATGGTACATGGTCTATGTATACTACTGCATCTATCGCTTTGGCATTATTATCTGAAAATAATTTTGCCGCAACTCCGCTTCCAATAGCACAAACATTATTTCCCGATTCTATTTCTGTTGGTGTAAAATTTCTACCATACGCAATTTTATAGCCATTCAAATCTAGATAATTTTCATCCCCGCCAAAAACATTAATCTCGGGATTTGTTTTATTTCTTGCTGTATTGACAACAATTCCTGATGGACCTCGCAAAGCCAAACTTACTTTGGAACCCGGAAATGTATACCTGTTTTTAAATAATTTCACCTCGTCAAATCCAATAGGTATTCCTAGGTTTGACTTTCTTTCGGATGTTGTTTTTTTGTTGGATTTTACTGTATTGTTTCTGCTGCGATGGCCAAAACTCATGCCCCTTTCTTTATACCGTATACTAAATGCATTCGCCCCCATTGTAGAAAAGCTACTGGTTAAGCTATTGCTGGCAGCCTGGATAGCCGTGATAATTAAAATCAATGCAAAAATTCCCAGTGCAATAATAATTACGGTAATGATTGTACGCAATTTATTGCCTTTAATATTTTTCCAAGAAAGTGCTAGTGAATCTAAATTGGTCATCTCTATAAAGTTAATTCAAAGATAGACAAGCCAAATGCAAATTTGTAGGAAACTGAAATGAATCAGTAAATTAATGATAAAGCCAACCAATTATTATTTCTGGGTAAATACCAATGATGAGGATTAAGATTACAATGAGTCCTAGCATGAATTGAAAACTTTTGCTTATTTCTCCTGTAGTCGGTTGCTCGGTATCTGCTGTTTTAAAATACATGGATTGTATAACTCTGAAATAATAATATGCGCTTATTGCCGCAAATAAAACCGCAACAATGGCCAACCAAATATGATGTCCATTTTCTACCGCCGCCATCAACATAAAAAACTTACTTTGAAATCCTGCTGTCAATGGAATACCTGTTAAGGACAAAAGACAAATGGTTGTAGCCAAGGCTAAGAATGGATTGGTTTTCCCCAACCCGTTGAATCCATCAATGGTGTAATCTTTCATTTTAGTTAGTACTCCAAATATGCCGATGGTAGCCAAACTATACGCAGCACTGTACAACAACAAACCTTCTTTGGCTTTGTCGTTTAGTGCAAAAATGGCCAACATCATGAAACCGGCTTGTGCTATACTTGAATAAGCCAACATTCTTTTTACACTTTGTTGAAACACAGCAGTAACATTGCCAATCAAAAGCGTAGCAACTGTGATAATGACAATCAAGGTTTGCCATTGATCTTGAATTTTTCCGAATGCGTGTTCAAACAATCTGATAAATGCAAAAAATCCGGCAACTTTTACAATTGTACTCATAAAAGATGTGAACACTGTGGGTGCTCCATCATATACATCAGGCGTCCAAAAATGAAATGGTGCAGCAGAAACTTTGAAAGACAAGGAAATCAAAATAAACAACAACCCTATCGATATCAAAACAGGCATTTCACCTTGTCCCAATTGAATTTGATCAATGTAGAATGATGCATTCGGATTACCGCCATATACAAAAGCAATACCCATCAATAATATGCCAGTTGAAAATGCACCCATTAAAAAATACTTCAATGCTGCTTCATTGCTTTTTAAATTTCGTTTGTCGCTACCCGTTAGAATGTACAATGGTATAGAAATGATTTCTATGCCAATGAAAAGCATCAACAAAGTATTGAAAGTTGCCGCCAACGATACCCCACAAAGAATAAAGAATATCAAAGCAAAATATTCTCCCACATGCTCGCCCACCTTTTCAATTTCTGAGCCAGATAATAAAAAATAAATCAGCGTACATGCCAATGCTATTGCAATAAACAACAGATTGAAGTTGTCTGTTTTGAGCATATCATTGATGCCCAATTTAAAAAAGGATTGATGTGATATGAACTCCGTTGCGTTGGCAATAAAAACCAATGCCAATCCAAAGATTGCTAGATATTTTGGTATTGCTTTATTTTTAGTAAATACACCTGAGAACATCATTACAACTCCCCAAATGGCTGATAATATTATTGCATTCATAATTAATCCTAAATAAATTTTGAAATCCTATTTAATGCTAATCATCATGTTGTCAACAGCACCTTTTGTCAGCTCAATCAATGGCTGTGGATAAATGCCGACGAAAAATATGATGATGACAATGATTGTTAATGCCAATTTTTGATTCCAAGTAATGTCTGTTGTTTCAGCGGTGGTGTGGTGTACACTGCCATAAAATACTTTTTGAATCATATTTAATGTGTACACAGCAGATAAAATAATTCCTAATCCGGCAATTGCAGCAAACCATTTGTTGTAGTTGTATAAGCCACTAAACATTAGAAATTCTCCTGTAAATGCATTGGTTAGCGGCAATGCAATATTGGCCAAAGAAATGATGACCATAAAAATCGTAAGCACAGGAGCAGTGTTAGCCAACCCTCCGAGTTCAGATATTTTTTTAATGCCGGTTTTGTTTTCAATGATCTCTACCACAATCCACATCCCAATTATGTTGATGCCATGATTGAACATTTGCAACAATACACCCTGTACACTAATTTCATTCAAAGCAAACAATGATGCGCACATTAGACCTATGTGTGCAATAGAAGAATACGCAATCAGTTTTTTAATATTGTCTTGCATCATGGCAATACAACTTGCATATACAATTCCTATTACAGATAAAACAATAACGATGTTTTTAAAGTGAATGGTAGCCATTGGAAATACGGGTATCAGCCAACGCATCACTCCAAACAATCCCATTTTAACCATAATACCACTTAAAACCATGGTTACTGGTGTTGGAGATTGATCATATGCATCTGGCTGCCAAGTGTGGAATGGGAAGATGGGCATTTTGATTGCAAAGGCAATGAAGAACAATGCAAACAATCCATTTTGTTCTATTGCAGTTAACTGTGCATTATAAAAGGAACTCAATGAAAATGAATGTGCAGCAATTGTACCATCTTCAAAACTTCTGGCACCGGTATGCAAGTAAACATAAATAATCCCAATCAACATCAACAAAGATCCCGCAAACGTATATACGAAGAATTTAAATGTTGCTTGAATTCGCTTTTCGCCGCCCCAAATACTTGATAGAAAATAAACTGGCACCAACGCCAACTCCCAAAAGAAATAAAAACTCAACGCATCCAACGCCATAAAAACTCCCATTAATCCCGCTTGCGTGAGCATCATTAAACCATAAAAACTAGCTGGTTTTTCTTTAGGTGAAATTGATGTTGAAATCAATATCATTGGAAAACCTATAGCAGTCAAAAGGGTGAGCATCCTTCCCAATGGATCCAATCCAATATAATAATTTGCGCCTAAATATTTCAACCACAAATAATTGACATTGTTATACATTAGGTACTTAACATCATCTGTAAAAAACAATGTTGATATCGAAACCCCTAATATCAATAATGAAAAAATAATGGCGATGCTTTTGGCAGCTTTTTCTTTGCCAACAATAAAGCAGATGATGCCTGCCAAAATTGGCAACCATATCAGTAAATCCGGAAATGTAATGTAATTACCCAAAGCGTGATATTTTTATAAAAACAATTGAATAAAAAATAATAATAGCATCCCAATAACCATCAATAAGATGTATGCACCAACTTGTCCACTTTGCAACCAACGCAATTGTCTGCTGCTATAGTTTACAAACTTGCCAACCCCATTTACCGTTCCGTCTATCAATTTTATTTCTAAAATATTATTGAAAAATGCAGCTATCCATTTTAGTGGGTTGATGATAATCATCTGATACAATTCATCCATATACCACTTGTTTTCGAGTATTTTTCCAAATCCAGTGTTGGCTGGCGGTACTGAATATTTTCTGTATAATGACCAGGCCAATCCTATAGATATTACGATAAGTGTTGAAGAAATTCCCATCAACATGTACTCTGTATTGTGAGTCAAATGATGTATGGTTGACTTTACAACTGGTGATAAATAGCTTGCCAACGCGTCGTTACCTCCCAATGCTTCTGGAACTCCAATATACCCTCCAACGATGCTAAGAATAGCCAATACAATCAAAGGCATTGTCATCGCTGCCGGACTTTCGTGCAAATGATGTTCTTGATCGTGTGTACCTCTGAAGCTTCCTGTAAAAGTGATGAAATATAATCTGAACATATAAAACGCAGTAAGCAAAGCAGCAAATAAAACCGCCCCAAACAAAATTGGATTGTGTCCATATGCTCCAGCTAAAATTGCATCTTTAGAAAAGAATCCAGAAAATCCTGGAATGCCTGCAATTGCAAGACATCCAATCAAGAATGTGATGCTCGTTATTTTCATGTGCTTGTGTAAGCCGCCCATCTTTCTAATGTCTTGTTCGCCTCCCATTGCATGTATAACCGATCCACTACCAAGGAACATCAACGCTTTAAAAAACGCATGTGTCACCACATGGAAAACTGCTGCCACATAATTGCCCGTTCCCAATGCAATAAACATAAAACCAAGCTGACTAACGGTTGAGTATGCCAGCACTTTTTTGATGTCGTTTTGTTTGATGGCAATAGAAGCAGCCAACAAGGCTGTTGCCAATCCTATAACGGTGATGACATTCATTGTAAATGGCGCTAAAGAAAACAATGCATTGCTCCTAGCGATCATGTAAATACCGGCAGTTACCATGGTAGCTGCATGTATGAGTGCACTCACAGGTGTTGGACCTGCCATTGCATCTGGTAGCCAAGTGTATAAAGGAATTTGTGCACTTTTACCTGTTGCTCCAACAAACATCAATAATGTAATGCCGGAAATATCAGTACTCGATAATTTAGCGAGGTTGGCTGCATCAAATACCTGGTTGTATTCTACCGTTCCAATTTTTGATATCAACCAAAACAGCGCCAGTAAGAATCCTAAATCACCGATTCTGTTCATGATAAATGCCTTTTTCGCTGCATCGGTATACGCTTCATTTTTAAACCAATAACCAATCAACAAGTAAGAACACAATCCAACGCCTTCCCATCCAATAAACATGATTACATAATTTCCGCCCATCACCAACAACAGCATTGAAAACACAAACAAATTGAGGTAGGCAAAATATTTAGCGAAGTCTTTCCCCTCTTCATCGTGCATGTATGCGGTTGAGTAAACATGTATGAGAAATCCAATACCGGTGATGATCATCAAAAACAAGGCAGAAAGCTGATCTATTTTAAAGTCAAAAGCTATCTTCAATGTTTTCAATTGAATGAAATCGAAAAAATGTATGGTTGCTGCATTCCCTGTGCGAACTTGATTAAAAACAAGCACACTTAAAATAAATGAAATCAAAATCACCACACTGCCGATCATGCCAGATAAGGATTTTGAAAGCTGTTTTCTTCCAAGACCATTGATCAAAAACCCTATCAATGGTAACACTGGAATCAACCACACGAATTGTAAAATATTATTCATAACTTTTTCGATCAAATCGCCGAAGCTTTTTGATTATTAATTTTTTAATCTATTTAAAAAGTTCACATCAATGGTATGTACATTTCTGTACATCATAACAATAATTGCTAGTCCAACACTTACTTCTGCTGCTGCAACCACCATGATAAAAAATACAAAAATCTGGGCATCACTTGCAAAAGTAGCAGATGCTTTTGCTACAGCACTCATGGCATGCATCTTAGAAAAGGCTACCAATAATAAATTCACTGCATTGAGCATCAACTCCACACACATGAAAATAATAATCGCGTTGCGACGTATCAAAACGCCTATTACTCCTATTGTGAATAATGCAACCGATAATGCGATGTAAGCTTTTATGTCCATAATTTTCTAATCTAATTTTTTGTCGGCAATCATTTCTTTTTTACCAATCACCACCGCTCCAATCATTGCGCTCAAGAAAAGCACGCTGCTGATTTCAAATGGCAGTACATAGTTTTTAAACAATGTCATACCCAATACTTTTATCAGCCCGCCTTCTCCAACTTTCATCTCTACTAAATTTTCTACATCCATTTTATTCAAGGCTATGATGATTATCAATAACAATGAACAACCAGACACTACACCTACCAGTTGGAGTCTGTAATTTTTAATGGGTTCCGTTTCTGCATTCAAGTTCATCAACATCACTACGAAAAGAAAGAGTACCATAATTGCTCCTGCATATACAATAATATTTACGATGGCAAGGAATTGTGCATTCAATAAAACATAGTGTCCGGATATTGCAAAGAATACAATAATCAGCCATAACACACTATGCACCGGACTTTTGCTTGTGATCATCATGATGGCACTTCCCAATGCCATTATGGATAACAAAATAAATATGATTGTTGTGATGTTCATTTTAGTTCGATGTTGCTTTTTGTGGTCTATTTCCTAATGCTTTTTGATACGCCTCTGGATTTTCTTTTGGATGAGGAATCAACAAATCGTTTTTGGAATAAATAAATTGCTTGCGTTGATAATCTGCTGGTGTAAAAGTTTCACTCAAATAAATGGCGTCTTTTGGACAAGCCTCTTCACACAAACCGCAGAAAATACAGCGAAGCATATTGATTTCATATTTTGCTGCATATTTTTCTTCTTTGTATAAATGCTCTTCTCCTGCTAATCTTTCTGCGCCTTCCATCGTAATGGCTTCTGCTGGACAAGCAACGGCACACAATCCACAAGCAGTACAATTTTCTCGACCTTCCTCATCTCTGTTTAAAATTTGTAGCCCTCTAAAAACCGGACTGAAAGGACGTTGTTTTTCTGGGTAATTGATGGTTGGTTTTTTCTTAAAAATATGACTGAATGTAATCATCATACCTTTAAAAATAGCAGGCAAGTACATCTTCTCCATGAAGCTCATGGGTTTTCTACTTACTTGTTGTGCTTTATTTGTTAATGCTTGCATTTATGTTGTCAAATTAAAAATTCAAAATTCAAAAAATCAATTATTTATTAAAATATAAAATCACCCCACCTGTTGCCAACATGTTAAACAATGCCAACGGTATTAATATTCTCCAACCCAAGTGCATCAGTTGATCGTATCTAAATCTCGGTATTGTCCAACGCACCCACATGAATAAAAATATAAAGGCAACTACTTTTATCATTAATGCTGTTACCCCTACAATAGCTGCGATGTTTGGAGCAAGAACCGATTCATCAAACCACGGTACATCGTAACCACCAAAAAATAACGTTGCCATTACCACACTGCTCACAAACATATTGATGTATTCAGAGAATAAGTAAAAGCCCAATTTCATGGAGGAATATTCGGTGTGATAACCCCCAATTAATTCATTTTCTGCTTCTGGCAAATCGAATGGTGTTCTGTTACATTCTGCAAAAGCACAAACTAAGAAAATTAAGAAACCCAAAGGTTGCAACACAATGTTCCAATATCCATGTTGTTGTTGCACCACCATTTCTTTCAAACTTAGTGTACCGGTAATCATGAGCAATGCAATGAGCGAAATACCCATTGCCAATTCGTAGCTGATTATCTGAGATGCGGCTCTCATTCCACCCATCAATGAGAACTTATTGTTACTAGCCCAAGCACCAATCATAATACCGTATACACCTAAACTCACTACGCCAAAAACATACAATACCCCAATGTTTACATCAGCTATTTGCAGTGATATGGTTCTGCCAAACAATTCTACTTTATCACCCCAAGGAATGACTGCACTGGTCATACAAGCAGTGAGCATGGCCAAAGCCGGACCTAGAATAAATAAAAATTTTGATGAGAAATTGGGAATGATTTCTTCTTTGAAAAAAAGTTTCATACCATCTGCAAGCGGTTGCAATAACCCGAAAGGACCCGCACGATTGGGACCTCTTCGATCCTGCAATATTGCAGCAACTTTTCTTTCCGCGAAAGTTGTGTACATGGCTATACCCAGTGAAGTGAATACCACTACAACAACTAAAATTAATTTTTCAAGCAATAAAGCAAGGTCAACTGTTAGTAACATCCTACTATTTTTTAAAATTGGTTGAGTGCGCCGGTCCTTTGATGTCGCTCAAATGCACACCCGGTTTGTTTACTTCACTTACATTATGGATGTCCATCAACAATTTGGGTTCTACTCCGTTCATCACCGCCTTTGTTGTCTCCTTCGGCATTTCCAATGTTTTATATTTATTGACACCTATTACAGAATGTCTGCTGATGGTTGTCAATCCTTCTATAGTCCAGCTTTCTGCATTTTTGGTTTCAAATCTGCAGGTATTGCAAATCCATCCGGGCTTACCTTCAAAGCTTTGCACCTCGCCCCACTCGTCTTTCCTTGCAGTAACCCTAAACACTTCTGAGCCTCTCATCCAGAGCGTTGTTTTTCCGCAACAACCCGGTGTAGTACAGGCTCTGTGAGCATCTACTGGTTTTGTAAACCAAACCCTATTTTTGAAACGGAAAGTTTTATCAGTTAAAGCACCAACAGGACATACATCGATCATATTTCCGGAGAAATCATTGTCAATCGCTTTTGAAATATAGGTTGAAATAGCGGCATGATCTCCTCTGTCTACCACACCATGCACTCTATTGTCGGTAATTTGGTTGGCAACGTATGTACAACGATAGCATAAAATGCATCTTGTCATGTGTAATTGAATGAATGGCCCGAGGTCTTCTTTTTTGAAAGTTCTTCTGGCAAACTGGTATCTGGTACCTTGTTTCCCATGATCATATCCTAAATCTTGTAAATGGCACTCTCCTGCCTGATCACATATTGGACAATCTAGAGGATGATTAAGCAACAAAAATTCTACCACGCCAGCTCTTGCTTCAGGTACTTTTTCACTGGTCATGTTTTTTACAATCATGCCATCCATCACACCGGTTCTGCAACTGGCAACCAATTTTGGCATTGGGCGTGGATCGGCAGTTGAGCCTGCAGCGACTTCCACCAAACAGGTGCGGCATTTTCCGCCACTACCTTCCAACTTGCTGTAATAGCACATGGCAGGTGGGGTCACATCTCCACCAATTTGTCTGGCAGCTTGTAGTATTGTGGTACCTGGTGCAACATCAATGGTGATGTTGTCGATGGTAACTTTTATTGTTTTTATTTCTTCGGACATATTTAATAAATCAAAATTAAAAAATCAAAATTTAAAAACCAAACAGGTTTTAAACTCAAAAATTAATATTTAAAAGTCAAAAACTAAATTGCTTTTGAATTAATAACAATAGAAGCAATAATTTTCGAAATTTCTTCCGCTTCTTTT
>Ga0114979_10001592_pt1 | contig 15353 bp, 29 predicted proteins | sample S_140625_EF_Meta_FD_87315 | JGI IMG/M metagenome (GOLD analysis project Ga0114979, IMG submission 87315) | Freshwater microbial communities from Lake Simoncouche, Canada to study carbon cycling - S_140625_EF_MetaG | ecosystem: Environmental > Aquatic > Freshwater > Lake | place: Lake... | reverse complement strand
CTTTCCCCTTCGCAAAGACCGAAATGTTTATCGATTGTCCTTTAATTTGTAGCCTGTAAGCCAAAGACTTTTCAAGCGTACCACTTGCTACCGCATTCGTGTAGTTCTTACCGACCTTTCGCTTCATGCGATAGTCGGACTGCATCAATTCGATAAAGCGTTTAGCCATGTCGTTCACGACAGCGAAGAAGTTGGGTGCGCTCTGTTCGTTAGCCATTTTCGTCAGGAACTTCCTCTGTTATTATTTCATAATTGCCATACTCAATAGCTTCTTGCTCACTGAGTGTTTCAATATAACCTGTTTCGGTTATCATTCGGTATTTAGTTAGTTTCATTATCGTGGATTGGTAAATATTTCTTTGTATGAGATGTAATCTGATTCCATTGTACGTGCTGTTGTACCTACATATTTTTGCACAATACAAGCTACACTCATTCCACTTGTTGCTAAAGGTATATTCGTTGTATTTGTAGCTACTAAAACATTATCTATGTAATACAAAACCTGAGTTCTCGCTCCATTAATTTCGATTCGTAATTTATACCATTGACCTGCAACAACAGGAACAGTAGTTATTGACAATGTCGAGGTAGATGCACTACGCGTATAGCATTTAAAGTTAGGTGTTGTTTGACCATCAAAAAATTGCTGACCTCCTTCATCGTAGCTAAAAAATACCGCATTAGCTGCATTCCTTGGATTACTCAAAAAAGTATATCCAAATTGAGTAAAGAATCTTTCTGTTGCAGTTGATAAAATAGGAATACAAATGTAGTTTTCAATTGTTATAGCACCTCCCCCAAGAAATAATGTTTGATTGCCTAAACTATATCCAACCACTGCTGTTGCGCTAAGTGAAGTATTCATTACAATAACACCCTGTTGATTGGTCCTATTTGTTATTGCTGTTGCTGTTTGAGCAGTTCCACCACTTGTAACTGAAATAACATTTGTATATGATGTAATAATAGAACCTGCTTGACTACCAAGAAAATCGTCAAATAAATATATTCCCTGCGAAGGAGATAAAGTGTAGTTAGGAATATTTAATGTACTTCCAACTAATGTAGCTGCTCCTGTATTTCCTGTTGTAGTTAATGTAAGAGTATTTTGCTTTAAGTTCAAAGCAGTCTGTGTAGCTGTTGAAACAGGTTTATTCGCATCGCTTGTGTTATCTACATTTGCTAAACCTACTGCTGTTTTATCTAACGTTTGAAATGTCTTATCACCTCTGTAATACTGCGATGTTGTACCCGCTGTTATCGTTGGCTCAACGGCTACGTTGCCACTACCCAAAAGAGAAGTGCTATTAATTGTCTTAATGTTTGTTCCGCTTACTAAAGCTGCTTGCTTGCCATTGAACGTAGTCCAATCCGTTGCGCTAAGATAGCCGTCAACGAGTGTAGTCGCCTTTGGCATTGACAGCGTTCTATTGGCTGTTAAGTCACCGCCACCGCTTAGAGGTGCTGTTGTGCTTATTGTTCTCGATGTTGGAACTTTGCTGCTATCTAAATGTTCAAGCGCATCGTCTGCGTTCGTTCCTGTTACGGTGCTATCATTCTGAACTTGCGAAGTCTTTAACTTACTGTGCTGCCATTGAAAAGGCTGTGTACCGAATGGAGTGCTAACGTATATCCAAGTATCGTCAACCACAGGCGCACCGCTTTGAAAGTCTACTCCATGCACACGATGTACTGTTGGATTTGGATAAGTGCCTGTAAGGTCACCACCTGCTGCTCCGTTTGGCGGTAGCGTTGTTGGTATTGTTGGCTTGTTAAGAATCTCAGCCACTCCGCTCGTTGCGTTCCAGTCTGAATTGACCTGAGCGGGAACGTCACCTATCGTTATAAAGCCACTGTCATTCGTTAGGTCACTCGTTGCCGTTGGTATTGTCGGAAGGTTGTCAAGGTCGTTGTAATCATTTGAGAAACCAACCGCGCTTATGCTTGTAATGTCAGCCTTCAAAACAATTTCTTCTTCGAGTGCGTCAATTGCCGCTTCAATGTCGATAATGGTTTGACAGTCGCCAATCGTTTCGCAAGTCAATCCGATATTGTCAGTAGTCAAGTACCAACCGCGCACCCCTTCATCATTTGTTCCGTAATAGTAATTAGGCGAAGGATTAGCTTCGTCGTTGACAAGACTAACGTTTCCATTCTCATCGCGTGTGATTGAATCGATAAACGTCAAGATTGATCCTGTGCCACCGCTTCCGCTTTCGAACATATCATTCCACTCCGCAGGAATTGAACACGCGTCCCAATAATATGGAACGAGTAATTCAAGACTAACTGTCCAACCGGTTAACGTATGGTGAAATTCTTCTAAGAATGGTTCGAGCGTGACATTTTGTACTGTGATTAAGTCACCAAACAAAACGCGGTGGTTTGTTATTTCCGCAACCAAATCTTCTGCGATCCGTTGAAGGTCGGAAAGAACTTCGCGTTGGTATTCAGGTTTATCTTCTTTGTCGCGTGGTAAGTCAGCAAGGACAATCTGAAAACTAAACGTCTTCATGCCTTTTGAATATGTCACGTTCGAAGGCACGACGTGCATGAATGGATATTCGCCAAACTTCTCAAGGTCGGATACTTCAATCTGTCCGTGAGAAAATCTTTTGAGAATAAAGTGTCCAGACGCGAAGGCGTGGAATCTATCTATGAGCGCGTTGTAGCTTTGAATGTTGGACATAATTGTAATCGATTAAGTAAGTCATAAATGTAAATATTTCCCACGCGCTTTTTTCCGTAATTGCGTCTAATTTAGTTATGTCGCGCCCACAGGCTTCCATAAACAAGTGATACCAACCGTATCGTCCTAAGACCTGATTCAGTCCTTCTCGGTCTTCAATTGCTCCGTCAATTCCGTCGTCAACTTCTTGACCTCGTTCTCCAAATAATCGAGCGAAGTGTTGCTTAGTTCGTTGAGCAAAGTCGAAAAAAAAAGCATCGCACCGTTGAATTGTTCAAGCGTCATTTGTTCAACGTAGCCTTCAACGAGTTCTCTGTTTGCTTTGCTGTGTGGTACGATTGTGTACTTCGAACCCACGCGTTTGTCGATAGGTCTGTAAAGCGTTCCCATTATCTTAACCATGTTCGCGCTAACGTCGGATGCCCAGGTTGAAATATCCGCATACTCGCCCATTGAGATAGAATACAGGTCAGGAATAAAACCAAAGTCTTTGTCTTTGATTGTGATTGTCTCAAAGAACTTCGCTGATTCGTTTGCAAGTGTGTCTTCGAACGCTGCGATTAATGTCGGCAAGTGTTGGAAGGGAATTTGTTCCGCTTGTTCTTTCAGTAGGTTGCTGATGCTAACCAACTTGTCGATGTCGCTTTTCGCGCTGTGGTAGTCAACGTATTGCTTGACGCTAATCGAAGAATAGTCAGCGGGTATGCTTACTTTAATGCTCATTGTTTTGTTGTTTAATATCTACAATTACGATTGTTTTGTTGACTACGATCCACAATACAAACAACCTTCGTCGTCGTCGTCGATAGTATTCGCTTCTTCGTTTACTCTGATTGCTTCCATGTGAACCTGTTCTTTGGTCCACTCTGGATGAAACATCGCTATCTGTGACCGCAAGAAGTTTAATTTGTTTTCGCTCATTCCTTATTGTATTGTTATTTCGTTGTTCTTTGTCGCAAAAATCTCCTATACTTGCGACACAATCACATTATAAAGGGGTGCTATTCGACTCCTTTGGTTTATGTTCATTTTGCATATCGTGTGCCTTCTTCAATATCGCGTTCCACTCCCATTTGTCCTTTGGTGTGTTCCACAGCTCTTCGAACATCCAGGCTAACGCGTCATTCATCTTGATTTTATTTCTCGCGTGTCCCAAAACATTTCGCAGTCCCCATTCTTTATTGGTGAATCGCTGAAGTAACTTTGCGAGTAGGGGTTCGCCTTCGCTATGTACCGGTAGCAAGTGTTTGTTTTATTGCAGTTAATACCTTTGCACATTGTTATATCCGCCATTGTTATATGATTAATTGTTCAACGTCTATTTGATGTTCTTTCAGCAGCTCGCGAATGTATTCAAATACTTCTTCGATGCCTTCCTGATACGCGCCTTCCTGCCTGTCGTTGTACTTCGTGAACTTGCGATATCCGTTCATGTCGAGTTCCCATAAAGCCATTGCCATATCGCGGGCCTTCATCATGCGCTCGAACTCTATACGATCGTCCCTGTCGGAAAGGTCAAATGTTAAATTTGCTTTACTCATTCGGTGTTTTGTCGAATTGGTTGTTATAATTTATCATTGATAATTATTTGTATCGGTTCGCTGTTGGCTCCTGTCAGTTCGGTCATTTGTTTTGGGTTACCAAACGCACGGCTCAACAATGTCTCCAACGAATACAACGAACCTTTCTTTAACGAAGTCATCATCGCGTTGGCTATTGTCTTTTCAAGTATCGTTGCGCGTGGGTTGTCCCAAACGCTTTTTAGTTCGTCCATATCCATAGCCATCATTGCTTGTATGGTGTCGTTTATTTCGCTCAACTTGTATCCGCTTTCCTTCAACAACGAAACGTATTTCTTCGGTCGTCCGTTCGGGTTTCCGCTTTGACCTTTCTCCCAACTTGGTTCTATGTTTTTATATCCTGCCATATCGTTGTTAATTCGTTGTTTTAGCATACGTTTCACCGTTACGCTTTACGCTCAACGAAGGGTCGAGTTTCAACATTCTATCTATTATCACTTGACAATACTTGGGGTCGAGTTCCATTCCGTAACACTTGCGGTTAAGTTGATGCGCTGCGACCATTGTTGAACCGCTACCAAGAAAAGAATCTGTAATTAAGTTTCCTTCTTCACTACTGTTTTTTAATGCAATTTCAATTAGTTCAATTGGTTTTGGTGTTGGGTGGTTCCCTTCTCTTTCTCTTGGTCTTGCGACATCAATTACATCTGCTTGCGCATTATCACCAAACCATTTATAATCTTCACCAATACAACCAAAAGCAATAAGCTCGTATTTTGGTCTGTAACCTTTTTTGCCACTCAATCCAAAAACATTTTTATTCCAAATCAAAGTGCGTTTGAAGTTCCAGTTGTTTTCTTTAATTGCGCTAATAAATTCCACTTGTGTTTTTTGATCGTAGCAAACATAAAAACTCCCTGATTCTTTTATTGGCATTATTGAAAGTGCATCACTTATAAATTGTTGAAGTTCGCCACCGCGTAAATCATCGTTTGCAATTTTAGTTATATTATCCCTTTCAACTGTTTGTGAACGTCCACCGCTTGCGCTAACACCATAAGGCGGGTCAGTAAAAACCATGTCCGCTTTCTTTCCGTCCATTAATTTAGCGACTGAATCACTATCGGTTGAATCTCCACACAACAAACGGTGTTCGCCTATCTCGAATAGGTCGCCTATCACAATGTCAGTTTCAATTCCGCCTTCTGGAGCGTCGAAGTCGTCTTCAACAGCATCTAACTCAATACCTTCAAAGTTAGGAACGTCCAAACCCCATTCTTGTAATTGTTCCGCGTCCCACTCGTTAGCTAACGCGTCCCAATCCCATTCTCCAAACCCAACGTTATCTTTAATAATAAAGGCGCGTTGTTGTTCTTCATTCAATTCAGATGCTTTGATAATTGGTATTTCCTTAAGTCCTGCTTCCTTACACGCTTTCAATCTCATGTTACCACCAAGAACAATCATATCTTCATTTACGACTATTGGACGTAGTTCCAACATTTGCGGAAGTTCTTTGATTGAAGCGACTAACTTTTTGAATTTATCGTCCTTAATAATACGAGGGTTATTCGGGTTGGACTTTACTTCGTTAATCTTGACAGTTATTGTCTTCATATTAATACAAATATATTATTGTGCTAATTTAGTTCAAATGACATTCAAAATCTTGAAGCGTTAATAAGTCGCCACGTAGGTTCTTTTTAATGTCGTGCCAACGTAAACTATTAATGTAGAAATCAATTGTCTTGTTAGGCGTGAAAACGCGAAAATGAGCGTTCTGAAAATTAGTCCACGACATCACATTGTTTTCTTTGTACTTATCTAACATTTGACCGAATAGTTCTCGTTTGGCTTTGTTACTTACTTTGTTCATCTTGTTACTTCTTAAATTCTTGAATGACTCACTATACTAATTACTCTTGAGAATAGATCTTGAGCTAAAGTGAGAGATAGAAGTATCCACACACACTAATTTCTTAATGTGTTGGACGCTCACTTTTGCGATGTAATCACTCTGTCGAATGAGTCTTTTCGCTTTCGTGTCCTAACGTGAACAGCAATGTCCGTTAGTCTGGAATCTATCTTTCGAAGAATTGCCTCTCCGTGTGTCGTATGGCTTATTCCTTTGTCATACCATTGGGCTAATAACACAATCCCACAGTTGCCCTTATTCATCTTCTATCCTGCCGTTTAATACTCCCGACGATAAAAAATATACCCCCAATTGTTTCGTGCCGTCAAGTACCAAACAAAAGGGGGTAATGCTAATTAATACTTGACTATACAAATATACGTTTGTTGCTTCAAAGGTTGCCTTTAAAGTTTTAAGTTTCTATTTGTTCAAATCAACGTAAACGTCTTTCATTGATTCCAAAAACGTGTTGATGTCTTTCTTCACGCAGGGCGGACAAGTAGAACGCTCGTTGAACGCTCCTGTGGCTTTATCCTTGAACGAATAAAACTTCAGCATATCATTTTGCTCAAGACGTCCCTGCGCCTTCATATCGAGCAAGAATCGTTTGAACTCTATTTGTTCGTCCATAGAAAGAACACCGTTCCATTTTGACGCTGGACAGGAAGCGAAGGCGAGTTTTGCTTTGATAGGCATAACGCACCCACAAAGTTTTATTGACTTCTTTCGAAACAACACTTCGGTTTCTACTTCGTCTCCAACGATCAAAGTCCCACATGACTGCGTTGAAGGTTCGAAGAATTTACAGGTGCGACATATCTCAAGTCGTCTTTTGTACTCGTTACTTTTTGCGAATAACATTTGCTCTTATTTTAGTTTTAATTGAATCGATAGTGCGGTAAAGAAATACCGTTGGTATTCCTGTTTGCTTTGAAAATTCTCGGTAGGTGAATCCTTCAAAGATATATTCTTGAAAGATAAGACGTTCGAACTCGGTTAAGCGACTTATAAGAATGTCCAGTTGCTCGTTTGTCATTCGTGCGCCCAACCAAGTTTTATCTACCTCGTGTGCGTATTCTTTGAAGTCACGTCTGTTTCTATTCCATGCGATTGTTTGACGATAGAATGGCGACGTTGGACTGTTGACTGCAAGGTACATTACACGGATAAGATAGAACTCGAAGTCGCCTGTGTCGATTAGATTCTCGATGTGTTTCGAACCAAACATAGAGAGCAAAGAATCGTGAAGCAAGTCTTCATAGTAAGGTTCGCCTCGCGAAATATTCTTCGCAAGTTCTTTGAACTTTTTGTAGTGTCCTTCTATGTATTGGTCAAGTGTCACTCATTAAAATATTCGTCGATTACTTTGATTGCTTCCTCGCTACCTTTACAAATATACGAAGCGTAGCCCCTGTTTCGCAATTGCTCCTGCCACCGTTTTTGTTCAGGCGAAGCAATACCTCCTTTTTCTTTCTTCATTTCAATGGCAAGACCATAGAACGCACCGCGTGGTTCGTAGATAAATAAATCGGGAAAGCCTTTGACGTAACCAGTACGCTTCATCTTGACTGCTTGAAGATAACTTGTCCTCATTCCACCTGCGGAAGCACAGTACAACGCGTCGGGATATACTAAACGAAGGTATTTTATTACTATTTCTTGTTGGTTTGATTCAGATTCGGGCGTTGGTTTACGTCTTGTAGCACTTTTTTTGTAAGTTTTTTTATATGTCGTAACGTTCATTTTCAATCAGTTATAAATTATTTTCAATTTATTTTTAGTTAGCGTGTCGGATATTACAAAAGTTAGCATAGATTTGTACTCAACAAACAACGATATCAAAGATAAACAAAAACAAAACAAAATGTACAACGTAGAATTTTACCACAACAGCAAGTTAGTTCAAGAGTTCGAATTTGCAACAGAGAATCAAGCAGTAGATTGTTTAATGCGTCACGCGTCAGAAAAATCTCTTAATGTCCGCGAAGACCAATACTACGCATATTCAGATGGAAGCAAGCCAGAGACAGAAATCGAAATCGTTCAATACTCTTAATCAAATGAAAAAAACACTACTCTTTATTGCGATGCTATTCGCAGGAATGTTAATCGGAGGAACGATTGACGAACAAACAAGACAATTAGAACAACAACCAAACACAACAAACAAATGAAAGTAGAACTAATTCAAAAGACAACGCTGACCGATTTGTATTACAAGATTGTAGTCAATGGAGAGTTTCACATGTCGTATAGTAATTACGATGAAGCTGTACGTGATTATGATAAAATCAAGACAGCCATTCCCCGCGAAGAAATCATCTTATCAAAAGAAATCTAAAACCAACAAATCAAATGAACAATGAAAATTACTACAAAACACCTTTTCTTTTCTTCGAAGATATCGTTCTTCTTACAGAAGCTATTATCATCACCCAAAATTATTATGGTGATAAAAGAACTGGAGCATTGGATTGGGATACCTCTTGTCAAAAGAGAATTGACCAACTTGAACGAGTGCTGCACAAGTTACATTCAACGCATTACAAAGAACTACCAACACCCCCAAAAGAAATCTAACTTTGTTTGTGTTTACTCGTCAGCTAACGCATACAACCTAACCCACAACGAGATAAGCGAGAACATTGAGAAATGTCAAAAACTTTCAGAAGCGCGTTGGAACGATGAACTAATTGAATATATTTGTAACCACTAAAATCAAAAATATGTACTGTCCTAAAATTACTTATTGTTTCATTGGCGACGATATCCGCACATTGAACGAACGCATTAAAACAATCGCAAAATGCTATCAAGAAGAAGACAGCGGTTGGTTCTCAGTCAACGAAACGAACAACCTTGTTTTCATTGACGAACAAGACAACCTTTACATTATCCATTTGCGAGGTCGCTTTTGGCGCAAAGGTGAACCCGACTTTAATCTTGACTTCGTGACGTTAGAAAAGGACGGTATCTCGTTTAGCTTTGACGTGGACATATTTGACGACCATATCTAAAATGGGTTACTACAAAAGACAAAGCGAGGAAGAACAAATGTCTGAGAACGAATGGTTCTGGCAGAACGAAGAAACGAAGCTCGCAAACAAATTTGAAAATTATATAAATCAAAACCAAATAAACAACATGAGCATAATTGCCCAACAAAACAACAACAGCGCAGGTCAAACAGTACCCGCAGGAACACACGTCGCAAGATGTTACCAAATCATCCACATCGGCACAATCGTCGACACTTATCAGGGTGAAGAAAAGTTAGTGAACAAAGTTCGCCTGGTGTTCGAACTACCACTTGAAACGGCTGACTTCGGTAAAGGCGAACAACCATTTTCAATTGGACGCGACTTTACTTTGTCGATGCACGAAAAGAGCGCACTTCGTGCCTTCGTTCAATCGTGGTTAGGCAAGTCAATGAGCGATTCAGACGCGTCTAAATTCGACATTGGAACATTACTCGGCAAAGAAGCAATGGTGAGCGTTATGCACCGCACAGCGAACACAGGGCGCACCTACGCAGACCTTAAAGGAGCGTCACCACTTGCAAAAGGAATGACTTGCCCACCACAAGTTAACGCAGCGTTTCTTTTGGACTACGACAGCGAAGACTTTGACCTTCGTTTTAAGATGCTACCAGAGTGGTTGCAGAACAAAGTGAGTTCGTCTGCTGAGTTTAGTCAACGTTTAGATAAAGCAGCCGACCAAATGAACAAAGCGAAAGCAATGTTGGAACAAAGCGGTTTGGTTCAGTCAACGGACGACACGGACGATATGCCGTTCTAAATTTAATGGGGGTTATAACATACATTAACCCCCGTTTTTTAACTTAATGAATAATAAACCATACAATGAAAAAATTAATTACACTTGAAAACCGCGTTGAGAAACTACTTAAGAAGTACAAATTTCTCCGCAACAACAACAACGCACTCTGCGTGAAAGTGTGGGAACAACAGTTTGACGAACGTAAAGACATTACAAGTAACTTCTTTGCTATGTACGAAAGCGGAAAGTACGTCAGCGCGGACAACATTACACGCATTGCACGTTTGGTTAAGCAACACAACGTTGAGTTGAGAGGAACGAACCACGACGACAACAAGAAGAAAGAGCAGTTGATTAAACCACTATTAAAGAAATGAATAAAGCAATCTATAAAACGCCGTTCGGAAGACTTGTCAAGATTAATTTCAAGACAATGAAGAACTTCAAGACAGCGTTACGCATCAGCGATCCAACGGCACGACTTTACGTCACGCATCCAGAACGAATGAGAATAAAAGACTTTAACAACATTTGCCTTCACACAGGTCTGTCTCGCGAAGAAGTATTTTCAACCTTTACCCCAACCAAATTAATAAACGAAGAAAATGATTAGTACAGAAACATTAAGACTTGAAGAATTACAAAACAACTACTATGTAAATCTTGGCTTTTTAGAATTTACAGACGAAGGAGATAAAGAACTTTTTCTACTTTGTGAAATAACAAAATATTATATTGAAATATACACAAGCGGAAAAGAAGGAAAAGACGTTTCTTTTAATCTTATGGTCGGAATTAAACCAATAGATGAAGATTGGCTTAAACAATATACTGACGTGTATGGAAAAGATGAAGAACTTGAACTACTACAAAAAGGTTTTTCTGATAAACAATTTGATGAATGTGAATTTATAAAAAAGCCAAAAATCACGCATATTCAAACATATTTTATTTATGCAAATGTTCATTGTACAATTGTAAAGAAAAAAGAAGTTTGGACTCCAGAAGAATTTACAGGAACGTGGGATGACGCATTTGATTACGCTCTGAATAAATACGGAAGATTTTTTAACATTTACGAAGAAAAAATTAATAAATAAAACAATGAGTAATTTAACAAACGAAGAACACGACGACCTTACTGTGAGAATGTTATCAGTATGCCTTGAAGGACATTGGAAAAATGAACTAAAAGAAGCAATGTTAAAAGGTCTAACTGGAGATGATTACATTGAACAAGAAGCAAGATTAACAAAGTTGTACAAAGAAAATTTTTATAAGCATGACTAACGAACAAATAAGACAGGAGCTAATCGACATGATACCGTTTCGATACATGGAACGCTTCGAAACATTGTGGTTGATGCTTACACCACGCTACGAACGATTGACAACAGAGCAAATTAAGATACAACAGGAACTGGAGAACGAAAGAGAAATGTTTTGGAGCGCACTTGAAGACGTGACCTGTTCCGTTCTCGGTATCGAATCGCAAAAGTTGTACATGATAACACGCAAGCGAGAAATCGTCAACGCACGACAAATCATTTTCTTTATTGTGCGCCCGTGTTACTTACTTAGTCTTGATTCAATAGGCAAACACTACGGCAAGGATCACGCGACGGTAATACACGGTATTCGCCAGGTGGCAGGACATATTGAAACCGACCGAGAGTTTCGCGCAACCGTTGAACGCATCTGTTTTATTCTCGAAGAAATGGGTTATGCTAAACCAATGAAGTTTTATACTAAATTTGTCGAGCATTTAGAACACCAAAAGGAAATCAAACTTAAAAAACAACTAAAGAAATGAAATCAGAACTTATCTTTTGTCCGAATTGCGAAAGCGCAGAACTTGACGAACGCGTGAACGCCGTTCTTCAGGATCAAAAACTTAAAACCTACGAAGAAGCATACGAACACGTCGACGATGACGGTGAAATCAAAGTGTGTTTCGATTGTCAAGAATGGGACGACGCAGACGACGACGCGAAAGGCGAAGGGTGGGACTAACTAAAAAAAACTAAATAACTATGGAAAAGAAACAAACTGCGGTTGAATGGTACATTGTACAACGTGATAAACTTGAATATAATTATCATTATGATTTTGAAGGAATAGGTATAAGAAAGTATTCTGAAATGAAAAAGGAGATTCAAGAACAAGCCAAGCAAATGGAGAAGGAGCAGATTGAAATTGCATTTGCTAAATCATATTTAACTGGTTGTGAAGAAGTCAGTTATAATGATGCAAACAAAGCATCTGAGAACTACTACAACGAAACTTATGGAGGAACAAAATGATGCTAATACTACAACTAAAAAAGAGAATCGAGATTCTCGAAGCGCAAATGAAGGAACAGGAACAAAAGATAAACGACATACTTATTCGCTTGTCCGTTCCAACCGCACCAACGCTAATAGCAAAAGAAAAGAAGTCGCCATTCGTCAAACCAACTGTTGTCGAAATCTACGACTATGCCTGTGAGAAATTAAGCAACGACGACGCGCTTAAATTTACTGAGAAATTTCATGCACACTACGAAGCGAACGGTTGGAAGGTCGGACGCAATCAAATGAAAGACTGGAAGGCTGCCGTGCGTAAGTGGGACTTATCTACTTTTGTAACTACAAACCAACAAAACACTAAAATCAAAAATGGAAAATTCGACTCCGATGCTGCGCAACGCATCTACAACGACGCTCACAACTACACAAAGGGTTGATCGTGCGGAAAGAGAAAGCGCGTTCGTTGCCGACTACGAACTACCTGCGTTCGTAAAGTTATGTTCTAAGGTGTGCGCCATGTACGGCATCGCCTTACCGGAAGCTCAACTGTTGCAAATGTTGCATGAGTTCATAGGCAAACACTTTCGTTGGGTTACGTTCGAACACTTCAATCTCGCGTTCGAACTAAACGCAGCGAATGAACTGTCAAAGAAATGCGAACACTTCGGAGCGTTGAGCGTAGTATTTATTGGTGACGTGTTAACTTACTACAAACCACACCGCGACAAGGCGAATCTACAAATACAGCGCGAAATCGCGGAATCAAAAGAGGAAGAATCAAAACAACTAAAAGAAAAAGAAATGGCGGTAAACGACGATAGCTGGAGAAGAATGTTAGCGGAAGACTTGCACAACTATAAAAAAGGAAAATATACGGTAATCGAGATTCGTGCGGTGTCGCTTATGCGTTGGCTCGAAGAAAGCAAACAGATAACGGTTGACACGTTTACCGAAGAAGAATATCGGTTATGCAAAGCAAATGCGAAGAAGAATATTTACTTCGAACAACAACTTGTTCAGTCAATGGTTGACCGCATGAGTGACCGCAAAAGAATGTTGTTGAAGGAATCAATTCGCTTCGAAGGAATGCGTGAGTTGTACAAATTATACTTGTCGAAGCAATGAGCCAGTTCACATTCAACGAACACGGAGTCTGCGAAAATCCTATCTTGAAAACATACAAATGTATTAAAGGTTATGAAGCGCAGGTCAATGTAGCAATTGTTCAGAACGGAAATTGGAGTTATTCAATTAGTTTCAAAGGACAGGATCAAGGTTGGTCGCAGCCTTTAATTTATCACGCTGAATACTGCGTATACAAAACGAAAGACGAAGCGTTCAACGCTGGTCTTGAATTGCTCTTGCACCAAGTAAAGCAAAACAACGACGCAAAGAAATACGACCGCATTGTTCAAATACTTCAAGACGAACTTTGTCCTGTGGTTGAAAATCAATTATCTCTATTTTGAATCCATACAAACCCGAATACTTGCCGCGTCAGATTGAAGCGTTGAACTACTTGAACACCGACAGCATCGTTGAGCAGTTGTTATACGGTGGCGCGGCAGGTGGTGGAAAGACGAAGTTTGGTTGTATGTGGCAGATACAGCGTCGTTTGAAGTATGCAGGGACGCGTTCTTTAATTGGACGAAGCAAATTAGATACGTTGAAAAAGACGACGTTAAACACGTTCTTTGAAACGGCTGAAGAATTTGGATTGATAGCAAACAAACACTACACTTTCAACGGTCAATCAAACGTGATAAAGTTCTTTAACGGAAGCGAAATTGTTTTGAAAGACTTATTCGCGTACCCGTCCGATGTAAATTTTAATTCACTTGGATCGTTAGAAATCACAGACTACTTCATTGACGAATGTTCCGAAGTAACAGAAAAGGCGGTCAGCATTGTTCACTCCAGATGCCGTTATAAATTGAACGAGTTCGGTCTTATTCCCAAAGGTTTCTTGTCTTGCAACCCTGCGAAGGGTTGGTTGTATAATGAGTTCTACATGAAGAACAACCGCAACGAACTACCTTCACACCGCGCATTTGTGCAAGCGTTACCGCAGGACAATCCATTTCTTCCTGTTGCTTACATCGAATCGTTACGAAGACTTCCCGAATACGACAGGAAAAGACTTTTGGAAGGCAACTGGGAGTTCGACGACGATAGCGATAAGCTATTTCAAACGGAGAACTTACTTCGAATGTTCCGCAACGAAGTAATCAATGAACGAAAGAAATACATAACAGCCGACATCGCGCGTTTCGGGAAGGATAGGACAATCATTTGCGTTTGGGAAGGTCTAACTATCATTGACGTTATTGAAATGAATCGTGCGGCGTTGGACGAAGTAGTGAATAAAGTTCGCTTAACCTGTCAACAGCATTCGATTTTATTGCAAGACGTAGTATGCGACGAAGACGGAGTGGGTGGTGGAGTAGTTGACTTCTTGAAATGTCGCGGGTTTGTCAACGGATCTAAACCAAAGCACCCGCAATACCAAAATCTCAAAAGCGAATGTTATTACAAACTTGCTCAGTACGTCGAAGAAAACAAAGTCACAATCTTATCCAGTACGCGCAAAGAACAAATCGTTCGTGAACTCGAAATGATTAAGCGACACCGCGCAGACGTTGACGGAAAACTTATGGTAACCCCGAAGGACGTAATCAAGAACCGAGAAGGTATTTCGCCTGACGTTGCAGACGCTATCATGATGCGAATGTATTTCGAACTCAATCCAAGTTATGGACAATATGTTGTAGGATAAAAACAATTTAATAATTTAGCATAATGAAACAAACACCACTTTACGAAACGCTCAAAATGACATACGATCGTGAGCGCGAAATCGTTAACTCAATTGCAACCTACTTCCAACAGGGCAAGATTCTCGGAGATATTCTTCTGGAACTTTCGCAGCGGAAAGACTTAAACGCGAAAGAGAAAATTTACTTAGCGTTAATGATTGGAACAATGATGACTAAAAACAAAGAAGATGGCGCAGAGCAAAACTAAGAAAGGAATTTGTGTGTACTTGCACAAAGACCTGTGGAACGAGATAGACGAGAAACGAGGTGTGAATAGTCGCAACACTTTCCTAAGCGAAGCAATCCAGTTCTCTTTGAAGTTCTACGTCGAAGAATCTAAAG
>Ga0114979_10001589_pt1 | contig 15376 bp, 11 predicted proteins | sample S_140625_EF_Meta_FD_87315 | JGI IMG/M metagenome (GOLD analysis project Ga0114979, IMG submission 87315) | Freshwater microbial communities from Lake Simoncouche, Canada to study carbon cycling - S_140625_EF_MetaG | ecosystem: Environmental > Aquatic > Freshwater > Lake | place: Lake... | reverse complement strand
CGGCACGGTGATCAGCAGATCCACGTCGGAATCAGGCCGGGATGTCCCCCTGGCGCGTGATCCAAACAGGCGGACCTGGGCTTCCGGGATGGCAGCGGCGATTCCTGAGGCGATCGCGCTGATCCGTGGGTCGATCGGGGTGGAGTTAGTTGTGGAGGGAGCTGCTGTCATGGTGGCATTCTGACAGAGCAGGCGTGGGGGCGGCAGAACCGCAGGGTGAGTATCGCCAGAGTCTTGACTGCCAAATGGGTTTTACCCTAAGCCCTGCCTTTGCCTAATGCATACAATCTCTTCTAAAAGCCGCTTCACAAAAGGTGTGTTTAGCTTAGCATTAGCTCTAACCCTAAATTCACTTAAATCAACATTATCTACTAGAGTCTCGTAGACCATAGATTGCATTGCAACTTCTAGTCTGTCCAAGTCTTTAACGAGCTTTCCCTCAGAGGTGGTGCCAAGTTCAACTTCTTTCCATAGCTCGTATATATTAGAATCTTCAACAAGAGATGCAATTTCTTGCATGGCAGCTGATTCAATCACACGTTTTTGTTGGAGTCGTGAATCATTGGGCGTTATGTCACCGACAATGCTTTCCGGCAGGTCGTGGAGGAGAGAGAGAATTACTGTTTTGTTTCTATCGCAATCAGCATAAGGCGCAAGCATGTAAGCAAGTATACAAACCATAAAGGTATGATCTGCAACCGATTCTATATCAACGAGTTGATGCTCTATCCAGCCCTGCCGTTTAATGCTTTTTAGGCGCACAAGTAGTTCATACATATTAAATACACTTTCAGCATTTAGTTCTGCCGAAGGCCGTACGCATTTAAGGTTTAGATCAGTGCAAAGCCTTTGCTTGTTAATCATTGCATATCTAAGGTACTCTTTGTTGTTTATCTTTTTTTCTTTTAAGGAGTGGTCTACTACTCTCTGTGTGAGATACACAAGCAAGGCGATAAGTGCCGCATCTAAGAGTAATCCCCATATTCCAGTAGTATTTAGTTTTTCATGATACCAGGGTGTTATATTGTTGATCGTGCTCCAAAGAGCTAGAAAGCCTAAGATACCAGCAAGAAGCAAGAAGCAGACTGCACTGTGCATCATCATGACCCAGCGCGCATGGTTTGAGGCAACTGACCTCCCTACAACCCCATTCTCTGAGGCATCAAGTCTCAGAATATCGATAACATCCCTTATTTCATCTGTTGAGCACTCAAGAATTAGAGAAAGTTCCTGGAAGAATCCATCTTTTACGCGGGCATGTCCTTTGAAGAAAGAGTATAGTCTTATGGAATCCATTGTAAACCCAGCTACTAATGCCAAAAGGCTTAAAAGAGCGATCCCTCCAACGGAGTCAATTTGCGAAAGCAAGTCCGGGTTGTAAAGTGCTACCGGAAGGCCAACCGAAACCACAACAAAAAAAAGCCCAGGCAACCAGTACCACAAAAAACTAGGCAAAGTAATATCTTGCAGCTTAAGGTCCATTGGATGGGCTTGAATGCTTTGGTTCATCTCTTATATCTTACACCTTGTTCTGTTTATGCGTCAAGGGAGTCCTTGGATCGCGACTTCCAAGGTCTTTTACGCTTATTGCAGTACATATAATGTTCTTTATCAGATCCATGCTGGTTCCGACCTAATCCTTTCCGAGCAAATTAAGACGCTAGATTATGGCTAACTGAAAGCCATGCCCTAGTCTCGTGTATCATATAGTGACTATCCAGGTATTGCAATCTTGTCCGTGCAGCGATGAAGGTGGTTATCCTTCAGTCTAAAGGCGTACTTACAAGCTAACTTGAATATCCATTAAGTTCTGCGGCTCATGAATTCTCGCACCAAATATACAGGCCTCACCAGCTGCATCACTCTTGCAAAGGAATCAGGTTGACATTCTACGGTGTCATCTGGGTAGGCAGCTAAGCGAGTTACCAGTCCTGCCGAGGCATGTCTTGGCTACGTTGTTTAGAGGTTAATTTGGCCTTAAATCAATAAGCATTAGCAGCGCCCAGCATGCACGGCACAGTTATAATCATGCAAACTTATAGAGGCTTGAGTTGGCAAATGCTAAAGATATGCAAACAATTCACGATTTTGATACCATGGTGATAGAGTCAATTCAGCGGCAATAAATGGCTAGCCCAACCACCAGATAAGCTCGTGGCCATGCAATATCTATACTTGTCCGTCAGGCACCTTGCATGGAGCATACGGTCACAGCGACTCATGCATGTCCGCCCTATCTCAGCAGTGCGTTGAGATGTTTGAACGCAGCATCGAAACGCTCTTTTGTGGCTTCTGAGACCTTGTGCCAAAGCGTAGCCGAATTCTCCGCAAAAAACCTTGCTGGTCGGTAATGACCAAACGAGCCGGACTGCAAGGGATTGTCCACGAGGAACGCTTCTATCGCCCGCAATGTGCGCGGCTCCTTGGCATTCAGGGAGGAGGTAACGATAGGCGTCTTGAGCTGCTTAGAATACTCTAAGTTTACTAGGTGAACATAGAAGTCGCGCTCGAACATATCCTCAACATCCGCTTCATCCTTTTCAGCGAAGTCAGCGTAGGTTGTCACCTGCCTCTTCTTGAGTAGCTTCTTTTTGTAGAGGTCTTCGATCTGTGCGCGGTCACTGCTCTGTATATCAAGAAGCGTCGCGACATTAATGCCCTTCTGGGGCGCGAGCAGGGCAACAAACGCGGGTACCTTGCCACTGCCGCCAGTCGGCGTGATGACCCACTTTTCGGACAGACCCCCTCGCCCTTCGCGCTCAAGCTCGGCGGACATGGCACGCAAGTACAGCAGGTCGGCGGGGCCTTCGACCACGAGCGAATTGGGCCCGATGAACAGCGTTTGCTGAATCTCGTAGCCAAGAGCACCCTGCAAAGGGAATAGGCTGTCGTCGGTGGCATCGAAGACGTTCGCCAGAACCTTTGTACCGTCCTTATCTTTTGGCAGCGGTTCCTTCGCGTCGATCCCCAAATCCTGCACGATCCGCACACGCTCGAATTTGGCGGGGTCGATCATAAAGGGCGAATGAGTTGTGTAAATGAGTTGGTGGGCTGACAACTCTGCCTCGAAGTATCTGAGAAGGTCGGCTTGCGCACGCCCATGTAGCGAGAGCCCCGGCTCGTCGAGCAATAGGATCACATTCTTTTTTTGGCGCTTGATATCCTCGTACCAAGCAAGGAAGGAGAAGAACCACAGAAAGCCCCGCGAACGTGTGCGTAGCGGCGTGTTAGCCCAATGCACGGTGTCGTACACTTCGGCCCAGACATTAATGCCCTGCTGCATCTTTTCCGGGTCTTCGGGCTTGGCATCTCGGACATCGAATCGCATCTGGATATGACGATTCTGGGACCAATACTTGATGATGCGATTGGTCAGATGGTTTCCGGCCCCTTGAAGCTTATTTTTCAGTTCGGTCGTGTTCGTGGTCTCGACGAGCTTTCGGTGGTCGAGCCTGGCCAGGTTGATTAACCCCAGAAGTGGATGGTCGGAATCCTCAAGGGTCATGGCATCCTCGCGCTCGATCAAGGCATTCAGATTGGCTTGCCCCTCCATCTGATAATATTCATCAAAATAGAGAAACTTGGGTGCGCGCGGCCAGATCAGCGAATTGAAGATGTAGTCACTTAGTCCATTCTCTCGGATCCTGGCCTCAAGTAACTTAAGTGCAGTGATTGCTTCCGTGGCTTCGGCTTCATCCAGTGCAGTGGCGAACGCATCCCAGTCCAAAGCCCCGGTGAGCGCAGTCTTGAGTGCGTCAGGCAGTGCGGGATTGTCGGCAAGGTACTTGCGTGCCTCATTTTCGTCCACAGACAGCACGAAACTTTTTTGTTTTATGCCGTAGTAAGTCTTGAGGGTGAATGTCTTGCTAAGGAGCACCTTTCGACCGAAGACCGACGTGACGGCTTCCGTATCTTCTGCGTCGAGCTCATATAGGCACTCAACTACAACAGCTTTGTCTCTTTCACCGTTCTCGATGGCAAATCGGTAATCCTCGACTTCGCGCTTTGGGTAGTCGTAGGTTTCATCGAAAGCCGCTTCGGCGTCTTTAATCGGGTTTGTCCGGTGGAGAGCCTTCAAAAGTGTCGTCTTTCCTGCCTCGTTCTTGCCGACGAGGCAGGTGGTCTGGCTGTCCACCTTGACGGTGCCAGAATCCCAGATGCTTCGGAATTCGCGGACAGTGAACTCCTTTAGTTTCATGGTAGTTGCATTCTTGTGTTTACAACGCTACCACTGAGTGGCGGGCAAAGAGCAAAAGGTAGCGCAGCAGGGTGCTAGTGGTGGTCTATCCACTATTCATTAGAGAGGCTTGCTGGTCCAAACTGCTTCGTAGCATATTTGACTCTATTGTAGCACACTCTACGCAATATGCCTAAATATTTACGGGAAAATGGCAGGGTGTCATGAGTTTTCGCGCAGATCGCGTGCGTCCTGAAATCCCGCAGTTCCACAGTAAAGGATGAACATAAGCATGAATGTGTCATTTCTTTCATACTCTTGGGTTTATACCTAACTATGTAACAACATGAACAGGGGCGATTTGAAAAGCTCTTTGGTCAGTGCCTGCAGTCCCTTAAGATTCAAAGAAAATGGGGCAAAATCATTGAAGGTTAATCCATTGTAGTGCGCCGCTTCACAAGCTACTTCAACCGCTGTTCTGACAACCTTACAGCCGCTGATCACCCTCTGGTAGTAAAGATGACGCCTCTCCAATCAGTCCATTTCAACCATTAGGGGGCATGATGGAATTGCACAATGCATCCTTTCATCGAGGCTGTCAAGGCTGATGTGCGCCGGCGGATGGGCTCACCTCACCGCCAGAACGTTGCTGAAATCTCCCAGCAGCTCAGAAACCACGAAATCACCCTCTACAAGTGGCGCAACACCTGGCGGCAGCAGGGGGTAGTGGTACAAGCCTCCCAGAATGAACCCTAGGGTTGGGGCTCTGCTGACAGGTACACGGTGGTGTTGGAGACCGCCGGGTTTAATGCCACCGAATTTGGTGGGTACTGCCGCGAACGGGGCCTGTACCCCGAACAGCTTCATCTCCATGTTCTGCAGTTCGCCGGCTTCTTCCTGCACCGTCACCCTTTGGTGGGCCCTGAAGCCAGCGCGGGTGATATCGGCCCGGTTCATCAGAATTGTGTTGCGATGGGGGATACCGCAGTAGAGGCATCCCACCTTGTGGACAACGGTGTTGTGTTGGCTGTAACTACCGGGCCCGGCGGCCAGGTTGATGGCTTCACGGTTCTGCAGGATCCAACCCGCTGCCACCAGAGCCACGTCGATGTCCAGGCGGGCCCTCTGTTCGGGCATCAGGTTCATAGGGGACCACCTTCGGCTAGGAAATACCTTCTCTGCGGATCCTTGGCGCTGGTGCCGATCTCGCGCACCAGCCCGCGATCGATCAGACGGGCCAGCCGCGTGCGCGTGGCCCTGGCCTGGCTTCAGGCTGATGATGATCGCCTGCTCAGTGGCATAGACCACCGTTGGGCCCACGGGGACGGTGGGAATGGTGACGCGAAAGCGGGTGGCGATCTCCTCGAAGATCGGCGGCGGCAGGTCGGCGTCTCGGCAGACGGCCGTCATTCGTTGGATGCCGCTGCCCCATTGCTCAATCAGCCCCAGCGCCTGGAAGACGCGCCCGATCACGCGGTTGCGCAGCTTGGACACCCCATGGGTTAGATCCTCGACCGTGAGCCCGAAGGGCAGCAGACCGGGATTCTCGATTTCGAGCCGGTCGTCGAAGATTGAAAGCCGGATCGGTGCGCCCCGCTGGGAATAGTCGGTGTGGACCACCGCATTGATCAGGGCCTCGCGCACCGCTTCTGGCGGCAGATTCCAGCGGTCGGTGCGGCGCACTGCACCGATGCCCCATGCCAGGAATGCTTCTGCACAAAGGCAATTGCTGTCTCCACGGCCTGCACAGGGTGTGAGTGGATCTCGATCCGATCCAGGATGCGATTCTTGTCGCTGCCGGCGAAGCGCCCGGCCTGGATCCAAGCGTAGGGAAAGTGCCGCTCGCGGTCATGGCCAAAGAGGATCATGTGCCGCCCACGGTCGGCACCGTCTTCCCTTGGTGGTCGCCCACGAGCCGCAGGGTCTCCAGATCGCGGCGGCGGAGGGCGTGGAACAGTGCGAACGACTCGGAAGCCGCTCGGAAGTCGATGGCTTCCGAGCCAAGCCCCGGCAAGGGCTGCTCGTCGAAACCCTCCCCCCGGGAGAAACGCCGCAGCTCCTCGATCAGCTGAGCATCGGCGCGTCGGTTGGTGGAGCCCACCCGCACATACACGGCTGCGGCACAGGGTGCCAGCACCTGCGTCTACCGACAGGGCAGGTTCTCGAGCTCCGTCATGAGACGGGGGCTGATCCGGTCGCTGATGAGGTTGGCAAGTCACTCCTCCTCATCCAGCGGGTCAGCCATGGCGCGTACGTTGCGGCTGCGATCTGCCACCCCGATCAGCAGGGTGCTGCCGGCAGTGTTGTCGAAGGCTACGATCGTTATTAACGACCCATCCGGTGAGGAAAGATCACGCTTGAACTCCAGCGTCTTGCCTTCAGGGCGCTAGAGTAAATCGAGCAAAATATCTTTCTCAGAATTATAATCGGTAGTAGCTAGCCTTTTCATTGATCCGAGCTGACCGCTGATTGCGGAGCTTCAGGGGTTAGCCCAACGTTACTGATCAGAAGCAGGTATGGAATTTAGCTACGGCTGGTTCATCTTATGCACCCGTTTTCTTGATCTGGCTGTTTGGCATCACTGCGAACAAGGTGGGTTAGTTCAACAGAGGAAAGGAATGGTTCGCTACTCCTCTCTCCGCAGCGGCCCAGGGAAAGCTTTGAACAAGTGTGGAACCATTAACAACTCCGTTAAGACCGTCACCAGTTTTTCAATTCTGGCCTTGCGGCAGCGACATCTATACGCTAGATTGGTTATCCAATAAATCAGTAAATATGTGTAGGCAAGCTGTATAAGCTGCTCGGCTGCCAGCGGTTCTGAAATATTGAATTGCCTAAGCCTACTTGATAGTTTCAGCTGCAAAGATGAACGAATAGTCTGAAGCCGGCAGCGAGTTGCCCGCTCTTGGGTTTAGGCTTAGCATTACCTTGCGTATTGGAGTCCCGCCGCGCAGGGCCTTGCTTTGCTGCTGTGCTTGCGCGATCGGAGCAACCTGGTGACAAGACATGCAGGATTGTTTAGTTTGCACGAATGTTTCCATCGTGGTGTTGGCCACGAAGCGCGTGATTGGGTTGGGTGTGATGTCCCCTGCCGGCATATCATTGGTTGTGGTGCCGGGTGCTACAGGACTGGGTGCATTAGGCCATTGCACATCAATCAACCGATAGTAGTTGAACACCGATTTACTCGGCATCAAGCTCCAGGCGTATGCAGTAACGTTATTAGCATCACTTTGCACAGGTGTCAGACGCGTGACTTGCATCGGCGCTGAGTAAGGGGTGCATTCTGCCGCTACCGGCCAGTTGGCAGGGCACGGCGGGCCCGGCTGGGTGTTTGGAATGCACTTGTAAACTGGATCATTAGAAATTAAGCATGCAGTGTTGAAAAAAGAAAAAACTGAACTTTGCTGCTTTTGGTTGGCATTTGGCGGCAATAATGGCGGACTTGGATGGCCATTATTATCATCAGGGCTGTTATCGATTTGCTCAAATGTGGCCCAAATGAATTGGGGAGCGCCTGGTAGCTTGTGGATAACATGTAGGCCTGCTAGACCAACCGTGGCATTCGTCTTATTGCCGAAAGGATCGTTGATCTCCGCCTGGGAAATCTTGTAGCGATAATTTAGCGACCCGTCCGCAGGCAAGACTACCCACGAGGCCTTCACCTCGATGGAACCGACATCCTGACCATACTTAGCATTGTTGCCTTGGCAGTCGGTATCTTGATTTCCGGAGTTGTTGCCGGCTGGGAGATTGAAACCTCCTCGCCCATTCATGCCGGGCTGCGACGCACAGGCAGCCTGACCCGCAAAGGTGGTGAGGTCATTGCCGTTGAAGACGTTCGTGGTGATGAACTCATACTCATCTTGGTTGATTTTGATTTCATAAAAGGCCAAGTCACCGCTTTGGGAAGTGAGCCAACCGCCATCCGCCTGTGTCACACTGCTTAATTGTATGGAGGTATCACCAAGCTTTGAAAGGCGCGACAAGGTCTTGAGGGGGGGGCGTGGCTGGCGCCAAATCGTTTGTGCGGTGCTTTTTATGCTGTTACGTCCTATCAAATCGCTCTTAAGCATAGCACTACGGAAAACATCAGTTGCTTCCAGATAGCTTTCCCAGACTGTGGGGTTGACGTTACCTGGCTCACCGAATGCTGAGCCAGGAACCTTCGGATCAGCCACGCCAGGTTGCGTGGGATCGGCTTGCCAATTAAGATCGATAAATTCTTGCCAGGCCAGACAATTCGCACCCACTTGCGACTTGGCCAGCGAGCTGAAGGCGGTGGGCATAACTGGCGTCAACGAAACAGATTGAATGCCCACACCTGTGCACGGGTTGGTGATTTGTGCTGCCATGACAGTTTGCGTACCACCTGAGAAACCGGCAAGAGCCACCACGCAGGCCACTACTAGATAGGCAAGCAATTGAGAGAAAAGTTTCATGTCCGGCTACTTCAAAACGTTTATTGCGGCTAGCAGCTTACCGCCAGCGATGCCTTTTCCACTGACTTGCACGCCGCGCAGACCTGATTTGGCACCGTTTGGCACCAAGACACTTAAGGCAAGGGCCGTGGACGCACTTGGATAGGAGTTGCCAGGCACGGCATACGTAACTTGCGACAATTCGGTGACAGAGACCTGAATGGCAGGATCGGGTCCAGAGCCATCGGGCAGCAAGAATTGCACAGATGGTTTTGCGTTTGCGTCCACCGTCGTGACGGTCAGTACCAGTTCCTGCGTTGTTCCATCGGCAGTGAGCTGCGGCGCGATGAATGTCGTGTTGCTGGCCAGCGACATGGCTGTTCCGGTTGGACAGGGCTCATTTTGCGGATAGAAACCATTCCAGATCGCGGCAAAAAGACATTGCAATGGTTGCCCTGCAGACGATGCGGTCGAGCTACAATCCTCCTGCGGTGGGTTTGTACTAGCCGGCAGCGGGCGTGCGAAGAGACCGATATTGAACTGCAACGCGATCTGTCCACCCCATTGAATCGATTGCCCGGAGATGGTCATGTCGGCCAAGGTGAGGTTGGGATTCATCTGGAGCCATGTCAACGGTATTTGACAGGCTGCATGCAAAATCATGTTTCCCGGGAAAACCTCGCCGGTGACCGGATCGGCGACATTCGCCGAACCACGGATCACCTGCCAGATTTCTGATGCATTAGCGTCAGCAGGAACATCTTTGCCCTTAACGATGTTTGGTCCAAAGTCAAACACCCCCTTTGGTGGCATTTGGATGTACAAACCCACCGGGTTGGCAAGGCAGACGTACTGCGTTGTGCCCAGGGCCTGGCCACCAACCACCTGGTTCACCGCCTGACCAATGTGCGGATCGCTGTGCCGATACTCCTGGCCATAGTTGCCGCAACAGATCAGGGCCTGGGGATCGTTGTTGCCAGTGCCACCTGGTGGCTGATATTGAACCGTCGCCGCGCCAGCTAGACCAAGCTCAGTCTGCAGGGTGTTGGGCGTACTGGTCAGATGTATGGCGCCACCGGAGAATTCTGCGGGAACGCCGATGCGATTTGCGACAGGGCCGCTATTCCATTTGTTGAGAGGATTGTAGGCGGGCCGGCCAGTGCTGGGATCGATAACAGGGTTTCCGTTTTCATTCAACAAGACCAGATCATCAACTGATACGAGAATGGAGCGATCCTGTGGCGCTCCGGCGTTCAATGTGCTCTGATAGAGCTCTGCCACACGCTGTGGGCTCACCTGCCATAGCGTATTCCAGTATTCCGGGTTTTCACAACAGAAATCGACGCGAAGTAAATTTCCGTGAGTATCACGCGCGGCCGACCACTCGCAATACTCGTCCAGCCAACCTCGTGGACCATAAGGCCCGAAAGGTTTCAGCTCGCTTGTCCAATCTGCCTGAGGACACACTGCGGTAGGAATATTTGGAAAGGAATGCTCGCCTTTGTTGTAGTAACCAGTGTCGGCAAGCTCGAAGAGTTGTTCTAGCGTGAAGTTGTATGGGTTCGACGGCGGAATAGGTGTGTTGGCGGAAAAATACTGCAATAATCGCCCTGGAAAAGCGTTCCAAGTAACTGGCGCTGAGGCGCTGCCGGCGGGAATATCTGTCGTGAGTGGGTCATAGAAATATGAAGGAGATTCCGGCATGGCCTGCGCGATCCAGCCAGTGATATTGATCGACCAGCGATTAGATAAGTCGGTGTATTGCTCCGAGCCTAAAGGAAAATCTTGAATGAATGCGGGTAGCGAATAAGCAGAAAGTTTCATAGACGGTTGCATGTAAATCCTCTTGCGGACATGGCCGAATGACAAGCTGTCATTCCGGAGGCACCTAATCTTACCATCAAAAACCAGGAAGATTCATTTTTCAAGTCTGTCGTCTGAATAGGGCTGCGCTCGACAGAGCCGCCAAATCCTCCAGAGCTGGGATGGCGGCCATATTCTCTGCGGAGAATATGCGACGGCCCTCTAGCTGCCAGTGCTCGTCTAGCTTCTTCAGCACCGCACGAACCAGGCGTGCCATCGCGGCATCTTTGAGCATGTTGTCGGCGACGCGGGTGCGGCACTACTCCTGCGGATATGACTTCGCCATCCGTCACTTACCGCAGCAGTACTGGGAAAAGGTCTGGAGCACCAAACTGCTTGGGCGGGTCATTGTCCTCAGGAAGTTAAGCGGCCTCAATTCCCTAACCCAGTTTGTGTTGCCCGAGCGCAAATATCTCGAAGATCTCTTCGTCCACTCCCGTTTTAAGCACTCGCTCTCCGAAAATGGTGACAGTAGTGGGATCAAAGGTACCGTTCATCACACCAAGATCGACAAACTCCTAGAAAAGCGCACATTGTTTATATGGAATTCAAGCACTTGATCTCCAATGCTGTGCGCTTGCGAAAAACGAGCATCAATAAACTGTTTTTTGATCTTTCGATGTGCCCAATAAAGACTAAGATAATTAGATCGGTTTGGTTAGCTTTGCTATGTTGATGATTTTTTGCATGGCGACGAGAAGCCTCCCTGCTCTTGGTCGTTCGTTACTATTCGCCATAGAAGGCGAGGCACAAATCCAGGAAGCTGCGTATATTCTTCTTCAGTGAGTATTTTCTGGGTGCGAAGATCTATCACTTTCATGACAAGCTGAACCTTATCTTTTGGACTAAGATCTAAACGTTGAGCGGCACGAGTTAGGTCGACAAGGCGCTGAATCCCCTTATTGGAGCAGCGGTTATTCTTATCGGCAAGACCCATTCCCAAACGTGTCATTCTTAGGGCAAAATGAGGATTTTCCGTGGACGGTCTCAGCTCTCCAGGAGGTGGATTAAGATACAATTCAATTGCATAAGAGTCGAGGGTACAGCGAACTCCTTCAAACAGCGCATTAAGGCGTGGCCCTTTGCTGGCAGTGGGTTTAAGCATCTTCTCGACGGCCGACAAGGACGCATAGTCATATCCGAGTGATCGAGAGTCTTTCGCCATATCCCCAATTGTTGTATAGAGATAACGACGTGATTCAGTTTCGTTGATCGATGAAGCCAGCGGGCCAATAAAAGGTTGAACGGGGAAGTTTGCTGTATATACAGTAGCAGGATGTTTTCGATTCCATGCCTCATAAACCAGGTCTATCATAGAGTGATGGGACCAAAAGACTGGGTCAAAAGCTGTATAAGCATTGTCAGCCATATCTGCACCTAGCCAACCATGTAGGTTGTCATGAGGCTGCTCATAGGTACCATCAAATGTTTGATTAAGATATGGGTAATCTGAATCTGGAGCCGGAAAAGAGGGTATATTTGCCCATGGAAAACCTGGGAACCCCTGAGGTGTACTGAAGTTGCTTAGTCCAAATGCCGTACGGACTTGGTCCTGATAGGTGAGTAGTTGATCCAGTTTATCCTGTAATTCTTGTTTATCAGGTTTGGCCTGGGCAAAGATTGGATCACGCTGAACCCAAAGACAATCAGGGCCAGGGAGGGGATCTTGGCTGCAAGCCTTACTGCATCCATTCATGGCCACTGCATAGCGGAGTGGATTTGGTCTCCGTTCCTGTGTATGGGGGTTCACGTAGGTTTCATCGAGAAACGCTTGCGGTAGACCGGCAGCCGGATTGCCGGGCGTAGCAACATCTGGTGACATCCAATTCCAGTAGGGAATACCCATACCAAATTGCTCCTCGAGCCAGAGGAGATTGGCGCGATGCCAGAAGAGAAAAGCTTCTTGGTAGTGCAAACACCAGTTGGTATGAATGAAAGCAATTTGCTGCCAGGGTGATGACGGTAATGGATTGTCAACCTGAAGACTTTCAATTTTGGCACGGTAGAGATTTAGCTCTCGCAATGTCATTTTAGTGATATCTTTTCGTATTTTCAAAGCCAATGGCCTCTGGACTGGCAGGGGTATCCTATCTTCTATATCGAGAGGATCATGGCTGGTTTGGCGATAGCCTTGGTTAGCCCATATCCGAAAGGATTCAAGTGCCTGACTGGGCCACTGCTCGTTCGGATCTGGACTCAGCGGCATGGATCGCGAATGAAGATGGCTATATATCTGTACAGACCAGTTCTTTACGCTTTCATATTCATCTAAGTACACGAAATAATCCTTCATTGCGTCCCTCCATTCGGCACCCACACTTGCTTGGGAATCTTTATCAATCCAATAGGGGGATGAAAAGAGATATTGGATATCATCTGTCCACGTTGGTTCTTTTTTCATGATGGGAGCAGGGGCGGGAGAGGTGGTGGTAGTGACTCGTTGATATGATTAGACGGACAAACTGCAACTTGTGTTCATTTTGATGATCTTTGATGATGATGGTTCAAGCTAGGTTGGAATGCGGAAAACAAGTAAACGAAAAATCCTGTGATTGACGTTATTCTGAAGGAGGTGTCTTATACTTGGATAGAGAAATATCCGCATTTGACTGAGCATGACCAAACAGAAAGCTAAGACTAGACGCATAATCTTTAGGGTTGCTCACACCACTTGGCTTGGCTACTTTGGCATTTGTATGGCAATATAAACAACTATATTTTGGTTGTTGCAGAAAAGTTTCCATGACAGGATTCATTAGGGTTGATGTGTTTGGTGAGCCACTAGAAAGTGGAGTGGTTTTGGCAGGTTGCCCTATGTCATTGCCGGAAGATTGTGGCCATTGAACATTGAGAAGTTGATAATTCTGCCAAGGGTTGTCAGGGTTGTTGTTGGCTATAAGCTGCTGTGTATACGTATTGACCAGCTGTGCGTATGAATCCACTGGAAAGACTTGCATTACTTGTGAAGGGTTCGTTTTGGGATTATTGACAGGGCAATCTTCAGGGCTGCAAGCAGGGTTGTAAAAGGAGTATGTCTTTCCCGGTTGAGCTACTTTGTATGGTGCATTGTCGATGTGGGCAAACGTAGCCCAAAAGCCTTGCTTTAATGAGTCGTCAGATGGACGTGCAAAGATGTGCATACCTATTAACCCGACCATGACCGGAGTTGATTGGGCATCAATGAAAGCCTTTGCGGTGTGAAATTGCCCTGACTGAGCTTCGCTATTTTGCAGGATTTTCCAAGCGGCTTTAATTTCTACAGAACCAGCGGGCAATGCGATACCTTTATCTTTTGCAAATGTGTACTGAGCCCCGGCTTCATAGAGGTTGTTAGAGATTATATAGTCGAATGCAGACTTGTTTAGCAGCATTTCGTAGTATACTGAGTTCTTGTTTTGGTCGTAGAGGATATTTCCGTCGGTTTGCTGGGTTTCACGCAGCAGTGCATCCTGGGGAGAGGGAGTATAAAACATATTAGCCAGCCTTGCTAAGCCTATTCTAGACAATATCTTAGTGGCTAGCTTAGTAGGTTGCGGCGAAATATCCTTGCGAAATATCATGTTCTTTGATTTGAGTCGACGGATATTGTCGGAAGGAATCACTTCGCTTGTCAGCATCGCCATTGACCATGGCTGTGGCTTTTCCCCTCCTGGAAGAAAAACTTGATCATAGGGGAGAAATGATTCCCAAACGGTCATTCCCTCTTGACCATACTGAGCATTCGGATCCGGTTGCCCACCTGGCTGTGCTGGCCAAGTCAAGCTTATAAATGTTTGCCACATATAGCAATCAATTGGACCATTATTGTTGAAAAACGTGGGCAGTGGAGGCGGTGTTGCTGTAATTGTTGGTGGTTTGACTATTTGATTCCCGCAGACATTTGCAGATTGTGCCAGCGCAGGTGGAATGGCAAGTCCATATTCAGCGGATAAGCTGCCCAGCAACAGGGCAAGGCTAATCAGAAATGAGAGAGTCGTCCCCATGGGTTAAGCCCTGGTAAAGCGAGAATTCATCCGCAGGTTGCGGCTGGCAAGGAGGTGGGCATGCAAGCTTGGTTGAGGAGTTGGAGGTGCAACCACGGTTAACAAACCAATTGCGGCCTTGTTTGTCGCAGCCATACCTGGAACGCTTGCCAGGATTGTGCGATCACCAATGGTTGCTGTATGGTCGGCAGCTACAGTGACGCAATACACAACCATGTCCCCTACCTGCTGTGTACCTCTTATCGTAATGGTTACACCGCCCTCCGGAACTGTAAAGACAGCCCCATAAGGCGCTTGGCTCGTGTTCAGGAGCAGGGCAACTTCGACAATCTCTTGGCCAGGGGAAATCTGTAGAGCTAAAATCGGTATCGAGAGTTCAAGTTCATTGGTTTTGGCCTCCAGATTCCGATATGCCGTAAAGACATTTAAAGGCTGTAGGGCATTTACAACGGGTTTTGGATTCATGTCAGGCTGTGTACATGATACCCGTACCTGCGTTACCCCAGTTTGCTGGATCGCTGTTGCCATAAGAGCCATGTCGAAAGTATTTGCAATCTGGGATGCGTACAGGATCGGGCTACCATCGATGCAGATATCGCCGACTGTATAGTTCTTCTCTGGCGGAACAGAAAACACTGCATGAAGAATGCGATCAATATCATTAGAATCGTTAGATTCTTTAATGCTTCCACGTACTACTTTCCAGAAGTTTTCGGCAGGGGTATTGTCTGGAGTTTGGTAGTTATCGAAGTTGGGGGTTTGAATATATAGGCCGACGGGATCGGTGAGGGTCGCCCGTGGTTGACTTAAGTTAGGGAAGGTCTGATCAAGCCGGGACAAATCGATTGAGTCCGTCTCAATCTCATTGATGAGATGACTCTGAGCAGATTTTGACCCTTCATTCTTAAAATCGAGATTGCTAAAGCCCCGTG
>Ga0114979_10001586_pt1 | contig 15380 bp, 10 predicted proteins | sample S_140625_EF_Meta_FD_87315 | JGI IMG/M metagenome (GOLD analysis project Ga0114979, IMG submission 87315) | Freshwater microbial communities from Lake Simoncouche, Canada to study carbon cycling - S_140625_EF_MetaG | ecosystem: Environmental > Aquatic > Freshwater > Lake | place: Lake... | reverse complement strand
ATCCGAAAGTAGCGTTCACCGTTTGCGTTCGGTGCATGTCATAACGATGTGCATCAGTGAACTTGGCCGGGTCTCGATTGGCGGCGGCGACGACAAGCGACAATGGCGCGCCGGCGGGAACCGTGACCCCGGAATAAGTGAAATCGGCGAGCGGATGGGCCGCAACGACACCAATCGGTGCGATCCAGCGAAAACTTTCCCGAAGCGCGGCCGGAGCAAATTCGGTCGGTGACGCCTGCAACTCGCGCAGTTGATTGGGCTCATTGAGAAGCCCCCAGAACGTGGTCGCAACCGAATGCCCTGGCTCTTGAAACGCGCCCAGGATGATGACGCGAATCGACGGCATCACCTCATCGAATGTGCGTGGCGCGTGTCCTTCGGGCAAACCGACATGGAGCATGTGTGACACCAAGCTGTCATTGGGATTCTCTCGAAGTCGCGCGATTTTGTCGCCCATGTAGCCATCGATTTCGCGAATCGTCGCGTCCGCTCGGAGGCTCGCCTCATTCTCGCCTTCCTTGTTCGACAAACCGCCGCTGAGGGCCTCGAACCATTTAACAAGGGTTTCGTCGTCGATGTCGTCGAACCCGAGTCGATTTCCGACGACCCGAACGCTGATTTTGTTGAACAGATCGACAGCGAGGTCGCCACGACCCTGCGGAGCAATCGCGTCGATGTAACGAATGACCGTGTCACGCCCGCCGTCGTCGAGGAACCGAGCGACAGGACCGGCCTTGAGGGACTGGTCGATACCTTCGCGGAGCCCCTTGTGCTGCTCGCCGGACATCGTGAGAACGCTGTCACCGCCGAAAAACTCTTGGTCAACCGGGTGGCCAGGCGCGAGTTGCACCGAGTCTTTGAGCGCACCGATTGCACGACAGTCGTCCCACGACGTGACGAGCCATTCGTCGATCTGGGGCACGTAAACAATAGGCGCGAGTTTTCGGATCTCGTCGTAGACCGGATACGGGTCTGCGTTGAGGGCGTCCACGGTGATCGTAGATGCGTCAATCATTCGACATCCTTCCAGGGGCTGATGTTCATTATTTTACCGACTGACTGCTGATGGGGACAGTCACAGTCCCCGCAGAGAACTAGGCGAAACCTGACCTTAAAAATGTCTCGAGCTCAGATTCTTGTGACCTCATGGATTTGTCGGGTTGTTTCAAAGAAGTTCACGACTATCGATTCATCCTTGAAAAACTCGGTCGTACTGTGTGTCGGGCGGTTTTGAAAACCAAGTGCCACAAGCAACGAGAGTGATGATGAATTGCGGCTGTCGCAGCTTGCGCACACCGAGATCGCTCCCACTTCGTCGAACAGAAAATCGAGAAGTCGGCGAACGGCCTCGCGGGCGATCCCGTTACCCTGATTTTTGGTCGCTAATGTAAAGCCAATCTCGAACGAAGGTTCGGCAGCGTCGATAGCGTGCAGCGCTAAATCGCCGAGCAATTCACCCGTCTCACGATCATGGATTGCCAGTTGTAGCCAGTTACCCGGTGAGGGCAGCACCACATCCACTTGTGACTGAACGAGGTCGATGCCGTGTTGTGACGAATAGTTCGTATCCCAACTCTGATAGCGAGCGATTTCCGGGTCCTGCCGGTATCGGACGAATTCGTCCACGTCTCGCATAGTCAGCGGTTCAATGCTGACGCGCGGAGTCAGAAGTGGAAAGGCCATGAGCACAGGGTAACCCGACCGTTACCAGTTCGCGTCAGCGCCGACTTTCTCGGGGCTCCCTGTTTTCGGTAGGCCCCGTCGGGATCGAACCGACGACCCACGGATTAAAAGTCCGTTGCTCTACCAACTGAGCTAGAGGCCCGCGCGCGAACGCGCTCGCCCAATTCTAACGACTTGTGAAACACTAGGCGACCTCGCCGGTCAGACGGGCGAGCCTCTTCTGTAACGAGTCATTCAGCGCAAACCACACCCCCGTCAGCACAGCGAGCGCTGCGATGAAGATGATGGTGCCAACATAGCTCAGGTCGTTTCTTGCGGCGAACATCACGTTGAGGTTCTGCACTGCTCCGGTAAAGAGCACCAGACTGACGTGCACCACAATGAACGCCATGAAGGCGAACAACACGATGTTGTGTAGTCGACGGATGGGTTTCTCGGGCAGAACGCGGTTCAGGCGGGGCGCATCCAAAGGCCAAGCGGAGGACAGTCGCACGCCAGTGAGAATGGCGAGCGGTGCCAGCACGAACACCACCCCGAAATACGAGAGCACCTGCAGGCTGTTATAGGCGACCCATGGGTTCTCGACCGGCCAGGTAAAAGTGAGGTATTGAATTGCAGCCGACAGCGCGTTGGGAATGACGTCCCAGGTGGTCGGCACGATCCTCATCCACTGGCCCGTGGCAAACAGAAGCACGAGGTAGACGCTGCCGTTAAGCAGCCAGAGCAGGTCGACGGTGTTGTGCAGCCACACGTTGATTCCGATGCGGCGGGGAGGCTGACCGAGTAGGCCGCGACGCGGCGTGACGAACGCGGGCGGGCGCTTTTTTGAACGAATCGACAGAGCGGTGCGGATGATCAGCATGAGGAAAAGCATGTTGAGGAAGTGCGTCACGTTGAGCCAGACCGGAAGGCCAGTGGGCGCATCCGGTGTCAGCGCGATCACACCCGGATAGCGAACCATGAACTCGTGCACCGCAGGCTGCGCGCGCACAACAAACGCGATGACGCTGAGGGCCATTGCACCGACCACAACAGCCATCACAGCCCACAAAGCTCGTCTTTTGCGGCCGGCAGTGGGGGTTTCAATGCTCACAATTTAGACGATACCGAAGGTTCAGGGCCCGCATCGCCTTGGCGTTTAGTTATTGTTCTCGGGCGCTTCGGCGACGGCGACTCGCGATGAGCAAACTCGCACCGATGAAAACGACCGACCCACCAATCCAGCCCGCGGGCTGCGGGTCGAAACCGGTGAAGGCCAGTGATTGGTGTTGTGTACGCGCGCCCGAGCCGGATCCGCCAGTCCCGCCGCCAGTCCCGCCGCCACCGCTGTAGCCTTCGGGTTCGACGAGTCCCGGGATGAAGGCGACATCGACAAGCGCCCCGGGGGGTGTTATTTCACTGGGGGACGTGGTGAGGTTGTCGAATTCGAAACCCGACCCACTGAGAACGACCTTGTCGAAGGTGGTTCCACCCTGCCCAAAGAGACTGAGAAAGACGTAAGCCTCAGACCCTCCACCGGTCCCGAGGGGATTTCCGTAATAGTCAGCGCTTGGATAGATTGAGCCGTCTACGGCCACTTGACTGGTGTCGGCCAGTCTCGTGATGACATCGGAGGTGTTCATGCTGGCAACTAGGACATCATTTTGATAGAACTCAACAGTGTTTCCCGGGTTTCCGGCTGACCACCAAAAACCAAGATACTTCTGAGGTGACGTGAGTACGATGGTCGTCGAGCTGGTCGTTGGGTAACGCGAACCGGTCCCAGTCGTCACGGGAGCGCCGCTTTCGGAAGCCGCTCCTCCGTATGTATCTGCTTCGGTAACCCTGCAGTCGCCTGTTATCGTCCCCGCGGTTATCGTCCCGGGGCACGCACCAATTGGGAACGTGTCAAAGTTTTCTACCGTCCGATCGCTCGACATGGGTGGTCCTTGGACGTATGGCGCAGAGATGAATATCCGGACGCCATATGGCGTTGCTGCCTGAGCTGGGGCAACAGCAACAACCGACAGCAGCGCCAGGGTAACCGCGAACAAAATTGACCGCATCATCGTCCTTACTTAAATGGATTACTAAATTCTAATAACAGGTTTGGCTCACAACTTGAACACACGCCAATGGGATGATGGAAGGTCGATTAGGGTGAAAACATGAACCGTCCCCGTCGACCCGTCGCCGTCGAACCGCGGACATTCGATCAATTTGAAGGCGCGATGGATCCAGCTCTGAAACTTCAAATCGCGCACGACACGGCGACGGCGCTTGTTGCACGGGTTCGCGATGAGGGAACGGTCGATATCGTTCAACGACTTCTTGAATACACCCAGGAATACGGCGTTGGAGAACTTGCCGAGCTGTGGGCATCTGCGCCTGCTCATTCGTTGCCCGGTGCGCTCTGGCGACTGTACGTCGTTCACGCGAGCATCGTCAACGATCCGGACACGGCCGCGCATGCCTACCGAAGGGGTGTGAATGATTTGAACACTATCGACGAGGTCGTTGCCGGCGCTCGGCAGCCAACCGGTCCTGAGGACATTCGGGAACTTGCGGATGAGATTCTGCGCGGAGCATTTGTCGGGGAACTTGCAGATGCCCTCGAACGCGCGGCCGCTTATTGTCGAATTGAAGCACACGGAGTGACCTCTTTGGTGGCCGGTTCGGAAATCGGGACGAGTACCCTGCTGGAACGAGCGGTGACCCTCGCTGACTTCGCTAACGATTTTGCGGCCAGTGCCAAGCTCGACCGCTCGGGTCAATTGAGTTAAGGTTTTCGAGACAGTCCTCAATCGGCAATGACCGTTCACAACGCGAGAGAGTTTGTTTACCGTCTCTTAACCTTCAGAACCTAAAGTTGCGATATCGCTTCGCGCCGCGTTGTGGTCGGAAAAGGATGATGATGGATGTCGTGACCGAGGAAAAACCGCGCTCGCTCAAAATGGTGAGCGACAAGGAGGACCGCGTCTATCGTGGTGTCGCCCGCGCGGGGGGAATCACCGTCCTCGTCATCATGACCGCGATTGGCGTGTTTTTGGGCTTCCGGGCCGCCGAAGCGCTCGCGCAGGCAGGTCCGGAATTTTTCTTGACTCAAGCGTGGGAACCGGACGCCAATAACTTCGGAATCGCGGCTGTGCTTGTGGGAACGTTCATCATCGCGCTCGTTGCGGTCACCATCGCCTTGCCACTGTCGCTGGGCACATCCCTCTATATTTCCGAGTACGCACCGAAAAACATCAAGCCCACACTCATCGCCCTCGTCGACCTCATGGCCGCCATTCCGTCGGTCGTTTTCGGTTTGTGGGGGTTTTTTTCGTTGCAGGGGAACATCATCGACATCGCGAAATGGATTTCGCGCACGTTCGGATGGATTCCCATCTTTGCCGTTGACGGTTTCACCGACGACCCTCTGTCCAGTGACACCGTTTTTACAGCATCGTCTTTCGTCGCCGGAATTGTTGTGGCGCTGATGATTACTCCAATCATGACGTCGATTATGCGGGAAGTTTTTTCGCAGGCGCCGGTGGGCGAACGCGAAGGCGCGCTCGGGCTGGGCGCAACGATGTGGGGGATGATCCGTTCGGTCGTCCTGCCGTTCGGCAAGGGCGGAATCATCGGTGGAACAATGTTGGGTTTGGGTCGTGCACTCGGTGAAACCATTGCCGTCTACATGATCATCTCTCCAATTTTCTCAATTCAAACGCATATCTTGCAGGCCGGCGCTAGCTCGATTTCGTCCCTTATCGCCCTCAAATATGGTGAGGCGACCACCTTTGGAATGTCGGCACTGATGGCTGCGGGACTCGCGCTTTTTTTCGTCACTCTCGTCATCAATTTCGGGGCGTCCGCGATTGTCTCCCGATCGCGATCGGGGGCGAGTAGCTAATGTCGTCCGCCATCACCACGGCAGTGCCTTCGGTTGAATTGCCTGACACCCCTCGCCGCATCCGAGCATTGCGCATCAGCGACGTCTTGTCTCTGACCGGTGCGGTTGTCGCATCGATATCGATGACGAGCATCATCTACACCTATTTGGCACCTGTCGGAGGTGTCGTCGGATTTTTCGCCACTGCTTACGTCCTTTTCCTCGCCGCATACGCGTTACTGGTTTCGTTTGACGAAAACATGACGACCGTTCGCGACCGAATGGTTCTGGTCGGGGTTCATTCCCTCGCGGTCACTGTTTTTGTCACCTTGATATTTGTCGTCGTTTTCGCCTTGGTCCGAGGTGCCGATGCGCTGCCGCACCTAAATTTTTTCACCCAAGACATGGCGCTTGCAGGTCCGCTGGACCCGTTGACCGACGGTGGAATCATCCACGCGATTACGGGCACGCTGATTCAGATCACAATCGCTCTGTCAATTACTATCCCGCTGGGGCTGACGACCGCGGTGTTCCTCAACGAAATTCCTGGCGCATTCACCCGGTTCGTTCGCACCATCGTCGAGGCGATGACCGCGCTTCCCTCGATTGTTGCCGGACTGTTCATTTACGCGACCGCGATTCTGATTTTTGGACTGAACAAATCAGGACTCGCGGCCGCACTGGCCATTAGCGTCATGATGTTGCCGATCATGATTCGCGCCGCCGACGTCGTCTTGAGACTCGTTCCCTCCACCCTTAAAGAGGCATCTCTTGGTCTTGGTGCAAACAACTGGAACACGATGTGGCGTGTGACTTTACCGACCGCGCGATCCGGGCTCGTTACCGCCGTTATTTTGGCGACGGCCCGCGGTATCGGCGAAACTTCGCCGGTTTTGCTGACGTCGGGATTCACGGCCGCTTTTAACGCTGACCCACTGCATGGGCCCATGGTGTCGCTGCCCCTCGCCATTTTCCAATTCGTCAAGTCGCCTGAACCGACGATGATTGCGCGCGGGTTTGGAACTGCCGCTGTACTCATGATTATTGTCGTCTCGTTGTTCATCGTTGCCCGCATTATTGGTGGCCAGACCGTTGCAAAGAAAGTCAACGCCCGCGCGAAGCGCGAGCAGTGGGTGAAGGACATTCGCGAAATCGGTAACGCCATCGCCTCGCCGTTTACCAGATTTAACCGAACGATTCGCCGAATTATTTACACCATCCGCAGTCGCTTCCGCTCGAAGGGGAACAAACGCTAATGTCTCGACCACTTAAGGGCGTCGTGCGCGCGCTTTTCGCCGCGCTGGTAACCGGAGCTCTCACATTGACTCCAATTACCGAGGCATTTGCAGCGGAGTACGTTCCGATTTCGGGTGCGGGTTCGTCGTGGAGCTCGAACGCTCTCGACCAATGGCGACGAAACGTTGAGCAGTACGGAATGCGTATTAACTATGCCAGCACGGGTTCGTCCGATGGGCGTAACCAATTCCGCAGTGGGACAGTCGATTTCGCGGTATCAGAGATTCCATATGGAATTCGTGACGGGTCCGTCGTTGATGAGCCACCGGAAGACCGCCCCTTCGCCTACATGCCCATTGTCGCGGGTGGCACCTCCTTCATGTATAACCTCAGCTCAGGTGGCAAACAAATTGCCAACCTTCGTCTTTCAGGCCCGGTCATCGCCAAAATATTTACCGGCGTCATCACCGAATGGAACGACCCGCTCATCGTCGCCGACAACCCCGGCATTGACCTTCCCGCCAGAAAAGTCGTGCCCGTTGTTCGCTCTGACGGATCCGGGTCCACCGCGCAGCTAACCACGTGGATGAGTAAAACACAGGCGTCGATTTGGGACACATATTGCCGCGCGGCGGGCCGTTCAACCCCATGTGGCGTGACCTCGAACTATCCCGTCATTTCGGGAAAGGGATTCATTGCACAACCGAACTCGCAGGGCGTGGCTGGGTATGTTGCCCAAGCAGCAAACGTGGGAACCATCACCTACGTCGAATACTCGTACGCTCTGAAGACAGGTTTCCCTGTCGCAAAGGTGCTCAACAGCTCGGGGTACTACGTGGAGCCGACGGCCTCTAACGTTGCGGTGGGTCTGCTCGGTGCAAAAATCAACACGACTCCCGGGGACTCGTATCTGACCCAAAACCTCGATGGCGTCTATGTCAACGCCGATAAACGCGCCTACCCGTTGTCGTCTTATTCCTACATGATTTTCCCGAAATCAACACTCGCGCCGTTCACCAACGACAAAGGCAAGACGCTCGCCGCGTTCGCCAACTATTTCTTATGTGAAGGGCAGCAACAGGCAGAAGTTCTCGGTTACTCACCGCTTCCGATCAACCTCGTTCAAGCGGGACTCGAGCAGGTGAAGTTGATCCCCGGTGGCGAGGACACAGTCACGGATATTGCAAAGTGCAACAACCCGACCTTCTCGGCTGACGGCTCCAACACCTTGGCGAAGAACGCACCGATGCCCTCGGAATGTGACAAACAGGGAGCGACCCAGTGTGCCACCGCGACGGGAGGAGCGGAAGGAGCCGGTGTCGATGCGGGGGCTGTAGACGCTGGCTCTGATTCCGGTGGTGTAGCCGGTGGTTCAGGCCTTGGTTCAGGCGGTGGTGGAGTCCTTGGGATACCGGTTGGTACCGGCCCCGTCACCTGTAATCCCGATACGGGACTCTGTCAAAATGTGACGGCTGAAGCGACCAACATCGATAACCGCGCCGGCTGGGGACTGTCCCAGACCGTAATGCTGGTTGCCGTCGCACTGTTTCTCATGCTCGTGTTCCTCCCCCCGTTCCTTGTTCGGTCAATTCGCCGAGGCGGTCGAGAAAAATCATGATCAATAAACCGCGAATCGGGGCCGGACTCACTGTCTTTGCGCTCGGTGTCGTTCTGGTAACCTCATCGGCGATCAACCTCATCGGCTCATCTGCCTCGGCACTCTCGGCTGCTGACAGCCAGCCTGTAACAGTTCGGTGGGTCGACGTTCACCCCGATTCAACCAGCGTAAATGTGGACGTGCTCGAGGGACTGACATTTACTGTCGACCAGACCGCCCACCTGGGGCACCAGGGAATCACAGTGTCGTGGGACGGTGGAGTCCCGACGAGCCCCAGCGAGTATGGGTCCAATTATGTGCAATTAATGCAGTGCTGGGGCGACGACTCAGAACCGACGCCACAACAGTGCCAGTGGGGTGCCCCCACCTCGACCCTTACCAACCTTGTCGGCAGCAGCGTTGCTTCTCGCTCCGTCTCAACGAGTGACCCGCTATTCATTGCGGACGATAATGCGGATCTTCATATTCCGGGTGAACCGTCGACGTCGTTCGCGTATCCCTTCACCAATGTTCGCGGCGAATCGGTTTGGGACTATTTCCCCGTTTTCAGTTCGGCTACAACCAACGAAATCACCGCGGCCCGAACTGGACTAGACGGCACCGGCAGTGTGACGTTTGAAGTTCAGACATCCCTCGAAGCGCCTCATCTTGGTTGTGGTGGCGAAATCGTGCAATCGGACGGAACGTCTTACCCCCGAGGGTGCTGGCTGGTTATTGTTCCCCGCGGCGACCGTGACCCGAACGGCGATTTCGCCGAGGACGGCATTCCGCCTCGGATAACCCAGTCCCCGCTGTCGCCCTCCAATTGGGCGGATCGAATCGTTATTCCACTTTCTTTCGAACCCGTCAGCCAGTCGTGTGCCTTAGGTCAGGCTGAACGGCGTCTCGTTGGATCCGAAGTGATTGCCGATGCATTCACCTCGTGGCAGTCGGGTCTGTGTCCCTCGGGAACGACATACGGATTCTCGATGCTGGGCGATAGCGAAGCCCGTACCCAGATAGTCAGCACCGTAACGGGCGCCTCTAGACTGGCCCTCATTTCTAATCCGCTGTCGACAACCCAAAGCACAGGAAGAATCATCCTGTACGCGCCGGTTGCGCGATCGGCTATTGTCTTTGCCTACAACATTGACTATGACGTGTTCTCCGACGCTGATCCCGAAGTGGTTGAGAAGAACGGCACGCGGCTTCACAATTTGGTTCTGAACCAACGCCTGGTGGCAAAGCTCCTGACGCAGTCTTACCAAGTAGACAATCCCGGGTTCGGTGATGGAGATTCCGTAATCGAAAATAACCCGACTTCTATTGTGACCGACCCGGAATTTGTTGCACTCAATCCGGATTTTGACCGCTGGAATACCGCCTATCCGCCCGGACTGATGGTGGGAATTGGGTCGGCCGATGCCTACCGAGACGTGTGGCGATGGGTGCGATCCAGCCCAGAAGCGGTCGCCTTCCTCGACGGTGCCCCTGATGACGACGGAATGCTAATTAACCCTGAGTACGTGCCGCTCGACCTCGGGGGGGAAGTGATTCCGACATCGTTCCCCAAAACTGACCTGTCGACGTTTGTGTCAACCTCAGACCCGAATGAACCAGGTTTCGGGACTCTTGACATGCGTCCCTACTTTAATGACATGCAAGAGACCGCCTACCGCACACTCCGTGGCGACGGTAACGACAAGTCAAACTGGGACTCAATAAAGGAGCCGCCGGGGTATAAGGCGTGGCCAGCGCAACAGCCTGGACGACGCTTCACATTGTCCATCACGACCTTGTCGGCCGCGGCACGATACGGGCTCGACGTCGCACGCATCACGAATGTGAATGGCGACATCGTGTCTGCTAGTGAAGACGCCATCAACACGGCAATCTCGCATTTTGTCGCGTCGGGTGTTCCCGGTGTTCTTGTCTCAAACCCTGCCGGTGAAGAAGCAGACATTTATCCCCTCGCCCAAGTGGTTTACGCGGCGATTGACGTGTGTTCAATTGACGACCGAACTGCGGCAGACTATCGAAAACTATTGACCTATGTTGCCGGTGATGGGCAGTACCAAGGTGCGACCCGTGGAATGTTGCCCAACGGATACATCCCGTTGAGCGATGATGAACGCAAGAAAACGAAGGCGCTTGGGACTTCACTCAAAGATCTTGCTATCGCGAAGACGGGGTGTCCTGCGTCAACAACTACGACCACATCGACTGAACCCACAGCGGAACCCACTGACGCCGTCCCGTCGCCCTCGCCCTCCTCCTCGGCGCCGCCGACTGCTCCGACGATGGGCCCGACGGCCGACCACCTCAACTGGACGACGTCGGTGGCCGGATTTGGTTTTATTGCGGGAGTGCCGATGTGCGCGGTTGGCCCGCTCATGATCTCGAGAGCCCGCAGATTCCGTCGCAATAGTTAGTCGTCGTGACACCTGTTGTTTACCTTCGGGACCGCTGAAATTCAGATTGCGTCCCTACCGTTGGAGCGTGAGAAGCCGAGTGGCTTCTACATTTATTGAAAGGACTTTTCCGCCATGAAGGTTAATCTACGAGCAAAGTTTGCAGCATGCGTCGGCCTCGGTGCCCTCGTTGCTAGCGGATTCGTTGCGCTCCCCGCCTCCGCGGACCCAGCCAGCCTCAGTGCAACAGCACTCGTTGGCGTCGGATCCGACACCACGCAAGATGTCATGAACGAAATCGCGACCGCAATTGGCAGCGGAAAGCTCGCGTCGTACAACTCGGTCTACCCGGGCGACACGACCGGACTTATGCAGACCCGCATAAGTGGGCCTTCGACGGTCATTCGCGCAAAAGGTTCTGGCGATGGCTGGAAGATTCTCGCCGTTGCCGAAGGTGCAGCGGAATCCATTTCAGTTTCAACATATGGATTTGGATCCAAGACTGCAAACAAAGCAAACTCCGTAGGACAAGTTGACTATGCTCGCGCATCCTCCAAGCAAGGAACGGCAAGCGCCACCGGTAGCTTCGTTAACATTCCGTTCGCAATCGACTCGGTTGGCCTCGCGGTCAACCCGACTGACGCTGTCGCCAAAATTCCGTTCACCGGATTGGGGAACGACGGTGATGCTGCAACCGTTGCGTCAATCAAGGCAGTTTTCCGTTGCTCGGCGCGCTACGTTTACCTCAACAACGAAGCTATTGGTGCGGTTGACACGGCGGCCGCAAGTTCAACTCTGACGAAGGCCACGCACGGTTTTGTAGTCGGTGACACCTTCACCGTTTCTGCCGCGTCAGCGGGCTTCTCCACAGAGACAAAGTATTACGTGAAAACGGTTCCGACCGCCAACACGTTTACTGCGTCCGCCACCAAGGGTGGAATTGCTCTAACGGCGTCGAGCACAGCGGGAATTAGTGTGACCAAGACGTCGGGCACCTACAACTCGCTCGGTGCAACCGCCGGTGGAGCACCTACTGGCACCACCGCGTATGAAATCACCCCGTTGATTCCGGGCTACGGCTCGGGCACCGCGTCCTACTTCATTGGAAAGATTGGTCACACCGAAGCCGAGGCATTTCCAAGCGGAGCTGCTAACCAAAGCTGCATCAAGCGAAAGATGCTTGACAACACCACCAACATCCAAGAACACTCGGGAGCCTCGGTCGCCGAGCGTGAGAACGCAATCGGAATCTACTCAATCGGCCAGTGGGCTGCTCAAACCAACTCCGCTATCACGGGTGCAACCCCCAAGACGGAAGGTACTGTGCTCCTCAACTTGTACCCGACCGGGGCTGACATGATTCCGGCAACGACGGGAGCGGGAGTAACGCTCGCTCCGAACGAAAACTGGTTGTCGGATCTCAAGCGTGTCGTGTACAACATCGTGTCGTACCGTAAGGCAACGACTGCTGGTTCGCCAATTCGAGAAATGTTTGTCGGAACCACTTCGCTTGTCTGCCAGCAAAGGGCATCCATCGTCAAGATGGGCTTCACGCCGCTCTCCAGTACTGACCCGTCGAACGTGAACTCGTGTGGTTCGATTGCCGCAGGCAACCGGACTAATTATTCATCCGGAAGTAATGGGACGTCGGTTCTTGGCGCGTCCATCAGCCAGTTGTCATCGACCGTGGGAGCCATCGGTCGTGATGTCACTGCCACCGTCAAGGTCGGCACGTCTATGCACCAACAGGGCGGAACGGTAGTTGTTACCAACAACTCGACATACGGTGCCGAAGGCGCCACGGTGCTCGGCTCTCAGGTGGTTGCCGCTGACGTTGCGGGTGACGCGGACACAACAATCGAGATTGCTCCAGCTGTAGTGGGATCGACGGCGCTGTACGCGTACTTCGTTCCGGCGCTGGGTGGTGTCATAGTCGAGCCGCTGAAGGCCGCTGGTACCTCTGACGTGTGGACACAGAACATCGTCGTCCCTTCGACGTCTAAGACGTTCCTTTCGGTGAAGAAGCCCGCCAAAATCGGTGGTTCGGTGCGTGTCATCGCAACCATCGACAGTGGGGTTTTTCCCGGTGGAACGGTCACACTGAAGAACGCAGCAACCGAAGCGCCTCTCGCGACGGACACCCTCGACGAGGGCGAATCAGCTGCCTACTTCAGCGTGCCACAGTCCGCCGCGACAATGGCAATCAAGGCTGTTTACGTACCAAAGGCAAGTTCAGGAGCGATAGGAAGCACGTCTAAAACCTCGACGTGGTCGTTGGAGAAGATCGCTCCGTCGGTTGCTGTTGTTCTCGCCGCAGCTCCGAACGGGCTCGTGGCAGGCGTGAATCCAGTCTTCGCTGTTGCCACTCGTGATCTCGTCAAGGCGGTGGTTGCAGTCCCGGCGACTGACCTCTTCACCCTGAAGGGTCACGGGCTTGTGGCCGGTAACAAAGTGACCTTCGCCTCCAGCACCACTGCTCCCACGGGTCTCGACAAGGTGACGACGTACTACGTCATCGCCGCGACCACTGACGCATTTTCGGTGTCGCGCACTTTGGGTGGGGCTAAAGTCGACTTCACCACTGCCGGTGCAACCGTCAAGGTCAACGTTGCAAACCCAGCACCGAACAAGATCACGACCACGGTGACCAGTTCGGACGCGTCTGTAACACTCAAGCCAACGGGCAACGTCAAGGTGTACTACGGAGCTGGCCCGAACATACGCACCGCTGAAATCACAGTCACCGGCGCGACCTTGTCGAACGGTGTCGCAACAGTGGTTCTCGACCACGCCAGCCTCTGGGCCGCAGTCGGGGCAGTCACAGCGACTGCAACGACGGGCAAGTACCTCACCATCGTCTACGGCGGGGACGACGTGTTCAGCAACACAGGCACACCTGCTTACATCACCAAGCAGGTTGGGTTCAAGTCCAACTAACCCGGTCCCTGTGACCCACACGGTGCGGGTGCTGTTCAGATAATCTGGACAGCACCCGCATCATTCACAATCCGAGAGGAAGCGTCGCGCACGATGGCGAAGTCAGAACACGAGCCCGCAGTCTCGGCACCACGCCGACTCGCTGCGGATTCTCTGCGCGTGACAGTCAAAGGCTGGTGGCGGAAGTTAGCACTTTCCATCGGAATTAAACCCCGTGCGCGCACACTAACTGTCATCGGGCCGCCACTGCTGGCTCATGACGCTAGGCCAACATCGCAATCCATGCCGTCGCTCGAGCCCAACGCACGACTCGAGCTCGGCGGACTTACCCTGACGACAGTTGGTCTCTTGACGGTGGCCTTTCTGGTCCAAATTCTGGTACTTTCACCAATTTTCTATGTTCGACAACAGCAAGTCATGTTTGACGAGTTTCGCTATGAACTGGCCAACGCTACAGCGCCGGTTGGTCAAGTTGACCAGAACGACCTTTTGATTCCAGCCGGCCAACCCGTTGCCGTTGTCAAGATTGCGGCAATCAATGTTGATGCCGTTGTGGTCGAAGGCACGTCGTCAGGGACACTCATGTCGGGCATAGGACACCGCAGGGACACGCCTTTACCCGGACAGTACGGCGTTAGCGTGCTGTATGGGCGCCAATTCACTTTCGGTGGCCCCTTCGGGCGAATTGGCGAACTCAAGCCCGGTGCCCAGATTCACGTCACGACCGGACAGGGAATATCGACCTATTCGGTCTACGACATTCGATGGACTAGCGATCCACTTCCAAAATCGATCACGTCCGGTGGCCGCCTCACCCTCGTTTCGGCCGCCGGAATCCCGTTCCTGCCGAACACCGTTGTTCGCGTTGACGCGAAACTGATGAGTGAGCCCAAAACAACCCCCGCGCAGATGTTCTCGATCGAATCACTCGACGAGGCGGAAGCGCCACTGGCGGGTGACCCGCGCGGGTGGACCCAACTCGCGCTCATTCTCATCTTCACGTCTGCGTTGGTGATTGCGATGGCATACAGCCTGCGGTTGTGGGGACCGCGTCAGACCTGGGTCGTCGCTAGCCCACTATTGCTTGCCCTGGGAATCGCCGTCGGCACCCAGGTGTCTACACTGTTACCCAACTTACTGTGACTCACCACATAACAGAGGAAAACCATGCCTGCTAAAAAGTCTGCAAACCCCAAACCGCTGCGCGCAAGCCGCCCAGCGGCAAAATCGTCCTCAAAGAATGAATTAGTTGACGAAAACCCGGCCATTGAGGCGAACAACGTGTCGGCGTGGTTCGGCGACCACAAGGTGCTTGAGCGCGTCAATCTCGTTATGCCTAAGGGTAAGGTCACTGCGCTGATTGGACCATCGGGATGCGGAAAATCGACGTTCCTGCGAACCCTCAATCGCATGCACGAACTGGTTCCGGGGGCACAATTTTCGGGCGAAGTTCTGCTTGATGGCCACGATATTTATGAGCCGTCGCGTCGGATCACCGACGCACGCCGCAACATCGGGATGGTATTCCAGAAGCCAAACCCGTTCCCCGCAATGAGCATCGAAGACAACGTACTCTCGGGACTCGCTTTGACGGGTCAGCGCGTTGACAAGGCGACAAGAGCAGCCATCGTCGAGGAGTGCTTGACCAAGGCAGGACTGT
>Ga0114979_10001585_pt1 | contig 15382 bp, 12 predicted proteins | sample S_140625_EF_Meta_FD_87315 | JGI IMG/M metagenome (GOLD analysis project Ga0114979, IMG submission 87315) | Freshwater microbial communities from Lake Simoncouche, Canada to study carbon cycling - S_140625_EF_MetaG | ecosystem: Environmental > Aquatic > Freshwater > Lake | place: Lake... | reverse complement strand
GTTCGGTGTGCCCGTGGCGGGCGGCTCGACGATTGAAACGGCCATGATTGGAGGGTCTTGGGCGGGATCGAAAGATGTCTGCAATGGACTGCGGCTGGACTGCCAAGGGCCTGTCAAGGCACTGCAGACCGGGCTCCAAGTGTAAGGGTTAAGTGCAAAGCCGCGATTGCGGCACAATCGGGCCATGTCGCTGCCCTCGCCTGATGCCCAAGCGCTTGCCCTGAGCCGCACGCTGTCGCAGCGCATCGCCGAGGGCATCGCGCAGCAGGGCGGCTGGGTCGGATTCGATGCCTTCATGAATCGGGTGCTGTATGAACCCGGCTTGGGCTATTACGCCGGGCCGATGCGCAAGTTCGGAGCGCAGGGCGATTTCGTGACCGCGCCCGAGCTCTCGCCGCTCTTTGCCCAATGCCTGGCGGCGCAGGTCTCGCAGTGGTTCGCGCAAACCGAGCCAGTGGTGGTCGAATTCGGCGCGGGCTCTGGGCGTCTGGCTGCCGGGATGCTTGATGCCCTGCATGAGCTGGGCACTCCCGTGCGCAGCTATCTGATCGTCGAGGTCTCGGCCAGTCTGCGTGAGCGTCAGCGTGAGACGATCGCGCAGCTCGCACCCGATCGCATCGGTGTCGTGCAGTGGCTCGATGCCTTGCCTTCGCAGATCGATGGCGTGGTGATCGGCAACGAACTGCTCGACGCGATGCCGGTGCGGGTCTTCGAGATCGAGGCGGGCGTGCTGCATGAAGTCGGCGTGTCGATCGCTGAAGACGGCTCATTTGCCTGGGCGTTGCGCAAGGCCGACCGCGCTCTGAGCGAGGCGGTGATGGACACGCTGGATGGGTCACTGAATGATGGTGGCGGCGAAGCGACCGATTCGGTGTTTTGGATGCCGGGCCGCTATCGCTCGGAAATTGGCCTGCAGGGCCGGGCCTGGGTCGAGACCGTGGGTCGTGCCTTGCGCCGTGGCGCGATCTTGCTGATCGACTATGGTTTTTCGGCGCGCGAGTACTACCATCCGCAGCGCGACCAGGGCACGCTGGTGGCGCATTTTCGCCATCGTGTCCATACCGATCCGTTCTATCTGCCCGGGTTGCAGGATGTGACCGCCCATGTCGACTTCAGTGCAATCGCCCGGGCTGGCGCGGCGGCGGGTCTGGACCTGCTGGGCTACACCTCGCAGTCACGCTGGCTGATCAACTGCGGCTTGCTCGATCGACTGGCGGCGCTCACCCTGCCGGCGCAGGCGGGTGACCCCGGGGTGGCTGTTGCAGTTGAGGCCGCGCGCACCGTGGGTGCGGCGCAAACATTGCTGTCAGAGGCCGAGATGGGCGAACTCTTCAAGGTGATCGCCCTCGGCCGGGGCCTGACCGATGACGCGCTGGGTTTTGGGCGAGGCGATCGCAGGGGGACGCTGTGAAGTGGTTCATCGCGATTGCGCTGGCGCTCTTTCTGTTCTCTGGAGCGATGCCGCTGTTGCGCCGGCTTGGAATCGGGCGTCTGCCGGGCGACTTTCAATTCAGTCTGTTCGGTCGCGAATGGTCGATTCCATTGACGTCGACCATTCTTCTGTCACTGCTGGCCGCGCTGATCGCGCGATTGCTCTGATTCACACAATCGATCACACCGAAGGGAGACACCCGATGCAGCACTACACCATGGCTCAACTGCCCGGCATGGTCGGCAAGGAACTGGCCCTGAGCGACTGGCTCACCGTCGATCAGGACCGCATCCAGCGATTTGCCGAGGCGACTGACGATCACCAGTGGATCCATGTCGATGTTGAACGTGCCAAGGCTGGGCCGTTTGGCGCGCCGATCGCGCACGGCTATCTCACGCTGTCGCTGATAGCCGGGTTTTCGCAGCGTAATCTTGCGATCGACGACTCGCCGATGTCGGTCAACTACGGGCTGAACAAGGTGCGCTTTCCGAATCCGGTGCGGGTCGGAAGTAGAGTGCGCGCGCGCATGACCCTGCAGTCCTGCGAGGCGATCGAGGGCGGGCCGGCCGGCAAGGGCGGGCTGCAGCTGGTCACGGTGGTGACGATCGAGATCGAAGGGGCGAGCAAGCCGGCCTGTGTGGCCGAGACCGTGCGGATGATCTATGCCTGAGCGCCTTTGCCCAGGCGGGTTACCGCAGCCACCCGAGCGCTGTGCACCGTCGTGCGAATCCGCTCGGTGAAGGTCTCGCGGGGCTCGGGCGCAAGCCGGCCGGCGATGGCGCCGGCATCGACCCCGCGTGCGGCTGACAGGGCCTGCTGCCACAGCTCGGCCTGCGGATAAGGGCGCTCGGTAAAGCCAAGCCGGCCACGATGATCGGCCTCGCAGGCGGTAAGCAGTTCGATGAAACGCGCTGGCTTGCGCATTGCATCGCAGCGCTCGAGCAACTCGACCATCGTGGCCGGGCGCAGCTCGGCGGCGCGATGAATGTTGCCATGGTCGCGAGCGGCCATCAGGGCCAGATCGCGGCAGTCGTTGGGGACTTTCAGCCGCTCGCAGACCGTGCGGGCAAGCTGCACCGATCGTTGCTCGTGGCCGATGTGCGAGGGCAACACCTCGGGCGGTGTGGTGCCTTTTCCCAGATCGTGCAGCAATGCTGCCCAGCGCGCGGGCAGGCTGGCGGAAAGCATGGCGGCGGCATCGATCACCATGTTCATGTGAAGGCCGGTATCGATCTCGGGATGATGGTCGGCACGCTGCGGCACACCCCACAGGGCGTCGAGTTCGGGGATCAGGCGGACCAGCGCCCCCGACTCTCGCAGCACGGTCAGCATCCGCGAGGGGTGGGGTGCCATCAGTCCGCGCGACAGTTCCTGCCAGACCCGCTCGGGCACCAGCGCATCGACCTCGCCGTCGCGCACCATGGCCTGCATCAACGCAAGGGTTTCGGGCGCGACCCTGAAATCGGCAAAGCGGGCTGCAAACCGGGCGGTGCGCAGGATGCGGACCGGGTCCTCGGCAAAAGCCTGGCTGACATGGCGCAGCAGGCCGGCCCGCAGGTCGGGCTCGCCACCCCAGGGGTCGATGAGCTGGCCGTCGGGTGCGCGCGCCATGGCGTTGATGGTGAGGTCGCGTCGGCGCAGGTCGTCTTCGAGGCTGACATCGGGTGCGCAGTAGACCTGAAAGCCGTGATAGCCGCGGGCGGTCTTGCGCTCGGTGCGGGCCAGCGCGTATTCCTCATGGGTCTCGGGATGCAGAAAGACCGGGAAATCGCGCCCCACCGGGCGAAAGCCGCGAGCGCTCATCTGCTCGGGCGTGGCACCCACCACCACCCAATCGCGGTCGTTGACCGGTAATCCCAGCAGTGCATCACGCACCGCGCCGCCGACTTCGAAGCACTGCAGCCCGTCGGAGGCGGGATGCGACCCCGGGTTCACCGGTGCGCCTGCTCGCGCCACTGGCCGTAGCGGCGCTCGTTGCCGCCGGCGAACATCGCCGGTCCGATGGTCTGCAGCGATGAGGGGGCTATGCCCAGTTCGGAGCTCAAGGCCTGGTTGCTGACATTGTCGATCGACATGGAGTCGAGGTTATCGATGGTCATCGGCGGGACCGGGGCCATCTCCATGATGCCGGCGACCATGCGGTCGATGCCCGAGGGCAGTCCGATGATCGGGCGCGGATGGCCACTCCAGATGCCGGCCATCGTGACCAGCTGACGCAGCGTCAAGACGTCGGGGCCGACAAGGTCGTAGGTCTTGCCGAAAGTCGCCGGTTTGTCGATCACGTTGATGATGGCGCGCGCCAGGTCCTCGACCCAGATTGGCTGGAACTTCGCCTGCGGACGCGCCAGCGGCACCAGCGGCAGACTGCGCTGCATGCTGGCAAACAGGTTGAGGAAGGCGTCGTCGGCGCCGAACACCACCGACGGGCGAAAGATGGTCCAGTCGAGATCAGCGGATTGGCGGATGTGCGCCTCGCCGGCGGCCTTGGAGCGCAGGTAGCGCGAAGGCCCGCGGACGGTCGGGTCGTCGCTTGCGCCCAGCGCGCTGACATGGACCAGCCGGCGAACTCCCGCACGCTGGCAGGCCCGCACGATGGCCTCGGGAAGATCGACATGGGCACGGCGGAATTCGACACCGAAAGGTTCGTCCGGCCCGCCCGGCTGGCCGTGAAGGACGCCCACCAGATTGATGACTGCCTCGCAGCCGCTGATCAGGTCGTCGAGCGCACCGGCTGAACTGAGGCGGGTTTCGATGACGTCGACCGTCGGCAGGACGATCAGGTGCCGGGCGCGCTCACGGTGCCGCGTGGGGACTACGACCCGCAGACCGCGCGCGGCCAGTTGAGACACGACATGCGTACCGATGAAGCCCGAGCCGCCGATTACCAGGATGCGAGAAGTTTTTTTCATGGGATCAGATCGTAGCGCGAAGCCATCAGTTGCCGTCAGGCGTCGCTTTGGCGGCGACTGCCGGGCCGGGTTGTACCTGCCCGAGCATTGCCTTGAGCGACGGCGCCTCGGCGCCGAAGAGCAGGGCATACCAGACGGTATTGGACATCACCGCCTTGATATAGCCACGGGTTTCGGTGAAAGGCACCAGCTCGGCAAAAATGGCGCCTTCGACCGGCTGGGTCAGCGTTCCCCGCCAGGCGCGCGGACGGCCGGGCCCGGCGTTGTAGCCTGCCGAGGCGAGCGCGGCTGAGCGGTCGAGATCCTCGAAGACCGTCTTGAGATAGAAAGTGCCGAACTGCAGGTTGGTGTCGAGGTCGTTGATCTGAGACGCAGTGAAGTCGCGTACCCCCATCTTGCGGGCGATCCAGGTGGCGGTGGTCGGCATGATCTGCATCAGCCCGGAGGCTCCCACGCTTGAGCGCGCATCGGTGATGAAGCGCGACTCCTGACGGATCAGTCCGTAGACCCAGGCCGGGTCGATGCCCTGGTCGCGTGCGATCGGCTGCAGACGTTCGGCAAAGGGCGAGGGATAGCGCTGCTCGAAGTCGAACTCGACGCGGGTGCGATCCGAGCTGTTGATCATGCGATCGAGAAAGCCGCGCTGACGGGCGTACTCCGCCGAGGCGAGCAGTTGCCTGTCGTTCATGCCACGCAGCTGGAAATTCCATTCGCGGTTACCCTCGGGGCGCAGACCGAGTTCGTAAAACCGGGCGGCCCGCGCAAAACCCTGATTGGCGCGCACCGGGGCGAGTTCAGCGGCGGTCGGTGCGGCGGCCTTGGGGGGCAGGGCGATTTTCTGGCCGAGCTCTTCGGTGGCCAGCTGCGAATAGAAATCGGTCTTGCCGGCGATGCCGGAAAAAAGCGCTCGCGCCTGTGCCCGCTGCTCGGGCTTGTCGCCCTGCGCCTGCAGGGACCGGGCCAGCCAGTAGGTCCAGACGGCTTCATTGCGGCCAGCGTCGCTCATGCGTTCGATGCACGATCTGACGGTCGGCCAGTCGGTCGAGCGCAGCGCGGCGCGCGTCATCCAGCCGAGCGTCTCGTCCGAGGGGCGGGCCGTGCGCGCTTCGCGGGTCCATGACAGTGACTCGGGCAGCAGTTTGCGCATGCCGTTGGCGGCAATCTGCGACCAGACAAAGGCGCGATCGGTGGGTTTGAGTCGTGAGCCGACCACGCTCATCCGGTCGGCGGCGGCGTTCGGGTCGTTGCGTGAGAGCAGAACCAGACCGATGACCGCAAGTTCGCGAGAGGCCGCCCCGTCAAGGACTGCGGCCGGTCGGCTCAGCGCGGTTTCGAGCTGGCGGTTGTCCAGGCTGGGCACCGCGAGCATCGCGGCACGCCGCACGGTGCCAGCGTTGCCCGCCTCGAGCGCGAGCTCGAGCCTTTGCCACAGGTCGGCGGGTGTGGCCTGACCGCTTGCAGACAAAGCGACGAGCAGATCGTTGCAGGCATCGCCGAGTTCGCGAGGCTGCATGATCAGATCGCGGGATTCGGCCATGACAGCTTCGCCGCGTGACAGCCGCGACTGGATCGCATAGCAGCGCGGTGCGGCTTCGTCACGAAGGATCCAGTCGGGGTAGACCTGGTCGAAACTCGTCCACATCTGGCGCCGACCGAGTGCCAGCAGCCAGTCGCGCCTGGCCAGATCGCCGACAAGGGTCTGCCCGTGACGGGCTACGAAATCGCGGGCCTGATCATCGATCGGGGTGGCGACCTGGGTGTCGGAATCGGTGCGTCGCAGAGCGGCCAGGCGCAGCTTGAGCCGCCAGTAGTCGAGATAGACCCCGACCAGCGGGTCATTGCCGGCTTGCGAGGCGGCCTGGTCGAGGCCGGCAGCGTCGCTGCGACCGGCGGCGTCGCGCGCAGCGATGAAGGCGACGTCGGAGGACGCAAAGGCCGGGCGGGCCGGTTTGGGACAGTTCTTGCCGCAACCAGAGTTGCCCGTCTGGGCCGAGGCACTTGCCGCCCAGCTCGACGATATTCCAAGCAAAATCAGGCTGGGCAACGTCAGGCTGAACAAGGACGCGCCGAGGGACAGGCCTAGAATGGTCAGGATGCGCAGTAGGCGCCCGGTAGAGTCGGATGGCGGCATGCTGCCTGCGACGAAAGAGAAAGCGAGTCAACGAGGAAACGTCGAAACGACGTGAGAGGCCGTGGATGGCGATAACGCCAGCAAGCGAATCGAGGATAGCACGCGAGTTTGGGCGTGATGCCTTGCGACAGGGGCTGCTTGAGGCGCGCCGACAGGTCACCGAAGCACAGCGCCGGGCGGCCAACGAGGCACTGCTGGCGCGCCTGGCCGATCATGTCGGCGATGCCGCCGGCGAACTGATCGCGATCTACTGGTCGGTCCGAAATGAGCCACAACTCGAGCCATTGGCCCTGCAGTGGGTCATGCAGGGGGCTCGGCTGGCCCTTCCAGTGGTCGACGCCGCGGCGCAACCGCTGCGCTTCGTGAGCTGGCGCCATGGCGATCCGCTGGTGCCGGGTGCCTATGGCATTTCTCGACCGGCAAATGATGTGGCCGTCAGACCCACGCTGATCATCGTTCCGTGCGTCGGATTCGATATCCGCGGCTATCGCCTGGGCTATGGTGGTGGCTTCTATGACCGGACGATCGCCGCCCTGCAGGCCGGCCCGGGCTTGCCAGTGCGTACCGTTGGCGTGGCATGGGACGAGGCCTTGCTCGACGACTTCAAGCCGCTGCCGACCGATTTGCCGCTCGATGCGGTGGTCACGCCAACCGCAGTTTTTGTGGCTCGATTGACTGGCGTGAGTGGAATCCGTTGATCCAGGCGGCCACGTCTTCCGGGCGCAGCGCTTTCGAGAAATACCAACCCTGCACCGAATCGCAACCGATGCCGATCAGGCTGGCCAGCGCCGCGTCGTTTTCGACGCCCTCGGCGACTGCGTTCAGATCGAAGGCATGAGCGATCTCGACCAACATCTTCACGATCCGTGTGTCCGGGCTGGCTCCGGTCATATCCCGCATGAATGACTTGTCGATTTTCAGTTCGTCGACCGGGAACTGGCGCAGATAAGAAAACGAGGAATAGCCGGTTCCGAAGTCGTCGATTGACAGCCGGCAACCCTGGCCGCGGATCTGATTCATGAATTCGAGGGTGGAGCGATCGTTGCGGGCGATCGAGCCCTCGGTCAGCTCGAAGCAGAGTCGGTTTTGCGGGATGCTCCAGATGTCGCAGATCTGTTCGATCAGCAATGGAAAAGACTCGTCTGACAGGCTGAGGGCCGACAGATTGATGCTGAGATGGGGGGGCGGCCCGACCAATTGCCATTCGGACAAATGCCGGACGCCGGTATTCAGGACGAACCGTGTCAGTTCACCGATCATTCCGGCGTTCTCGCAGACCGAGACCAGCGTCAGTGGACTCACCGGTGCGGCGCCGGGTGGCTGAGGCCATCGCACCAGGGCTTCCAGGCCGCTGCAGCGCATGTCGGCGAGGTTGATGATCGGTTGGTAATGCACTTCCAGTTCGTTGGCTTCGAGTGCCCTGCGCAGCAGCGGCTCGAGATTCGAGTTCAGTTGGCTTCCCTGGAAGCTGCTCGAGGCGACGATCGCGATCTGGCCTTCGGTTGCCCGGGCTTCGGCCAGCATTCGAGCGAAGCCCAGCCCCAGGTCGCCCAGCTGGTTGCCGACATGCAGGTCAAACGTCCCCCCGACGACGGTTTCGACACGGACCCGGTCCAAACCGGTGCCATCGAGCAGGCATTTATAGGTGCCATCCAGCCGTTCACGGATGCCATGCGCCGCCAGTCGACAGATCGACTCATTCGGCGCCTCGCCCAGAAAGATCCAGATTTCTTCGGGTGTGGCGAGCGCGTAGCGGTCATTGGCGCGCAGTCCTGACTCGAGCGCATCGAGCATTTCGTCCTGCACCTGCATCGCAGCAGGAAGCCCGACCAGGGCGCGGATCCGGTCGCTTCGCGAGATGCCGATTGCCAGCACACCGTGGCGGTGCAGAGGCTGACGGCGGATCGCTTCATGCAGATGCTGCTCGAATCTCACCAGCGCGAGGCGCCTGGGATGTCGGCTCGGGTCGATTGTTTCAGACAATGAGCTCATCGACTGGAGGGCTCTCGCTCTGATAGTAGTCGCGCAGCTTCAGGCCGAAGGTGTTCATGCGAAGTCCGCGCATGATTCGAAGTCGATCTCCCGAGGATTTGCTCACCTCGAAGAGGTCGCGTTCGATCGGTTTGGCCAGTGGTGATTTGTCAGGTGCGGTCAGCACGAGCACCTTGGGCTCGAGCCGCCGAATGCGGTTGTGGGCCACGACCACGGCGACCTCGCCGTTGCTGAGATCGACCAGACTGCCGACCGGGAACACCCCGATCGCCTGCACGAACTGTTCGATCATGGGGGCGCTGAACGAGGAGCCGCCCCATTCGTAGAGGCTGAGCAGGGCTTCCTGCGCTGAAGAGGCATTTGCATAGGGTCGCGGCGTGATCATTGCCGAGAAGCTGTCGGCGATCGCGGTCATTCGGCCGTAGACACCGATCTCATTGCCCTTGAGGCCCATCGGATAACCGCTGCCGTCGAGTCGCTCGTGATGCTGCGCGATACCCTGCATCACCGCAGGTGTGAGGCCTGCCGAGCGGTCGAGCGATGCCAGGCCGAGATCGACATGACCCTTGACCAGTTCAAACTCCGCCGGAGAAAGCAGGCCAGGCTTGGCCAGAAGTGGGCGCGGCAGCTTGATCTTGCCGACATCGGCCAGTATGCCGATCAGTCCGAGTTCGGCCAGTTGTGCCTTGGGAATACCCAGGTGTCGCCCGAGTGCGATCAGGTAGAGCGAGACCTTGACGCCATGGTGATAGGTGTTGATGTCCTCATCACGCAGCCGGGCCACCCACATCAGGGCGTCGGGGTTGGCGGCCATGCTCTCGACCATCTGATCGACGCACTCCTTGGCAGCGGCGATGTCGGGTACCTCGCCAATCTTGATGTTGTGAAGGATGTTCTGAAGTGCGGTCTCACCGTTGGCAAAAGCCTGTCTGGCGCGCGGCAGTTCGACTTCGATGGCGTTGGTATCGCGATAGACGACTGGCGAGACGCCGATGGGCAGCAGGTCAGCGAGCGCCTGCGTCAGATATTCCTCTCTTGAAGCGGCATCGCTGTCTTTTTGCCGGCCGTCGGCCAGGCGATTCTTGAGCCACTGCGCCATGCGTGCGAAGACATTGCCCTCGGGCTCATCGGCCGTCTGCGAAATGGCGGTAGCCCGCACGAATTCGCGAAACCGTTGTCGGGTCTCATCGCTGACGCGCGGGTCGGTGCGTGGCGGACAGGGGCGATTGCGGCCGGCTCGCCGGGTTCCGATCTGAGCGTGTCTGATGTCAGTTGTCGCGCCGTCACCGTCGAGATCGCCGTTGTCGGCGATTTCCGCGCCGATGGCCGTGACGATTCGATTGGTTGAGCTTGAGTTGCTCAGGGTCTTTGCGACCGGTCCACTGTCGGGAAGCGGTGACTCATGTTGGCGCCGGGCTGTCGGCGACGATTGGATCGCGCGCCATTTGGAAGCCACTGTTGCGTCGGACAATTCAAGGTCGATGTAGACATAGCTGCAAAACTTTCGCAACGTGTCCAGCTCGATCTGGCTGTCGGCCAGGAAGCCCTGCAGAAGAAACGGTGTGTCGAGCCAGGGTCGGTCAAGCTCGGCCACATACAGCCCAAACTCGAGATCCGATACAGCGACTCTAAGCCTGCGGCTCGCCGCAAGTTGTACGGTCGAACTGTCGGATTCGCTCTTGTGAGCTGATTGCATCATCACTCAGGGTCTTCCTTGACTCGATGAACCGGCTAGCGCGTCGATCCCGGCACTCCCGCACCCTGCTCAGATTAGCGAGCTCAACGCTGGTGACTAGGGCGTGCCTGCCGAACGGTCAGAAGATTTCGCGGCGACCTGACGGATGGCCGACATCGTGGGCTCGAACGGCATTCTGATCGTTGCGTCTTCGCCAATGTCCGTTCGAGAGCCTCCTGCCGTGAGGATCAACCCGTCCGGCGGATTCCTGCTCAGGATGACGCGTCTTGCCGAGCAGGTCCGGCGTCGGACTGATCGATTGCAATATTGTCGTGCAGGTAGTGATCGCGAAGCGACAGAGTGAATGAATTCATACGCGCGCCTCTCGCGATTCGCAGACGGTTCACCGAGGACTTTCCCAACTCGAAGAGGTCACGTTCGATCGGATTGGCCAGTGGTGATTTGTCGGGTGCAGTCAGCACGAGCACTTTGGGCTCGAGCCGTCGAACACGGTTATGGGCCACCACCGCGGCGACCTCGCCGTTGCTGAGTTCGACCAGACTGCCGACCGGAAACACGCCGATCGCCTGCACGAACTGTTCGATCATGGGGGCGCTGAACAGGGTGCCGCCCCATTCGTAGAGGTTGAGAAGGGCTTCCTGCGCTGAATAGGCATTTGCATAGGGTCGCGGCGTGATCATGGCCGCGAAGCCGTCGGCGATCGCGGTCATGCGACCGTAGACACCGATCTGATCGCCGCTGAGACCCTTGGGATAGCCGCTGCCGTCGAGTCGCTCATGATGCTGCGCGATACCCTGCATCACTGCAGCCGTGAGGCCGCCCGAGCCTTCGAGCGATGCCAGGCCGAGATCGACATGACCCTTGACGACTTCGAACTCCGCCGGCGACAGTGTGCCGGGCTTGGCCAGCAGTGAGCGCGGCAGCTTGATCTTGCCGACATCGGCCAGCAGGCCGACCAGCCCGAGTTCGGTCAGTTGTGCCTTGGGAATACCCAGGTGTCGCCCGAGTGCGATCAGATAAATCGAGACCTTGACGCCATGGTGATAGGTGTTGACGTCCTCATCACGCAGCCGTGAGATGAGCATCACGGCGTCAGGGTTGGCGATCATGGATTCAACGATATTGTCGACGCAGGACCTCACCGTCGGAATATCAGGGAGATCGCCTGCCCGGATGGATTTGGCGAGGTCACGCGCAACGTTTTCGACCTGGATGAAGGACTGTCTGGCCCGCGGCAACTCGTCCTCAAGCTGCGTGTCGGTTTTGTAGACCGTCAGCGACGCACCTTCCGGCAGGATGCTGGACATATCCAGCTCACGGCTCATCTGCGAGCCCGTTCGGGGGTCCCGTGATGCCCCGTCGCGGTTCAGCAAGGCATTCAACCAGTTCGAGATCCGCCCAAGATAGCCCAGTGCGTTCTCCCGCTCGTCGATCGCGATTGCCCGCACGAACTCGAGAAAACGCAGCCGCGTCTCGTCGCCGACCGGCGGGTCATGGCGCACCTGAGCGCTGCGTGTGGGGTGCTTGTGCTGGGGCTCGATCGGCGTTGGGCCGACCAGGGTGGTCGCATCCTCCTCGTCCTGCTCGTCGCCGGACTCTTGAGCGAAGCCGGATTCCATTGGTACCGCCTCTGAAGAGGTGGGCAGTTCGGTCTCGTCTTTCACAACCCGCTCGTCGGCGTAGGCGTCTTTCGCGATATCTACCCGTTCCAGATCAGGCGCAACAGTCCCCTGCCACTTGTCGGCCACCGTTGCGTCGGAGAGCTTGAGGTCGACGAAAACATATCTGCAGCAATTGCGCAGACTCTCGAGATCGGCGTCGCTTTCGAGCAGAAAACCCTGCAGGAGAAACGGGGTGTCTATCCAGGGTCGATCGAGCTCGCAGACGAACAGGCCCAGTTCGAGATTCGATACCGAAAACCGCAAACGGCGGGCTATCGCAGTCTGCTGTTTCTTGCTATCGGTCTTGTTTAGAGGGGCTGTCTTCGCGATCACGCTGGGGTATTCCTTGACACGATGGATCGGCTTTCGGGTCCGTGCCCGCAATGGCTCACCGTGTCAAGGCTATCCAGTCCGATTCTTGTTGCGCATCCCTGCCTGCCGGACGGCAAGACGGTTTTGCGCCTCTCCGACGGGCGGAGGCCAAAGCGGGGACGGGCGGTAGACGTCGTCTCATCGGCATCTAGCTCGTCCGGATGGATTCCCACAGGGCGCGACTCGGCCCGGCCTGATTCAGCGTGTAGAAATGGATGCCGGGTGCGCCGCCATCGAGCAGCCTTGCGCACAGCGCGCTCACCGCATCGTGGCCGAAAGCCCGCAGCGAGGCGGTGTCGTCGGCGAAGGCGGCCAGGCGCAGTCGCATCCAGCGGGGGATCTCTGCGCCGCAGGCATCCGAGAACCGGGCGAGCTGCGTGTAATTGGTGATCGGCATGATGCCCGGCACGATCGGCACGCTCACCCCGGCTGCATGAGCCGCATCGACGAAGCGGAAATAGGCGTCGCCATTGAAGAAGTATTGTGTGATTGCCGAGTCGGCGCCCGCCGAGATCTTGGCGACGAAGGCGTTCAGGTCGGCCTGCGGTGAGCTCGCCTGCGGATGGACCTCGGGATAGGCGGCGACTTCGATGTGAAACCAGTCGCCGCTGTGGCGGCGCACGAATTCGACCAGGTCGCTGGCATAGCGGAATTCACCGGCATCGACCATGCCCGAAGGCAGGTCGCCGCGCAGTGCCACCAGTCTGCGGATGCCGCTGTTGCGCCAGCGATCGAGCAGTTCGGCGACGCTGTCGCGGGTCGCGCCGACGCACGACAGATGCGGCGCCACCGCATGCCCCTCTGCCGCGATTTCATCGACCACACCCAGCGACTTGTCGCGGGTCGCGCCGCCCGCGCCATAGGTGACGCTGAAAAAGCCCGGGTTCAGGTCGGCCAGTTGCCGACGCGTATCGCGCAGCTTGTGCAGGCCTTCAGGGGTGTTCGGCGGGAAAAACTCGAAGCTGACGTCGGTCGAGCGTGGGTTCATGGAAGGGCCTCATCGGGCAGCGCTCGCGGTCTGGACACGCTGACATGGAGAAAGGTTTCGAGATTGCCGTCGGTGCCGGGCAGGGCGCTGTCGACGGTCTGGATCACCGACCACCGCAGCGCCTGCGCGCAGGCGATGACCGAATCGATCGCGCGTCGGCGGGCCTGCGGGTCGATGACGATGCCACGCCGGTCGATGGCACCCGGCCCCACTTCGAACTGCGGCTTGATCAGCAGCAGGGCGGTGGCGCCGGGGGCGAGCAGGGCATCGATGGCGGGCATGACTTTGGTGAGCGAAATGAAAGAGAGGTCAGCGACTGCCAGCGCAAAGCCTTCAGGCGGCAGGTGATCGATCTGCTCAGACAGCAGGGCCGGTGTGACATCGCGCAGGTTGGTGCGCTCGAGGCAGCTGACTCGCGAGTCGTCCCGCAAGCGGGGATGGAGCTGGTCATGGCCAACCTCGATACCAATCACCCGAGCCGCGCCCGCCTGCAGCAGGCAATCGGCAAAACCGCCGGTCGACATGCCGAGATCAAGTGCAACCACACCAACCGGATCGATCCCGGTGGCCGCCAGCGCATGGGCGAGCTTGGCGCCTGCGCGCGAAACGAAGCGGGTCTCGTCCGAGGCTTCGACCCAGAGCTCGTCGTGCACGCTGACCTGCTGCGCCGGCCTGTCGATGCGTTTGCCAGGTGCGGTAAACACCGCACCGTCGGCAATCAGCCTTTGCGCTGCGGTGCGCGAGGGCGCAAGCCCTCGCGCGACCAGCTCGATGTCGACCCGGCTCAAGACATCAGTAACGGTAGGCATTGCCCTTGTAGGGGCCTGCCACCGGCACGCCGATGTAATCGGCCTGCGTGGGCGACAGTTCTGTCAGCATCGCGCCGAGCTTCTTGAGATGCAGACGCGCGACTTTCTCGTCGAGATGCTTGGGCAGCACATAGACCTTGCCGCTGTCGTAGGCATCCGGGCGGGTCCAGAGTTCGATCTGGGCGATCGTCTGGTTGGCAAACGACGAGCTCATCACGAAGGAAGGATGGCCGGTGCCGCAGCCGAGGTTCACCAGACGGCCTTCGGCCAGCAGGATGATCCGACGGCCATCGGGGAAGATGATGTGGTCGACCTGCGGCTTGATGTTTTCCCAGGTGTACTGCTTGAGCTTGCTGACATCGATTTCGTTGTCGAAGTGGCCGATGTTGCACACGATCGCCTGATCCTTCATGCGCAGCATGTGCTCATGGGTGATGACGTCGCGGTTGCCGGTGGCGCTCACGAAGATGTCGGCCTTGTCGGCGGCATATTCCATGGTGACCACGCGATAGCCTTCCATCGCGGCCTGCAGTGCGCAGATCGGATCGCACTCGGTGACCCAGACCTGCGCCGACAGGGCGCGCAGCGCCTGGGCGCTGCCCTTGCCGACGTCGCCGTAGCCGGCCACAACAGCGACCTTGCCGGCGATCATGACGTCGGTCGCGCGCTTGATCGCATCGACCAGCGACTCACGGCAGCCGTAGAGGTTGTCGAACTTGCTCTTGGTGACCGAGTCGTTGACATTGATCGCCCGGAAGGCGAGTTCGCCGCGCTCGGACATCTGATAGAGGCGATGCACGCCGGTGGTGGTCTCTTCGGTCACGCCGACAACCGCCTTGAGGTTGCGCTCATAGAAACCCGGATCGCGGGCCAGCTGGCGGCGGATCGAGTTGTAGAGGCAGACTTCTTCTTCGCTCTTGGGGTCGTTCAGCAGCGAGGCGTCCTTGGCGGCCTTCGTGCCCAGATGCAGCAGCAGCGTGGCGTCGCCGCCGTCGTCCAGGATCATGTTCGAGGGCTCGTGGTCGGACCACTCGAAAATCTTGTGGGTGAAGTCCCAGTAGTCGTCGAGCGATTCGCCCTTGAAGGCAAAGACCGGGATGCCGGCTTCGGCAATCGCCGCTGCGGCATGGTCCTGCGTCGAGAAGATGTTGCACGAGGCCCAGCGGACCTCGGCGCCGAGCGCGACGAGCGTCTCGATCAGCACGGCGGTCTGGATGGTCATGTGCAGCGAGCCGGCGATGCGCGCGCCCTTCAAGGGCTGCGACGCGCCGAACTCGGAGCGGAGCGCCATCAGGCCGGGCATCTCGGTCTCGGCGATGTCGATCTCACGGCGACCGAAGTCGGCGAGGCCGATGTCGGCGATGACGTAGTCGTTCTTGGTCCTCTCGGGGG
>Ga0114979_10001583_pt1 | contig 15384 bp, 15 predicted proteins | sample S_140625_EF_Meta_FD_87315 | JGI IMG/M metagenome (GOLD analysis project Ga0114979, IMG submission 87315) | Freshwater microbial communities from Lake Simoncouche, Canada to study carbon cycling - S_140625_EF_MetaG | ecosystem: Environmental > Aquatic > Freshwater > Lake | place: Lake... | reverse complement strand
ACGCTAAATCCGACTCAAGTTGCAGCTACTGTCAGCGCATCTAATCATGATGTTTTTGGAACTCGAAATGTAGCTCTAAATTCTACAAAGTGGACTGCATCCTTAAAAACTGACTACATAAAGTCTTACGTGGATTCAGCCCTGATCAATGATGGTTGGATGAATCAAACTGAAACCGTTGGTTTAATTGATTTGGTAATTAAAACTGAATCTCAAAAGGGCGGGGGCTTGGAAAAGGCAACCGTAAGCAAAGACGTTTTTAACGATCTTATCTACATGGCTGAGCACGGCTCATCGATATTTAGGTCGGTGTCAATTACTCTTAAGCCAAACGGCTATTTGGCATACGTATTTGGATCCATGATAGAAGGTAGCGATGCCAATGAGTTCTACACAGGCGGGAAAAGTCAACCTGTATCACTAGGCGACTTAAATGCTGGCGACAAAGTAAGCAAACTTCAATTGTTGGAGAACAAATGGTTGTTAGGCTTAGACTTGCCTATTCCGAAAGTGGAGGGTGACACCGCTAAGCCTGGTTCAATTTCTTCAACTGCTGTATACAAGGAAATTGACGGAAGTCTTTTCATTGACGGTGTCCGTCCAGCTGAAGTCATTCAAGGTGGTTTGGGTGATTGTTATTTTGTCACCAGCCTTTTATTGTTAGCAAGAGGAGCGCCAGAGTTCCTTGCTGACGCAGTGGTTGATAACGGTGTCATCAATGGCAAGCAGACATGGGGCATTCGCTTTTATGATCAAGGTGGTAATCCTTTGTGGGTAACAGTAAATAAAGAATTGCCAGTTATCTCAAAAAGTAATTCAAGTTTGTTAGGAACCTCTACTACTTCAGGCGAACTGTGGATTCCAATTTTTGAAAAGGCTTATGCACAAGCTAATGAAATTGGACTTTTTGGCCGCGAAGATGTTGACAACGCATATTACGCAATCGAAGGTGGGCAAGGTGACAGTTTGTTCTCCCTAACCAATGCAAACATTACTGTTTATCAGGACTTTCCATATGACCAACCATCAACGGTTCGTTCAGTTTTTGTTGATACTAAATCGAAAACTAACATTGATGCTGCTGCAAAAGAAATCATGGCCGTATTGAATGCAGGTGGAATTGCATGGATTGGCTGCGAGCGTGATGCTTTTGACAAATCTGGTAAACAGACCTTTGTCGGCGGTCACGCTATGGCAGTATTTGACTATGCGCCTAGTGATCCAAACAACACGACTGTTTATGTCTACAACCCTTGGGGTACCAGCGCAATTGGCGATTCTTATTCAAGCCCTTTTGTGGTGGACATTGCTGTGGTAGTTGGTGGCCCGCAAGGATTAGATCTTTGGCTGTCAAACCCTATACTTTATTAATTTTTTTGACCGGCACCCTACCCCCACCGGCCTAATTTGGTCGATGGGGCCCATAGAACACTATGAGCTGGGTTTTGTACGTTCAAGCACCATTTTTGAAACATGGTCTGAAGTTCGGTATTAGCTGCGGCCATGCGATTTGGGTGACGACCTCGGGTACGGCCTTCTGATATTAACCAGAATGAGAAGCTGACCTGCCCCCTTGAGAGGGTTGACAGCAATTGGAGCGGACTCATTGCCGATTTTTTCTCAATTTAAATTGGGCAAATGCGACAATCGGTATCAAGGGGTCTCAAGACCTCACTAAGACCCTAGTTGACACCTTCTCCGCCAGTTTTTTAGCCTCGGTCAATGCGAGGTTTTTTTTCTGAGCTCGCTGGGCGAGGGTGTGGTGGGTGGGTTCCTCATACTGGAGTACCAGAAATCGTCACCCACCCACCACACCCTCACCCAGCTGCGAACAGTAATATGGGCAGTCAGGAATCTTTCGCGCTCCCAAAGTTGAGTAGTCAGGGTATAGGGGGCTGACGATTTCTGGTACTCCAGTATGAGGAAGCCCCCTATACCCTGACTGCTCAACGCTTCAGTATGAGGAAGTTGCCCTTAGCCTTGATGCTCAACGCTTTTGATAGCTCATAAAGTAAAGCTAAGACTGTCTAAGCAGCACTCAAACTGGCCCAAGTTAAAAAAGCCCAAACAAAGATATAAAAGACCGAGCCAACACCGAGTCCTAATGTGGCATAAGTTCCCAAAAAGCGCTCAGCCAATAAGCCCATCAGCGGAATGAGTTGTTGCGCGTGAACACCTAAAAAGTGCGAAGGACGAATGTCCTTATAAAGGTGCCAGCCCACAATGGGAAGTCCTTGACCAGAAGGTGGCTGAATACCGCCTAACAAGCCACCGCTGATGGTCGAAAGTAAGAAGGTGAGTGCCAATCCAATGACCACGCTCCAGCCTGTGACGGAAAAAGCAAAATCACCTTGTGCTTTCCAAATCTCCCACGCCAGCCAAGCTTGCGAAGCCGTTAAGCCAACAGCCACGATGCCCATCACGCTGTAGAGAATGGCATGAAGTTTGTCGGTGTTGTTGTAGTGCGAGGCCTCGCCTAGGGCTGCTTGGAAAGTGATGTAAACCACTTCAAACAAAGAGGTGAGCACCAGCAATGCGCAAATGCCTTTGTAAGCTTCACCATGCGATACGCTTGCATTGGCCAAGTGCGTTAGCCAGACAGTGCTCCAAGCGAACAAGGCTGTGGCTGCCATGAATTTCATAGGTTTGACCCAAATACCGACATCGCGAATGGTTCTTAAATCATTCAGGGAGACGATGTAAGTCAGCCCGCATGCCAGCCACATCAAAGCACCGTAGAGCATCAGAATTTTGGAAGCAAAAGACAGGCTAGACAGGTCTAAACCAAACCAAGAAATGGCGCTGTTAATCAAATTTGTTGGCATACAAAACTTCTAAGTTGTAGGTTTGATTCTATTGATTTAGGTTAAAAGGGCTTGGGATGATTTTTTGTATGCTTGCTTAAGCCTAAGGACTCATACCAGCCTGCAACAAAATGCAAGCAATATTATTTGCAAAGCGAGAAGTAGAATGGCTAAAATGGCCAATCACTTTGGAAGTCCATCATGCGCGTCACTGCTACAGAAGCTAAAAACAGATTCGGAAGTCTTTCGGCTCAGGCCAAGCGCGAGCCCATCTTCGTAGAAAAAGCGGGTCAGCTCGATACCGTTATTTTGTCCGCAGAACATTATCAAGCGCTGAAAGCTGATCACGAAAAGAGCAGCCTGGCTATGCGCAAGAAAAAATTTGAGAAAGAGTTTGGTGATTGGATTGGTGCGCAAAATGCGCATTGCGAAACGCATGGCATACCCGGTTCAGAACTTCGCCCTTGGTAAAACGTTGATGGCCCAATACGACGTCTATGCCAATCCAAGTCAAAGTGCCGCTGACGGTATCCCCTATGTAGTGGTCATACAAAGCAGTCTGCTTGACGCCTTAGCCACAAGGTTAACCATGCCACTTGCTATTTCAGATGCATCGATGAAAACGCCAACTTCGCTGTGCCCTGTTCTCTTGGTGAATGGTCTTCGTTTACATGCGCTGGCGCATTTCACTGCGCCTTTGCCTGCCAAGTTACTGAGACGACCTGTTGCCAATGTTGCTGCGCAAGGGAGTGCCTTGGTATCGGCAATGGATGCAGTGCTGTCGGGCTTTTAGTTTTGCGCTGACCTCGCCACTCAATGCCCTACCCGGCAGAAACTACCTTCCACCACTTTGCAAAAGAATCACAGCGCCGATGAAGTTGCGGAAATAAACAGGGTGTCATTTTTCCTAACAGGTTTGAAGGCAGGTACCCAGAAACATGCGCCTCTCTAAGCCCATTCACTTGCCTAGCACTGCTCAACGCAGCAACTATTGAAGAAGCAGTTCCATACCATCGCTCCGTTGTTAATTCAGTCATGCGAGTGTTGACAAAATGCCACCGTCTCTCATTCCAAGCCCAAGCGCTGTGAAACTCCGCTACGTAGATGCCAACAACGATGGTATTGGCTGAAAGATCTTTGGGTAATTCCCCCATACTCCATGGATGAACCAGCCAAACATCGCGACCATTGACTGAATTTAAGTTGGGTGCACTAAGCTCAAGCGGGCCTGGAGGCTGTTTGAACAAGAACGGCTCTTCGGTGGCATCACGTTGAGTTTTTATTGCCGTTGAAGGCAAAGCAGTAGCAATCCTGGCAATCTGATCTAACTCTTCATAAGTGGTGTCAATGACACTGCCAGGACTGTGCCAAGTTGAAGGTGCGAACCGAGCTACGTTTTCTGCATTGAACAAATAAGGCTTGTGGCTTCCTGTGCCTGCCACCCACTGCCAACTTAAGTGATTGCTGGCCAAGTCGCCATCTAGCAAGTGCCCATACATCCAGTCTGCACCCACGCGCCAATGCACTTTTCGCAGATGCACCATGTAACTGGCCAACCACATGCGTGCGTGATTGTGCAAGTAGCCAGTGGCATACAAAGTCTTGACTGACAAGTCAATTGCAGCAACACCCGTACACGCTTGCAGAATGTCGTCAGGAATTTCAACTGCATAGGCTTCTTCGGGTAGCAAGCCTTCATGAAGCGATTTGAAGATACCGTCCCCACGGTGTTGCCAAACATGCCGGTAGTACTCACGCCAACCCAATTCAAAAACAAACTTGTCGTGTGGCTCAACCCGATGGTTTAACCGCACGCCTGCCAACACTTCTGGCAAGCTTACAAAGCCGTGGGTAATGTAAGGAGAAAGTTGCGTGACTGCGCCATTCAGCGCATTTCTACTGCGTGAATACTCTGTGGGCTGAACAGCGGCAATGCGCGCCAGTGCTTCTTCACGAGTTGGTGGAAAAAGATTCATGTCAATTAAACGATTTAGAGCGCGGGACAAAACAATTGAGCAGTGTGCTGGGAATTTCAGGAACTTGGTTTGTGAGATAGGTCCGAATCAAGGGTGCCGCCAACCAAGGTTTGGTATGCCCACTCCAAATACCATTTGGCACAATTGCCGGTTCATTGTTGTTTGTTTGCAGGGTGACGACTGCCGGTAGCAAGGCCTCAAACTCTACTTCGGCCAGAGTCCAACTGCCTTGTGTCCACATGCTTGCGATTGTTGCAGATTGAGATTGCGGTGGGCTGTACGCTTGAATGGTGTTTTGAATGGCTAAGAAGTTGGCGCTGCCTTCTGGCAGTTGTGAGACTTCTTTGCAGGTTTGAGTGTTGATCAGCCATTGGTTTTGCAATTTTCCGAGCACATCAATTTCAATGCCGTCTACGACCATAAGGTAGCTGTGGTCGGCGGGTTTGAAACTGATGTGTGAGGCGATGACGCCTATAAGGACGATTGCCAAAAGGGGAAGGGCTACTTTCTTTTTCATCTTTGGGTTTTTGGGGGAAGAGTGTTGATGGATTATTGCTGAGCTCGCTGGGCTCGCTGGGCGAGGGTGTGGTGGGTGGGTTCCTCATACTGGAGTACCAGAAATCGTCACCCACCCACCACACCCTCACCCAGCTGCGAAAAGCAGTGTTGGTACTTGGAATTGTTCCATACGCCAAAAGTTGTGTCGTCAGGCTAAAGGGGGCTGACGATTTCTGGTACGCCAGTATGAGGAAGCCCCCTTTAGCCTGACGACTCAACACTTCCACGCTTCCACGCAGTAAACCACCTATTGCCCTAGCGATCACGACTTGACCCATAATTACCTTAGTCTCCTGAAAGCATCTAAGTATTCAATTCGCATCTACGGCCTCACCTAGGAAAGTCCCATGAACCTCACCATCAACGGAACCAGCACCACCCTGGACGTAGACCCGCAAATGCCCTTGCTTTGGGTCCTTCGAGATTCACTTCAGCTGACTGGCACCAAGTTTGGTTGTGGCATCGCAGCTTGTGGTGCCTGTACAGTTCACAAAGACGGTCAAGCAGTTCGTTCATGCGTCACCCCAGTGGCCAGCGCAGCGGGAGCCAACATCAAAACCATCGAATCTTTGGGCACACCAGAAAAACCGCATCCCTTGCAACTGGCATGGATCGCAGAGCAAGTGCCACAGTGTGGCTATTGCCAAAGCGGCATGCTCATGGCTGCAGCAGCACTTCTCGAACGAAAACCAAAACCCACCGATGCCGACATCGACGAGGCCATGACCAACCTTTGCAGGTGTGGCACTTACCAACGTGTGCGTGCAGCCATCCACCGCGCTGCAGGAGCAAAAGCATGAAGCGCCGTAACCTCATTCTCAGTGGGCTTGGCGTCACAGGTGCACTGATTGTTGGCTGGGGCGTGCTGCCTGCACGCTCACGCTTGGGCAATCCAAGCAACATGTTGCCCATCGAGGGCGAAGTAGCCCTGAACGGCTGGATCAAAATTGCCAAAGAGGGTGGTGTGGTTTTGGCCATGCACCGCAGCGACATGGGGCAAGGCATTCACAATGCTTTGTCCATGTTGGTGGCTGAAGAGCTTGACGTCCCTTTGAAGCATATTCGTCTTGAGCAAGCTGGACACGACAGCATCTATGGCAATGTGGCCATGTTTGTAGGTACCTTGCCTTTTCACCCACTTCAATCTGAGGGTGTGAACAAACCTTTTCGTGTGCACAGCGGTGAGTGGATTGTTGGGAAAGTCGCTCGCGAGTTAGGTGTCAATGCCACGGGTGGATCTTCTTCTGTGAAAGATGCGTGGGAACATTTGCGCATTGCCGCTGCTACGGCCAAAGCCAGTTTGATGCTAAGCGCTGCAGACCAATGGAAAGTGCCCTTGCAAGAACTCAAAGTCAAAGAAGGTGTCATCAGTCACGCCTCAGGCAAGTCGGCTCACTTTAGTGAGTTTGCAAAAGGCGCTGCGGCTCTAACCCCTCAGAATGTGGCCCTTAAAGATCGCAAAGATTGGACCCTCATTGGCCAAGCCACTGCGCGTGCAGATGTGCCAGCCAAAACCGATGGTTCAGCTGTCTTTGGCATGGATGTTCGCCTGCCCAACATGGTTTTTGCCAGTGTGGTTCAAGCACCGCAGATGGGCGGCACCTTAATCAGCTTTGATGCCAAAGAGGCACTTGCTTTGCCGGGTGTTCTCAAGTGCATTCAGCTCAACAGTGCGGCAGGTTCAGCACCTGGTTTTGCAGTTCTAGCCAAAACGACTTGGCATGCCAAGCAAGCTGCCGACAAAGTCAAAGCGCAATGGGCGCAACGGGCAGAGGGTGCAATTGATACAAAGCGCATTGAGTCAGAACTCAAACAGAAACTGAAAGTCGAAAAGGGGTTCACGTTCTATGAACATGGCGATGCCAGCAAAGCTGAAAGCAGTGCATCGCGTTTGATTGAAGCGCAATACAAGGCGCCCTATTTGGCACATGCCACCATGGAGCCTATGAACTGCACAGCGCATCTCAAAGGGGGTTCACTCGAAATTTGGGCGCCCACGCAGGTGCCAGGCTTGGCGCGAGCAACAGCGGCCAAAGTGGCCCATTTATCTGAAGACAAAGTGAAAGTGAATGTCACACTTTTGGGCGGTGGTTTTGGCCGTCGCTTAGAAACCGATGTGGTTGCGCAAGCCACCCAAATTGCCATGGCCGCTGATGGCCTGCCCGTTCAAATGGTTTGGTCGCGTGAAGAAGACATGACGCACGATTTTTACCGTCCTATGCAGGTGGCGCAATTGACGGCGGCCTTGAATGCCAAAGGCGAGTTAGAAAGTTTGCGCATCAAGTCGGCAGGCGATGCTATTTCGCCGCGTTGGATGTCGCGGGTTTTGCCTGCGTTGTCTGGACCTTTCGATGCCCCAGACAAAACAACGGCAGAAGGTTTGTTTGATTTACCTTACGGTTTTGCCAATCAGCACATGGCGCATGTGTCAACACGAATGGGTGTGCCTATTGGCTTTTGGCGCTCGGTGGGCCACTCTCACAACGCTTTCTTTTCTGAAAGCTTCATCGATGAGTTGGCATTTGAAACCAAACAAGATCCCTTAGCCTTTCGCTTGTCTTTGTTAAAGCAGGCGCCGCGTTATGCGGCAGTTTTGAAGTTGGCTGCAGAGAAAGCCAAATGGGGCGAAGCCTTGCCAGCAGGGCATGCGCACGGCGTGGCATTGCACGAGTCCTTTGGTTCAATCGTGGCGCAAGTGGCTGAGGTATCTTTGCAGGCGGGTAAGCCGCGCGTTCACCGTGTGGTGTGCGCCATCGATTGCGGCACGGTGGTCAACCCAGCCACAGTAGCCCAGCAAGTAGAAAGCTCGGTCAATTTTGCGTTGACTGCGGCCTTGTTTGGCAACATTGACATTCAAGAGGGCGTGGTTCAGCAAACCAACTTTAGCAACTACCCCTTGGTGCAAATGGCGCAGTCGCCCGTTGTTGAAACTTGGATTGTGCCCAGTACGCAGTCGCCAGAAGGTGTGGGCGAGCCTGCAGTGCCGCCTTTGGCGCCAGCAATTGCCAATGCGATGTTCAAACTAACAGGCCAAAGAGTTCGTTCTTTGCCTTTCAAGTCATAATACTTCTGCCTTGCTTGAATTTGTAATTCGAGCAAAATTAACAAATGCCAAATTACAAACTCCAAGTTGAAGTGACCCCCCAGTATCTGCCTGAGCAGTCAGATCCTGCGAACAATCTGTATACATTCGCCTACAGCATTACCATTACCAATACAGGTAATGTTGCTGCTCAAGTCATCTCCAGATCTTGGAGTGTGAATGATGCCAATGGCCTGCACGAAAAAATCAAAGGCTTGGGTGTGGTGGGGTATCAGCCTTTGCTGCAACCTGGTGAGAAATTTCAGTACACCAGTGGTACGCGCTTAAGAACACCCACAGGCACCATGCACGGCAGCTATTTTTGTGTGGCCGAAGATGGTGAAAAATTTGATGCCGACATTCCCATGTTTGTGTTGGATGCCCTCAGCAACGAATCGGGCAAGCGTCATTTGCATTGATGCTGTTTGGGCCGCTTGGTTTTTAATTTGCCATCAAATAACTCAAGATGGCTTTCTGCACTGGCAGTAAATCCATCTTTTGTTCATAGCCCATAAAGCCTTTGTCATGCAAAGGATCCAAGGCAATTTCATGGCCAATGGAAAACGGGGGAGTGGGCAGTAATTTGGGGTGGCCCATCTCTTCTAGGTGTTTGGTAGTCAGTGACCAAGCTGCGTCGTCAAAACCACTTGGCCATGAATCCGTGATAACCACATCGGCTTGGGTCGGCATACGTTCACTGAAATGAACATGGGGCATGGTTTCATGAAAATGGGCATCGCACAGGTGTACCAACTCAAAGCCAAGAATGCCGGCCAGTTCATGCCAAGACCTGAACACATTGGTTGTTGGACCCCACAGCACGACCTGGGTCTTAGACAAGGGGCCAATTGTTTTTTCAATTGAAAACGCATCGGCCAACACTTCACAGGGATGGCCTAAAGACGACATGGCATTCACAACCGGCCTGTGCGATGCGTTTGCGAACTCAGTCAATCGATCGTGATTGGAATCACGGATGACATAGATGTCATAAAAAGGATCGAGGTAGCCTGCCAAGTCGCATGCTCGTTCATTGGTTTTGAGTAAATTTGGAAGCTCTACAAAACTTAAGTTCAATTCGCGAAATGCTTGAATGAAGGTGGTGCGCGTTCGAATGCCATTGCCCTCGAACGACCAAGCAACTTTGCCTTTGACGGGGGCAATCGGTTTCGCAGCCAAGTTCCAAATGGATCGGATGTCGTGGGCGCTTAAGTCTTTGATCCGAATCAATTTCATATGTCATCACAAAAAATCCATATTAAGCCAACTCGCTGCTTTTATGGCGTAGAATCTAAATAAGAACAATTCTCATTTGCAATGCTTGGCGCTTGGATGTCCATGCGAAATCCAGCCTTTCAAGCTCTCCCTCTCAATGAACGCAAGTTATCAACAACCATCCTTGTCAGGCGGTGTATTCACACTGGATCACTTTCTAAGGGGTGAGCATGGCACGATTACCGCCATTGAGACGGACGTCGAGCTTAGGCAGCGTTTGGCGGCCCTTGGCTTGCGAGCAGGCGCCACTTTTCAAGTCTTGCGGAAAGCCGGCTTGGGCGGCCCCATCCATGTTCGAGTTGGAACCACCGAGGTCATCATGCGGCTCAATGAGGCAAAGCGCATCAAGGCGGCTTCCTTGTTGAATGACCTTGCTGCCCCATGAAATGAGACCTCTGTCTTCATGAAAAAAATTGTTCTCATTGGCATGCCAAATTCTGGCAAGTCAAGCTTGCTCAATCGCTTGACGGGCTCAAGTGCCAAGGTTGGTAACTGGCCCGGGCTCACGGTTTCTGTGCTGTCTGCCAAGTTGATCGTAGGTGATCAAATGGCACAGTTGATTGACTTGCCTGGCATTTATGACTTGAGTGGTTTCTCTGAAGATGAAAAGGTCGTCACCACCTACTTGAATACGCAAAAACCAGATCTCATTGTGTTCATGATGAACGCCTCACAGGCAGATCGGCAAACGACCTTGTTGTCGCAAGTTTCGGCCTGCGGAGTTCCTGTGGCCATCGTGATGAACATGGCCGATGAGGCCCATGCTTTGGGTATCACGATCAAAGTCGATGCGTTATCTCAGAAATTAGGTTTGCCCACTTGTTTGCTGTCAGCGAAATACGGGCAGGGTACAGAGCAATTGCAGAAGCTCATGCGTGAAGGGCTTAAGTCTGGGCCTGCAAGAACTTTGTCTCCTGCCGAAGTCGAACATGCCTTGAAGGTCAGCGTCGAGGTGCCAGCTCAAGCATCGCACTTGCTGACCGAACGCATCGACAAAGTTTTACTTCACCCTTGGCTTGGCTTGCCTATTTTTTTGGGTGTCATGCTGCTTTTGTTTGAGGGTGTGTTTTCTATCGGAAAACCGATGCAAGATGCCATGAGTTGGTTTTTTACAAATGTTCGAACGCAGGCGCTAGAGCCCTTGTTCAGTGGCTTGCCGCAGCTGTTGCAAGGTTTGTTGTTAGATGGACTTTACAACGGCGTTAGCACGGTGGCCAGTTTCGTGCCCCTGATCATTTTGTTTTTCCTGTTCTTAGGCGTGGTGGAAGACACGGGCTATTTGTCTCGAGCTGCCTACCTCATGGACGCACTGATGTCCAAGTTTGGAATGGATGGCCGCAGTTTTGTCATGCTGCTCATGGGCTTTGGTTGCAATGTGCCAGCGCTGATGGGAACGCGTGTCATTCGCTCAAAGGGACTGCGCTATCTCACCATGCTGAGCATTCCCTTTTCTTTGTGCTCTGCTCGGTTACAGGTCTTTGTCTTGTTCATTGCGGCCATGTTTACAACAGAGCAGGCACCTTGGGTGTTGTTCTCTTTGTACTTGGTGAGCATTGCAATGGCCATGCTCACGTCACTTATTTTTAAAAATAAGTATGTCAACATCGATGCATTCGTCTTGGAAATTCCACCTTACCGTTGGCCTACTTTTCGGCAAATGGTTTTAAAGGGCTGGCAAGAGGTCAGAAACTTCTTGCTCAGAACCACGCGGTTTATCATGTTGGGCGTATTGCTGATATGGGTGTTGACCAACTTCCCACAGGGTGCAGCAGCGGGCAGCTCAGACACATGGGCAGGACAATTGAGCCACTGGATGGCCCCATTGTTAAACCCCTTGGGGATCAATGAACAACTGACCATTGCCTTGGTTTTTGGTTTTGTTGCCAAAGAAGTGGTCATTGGTGCTTTGGCAGTTATTTACGGCCATGAAGGACAAGCTCTGATTGACGCCATTGTTCAAAACATGGATTGGATCAGTGCCTACAGCTTCATGCTGTTTGCACTCATCTACACGCCATGTGTATCGACCATCGCCACCATTCGCAGTGAAACCAAGAGCTGGGCGTTCACGGCCTTGTCGGTGGCGTGGCCAATGTGTGTGGCATGGCTGGTCAGTTTTATGTTCTATCAAACAGCCACTTGGGTTCATCTTCATGCTTGATTCAGACCAAAACCGGCGCAGCAACATGTTGGGCATTGGCTGGATGATTGCGTCCATGGCAGGGTTCTCTATTGAAGACGCATTCCTCAAAATCGTGACCAAACAGGTGCCAGTGGGGCAAGTTTTGATGATGTTCGGTGCAACCGGGCTTTGTGTCTTTGCCCTCATGGCAAAACGTGCAGGTGCACCCTTGTTTCAACCAGAAGTCTTTACAAAACACATGTTTTACAGGGCCGTGTTTGAATTCTTTGGTCGCTTGTTCTACATCTTGGCCATTGCCTTAACGCCCATGTCTTCCGCAACCGCCATCTTGCAGGCGGCACCGTTGTTTGTTGTGTTGGGTGCGCGTATTTTTCTGCGTGAAAAAGTCGATGTCAAAACTTGGACAGCGATTTTTGTGGGTCTTTTGGGGGTCTTGATTATTCTTCGGCCCTCTGCGGAAGACTTTTCTTTAATGTCCTTGTTGGCACTGGTTGGAACCCTTGGTTTTGTTGGTCGAGATTTGTTCTCTCGCACTGCACCCCCTGCATTGACCAAAGAAGTTTTGGGTTTTTATGGCTTTACCACCATGGTATTTGCTGGCGCGTTCTTTGCAGTTTGGGATGGCAAGCCTTTTGTCCCTTTGCAGACACAGCAGCTCTTGATGCTTGGCACTGCTTTAATGGCAGGTGTGTTCGGTTACACCGCTCTGATGGTGGCCATGCGCACGGGCTCGATTGGGTCGGTTACACCCTACAGATATTCGCGCCTTCTGTTTGGGATTTCAATTGGCGTGCTTGTTTTTGGCGAGCAACTCGATGCGCCCATGCTGTTGGGCTGCGCAGTTGTGATGGGTGCAGGGCTTTTTATTGGTTGGCAAAACCAGCGTCGTCTACCCGCTCAATGATCACAGGATCGTTTTCAGGCCGAATGACTCGCACACCATGTTTGCTCAAGATCTCAACATAAACAGAAGCAGCGCCTGCCGTGGCCAATGCACCTAAGCTTTCAATCACGGCGCTTACTTTGACCACTTCGGCGGTTTCTGCCGTTAATCCCACCTTGCAGTCAAAATCCCAGAAGTCAACGTCTTTGGGCACTGCACGATTGCGTTCGCGTTTAAAGTATTTGCGAATCTCATGTTTGACCGCTTCTAAGATGCGCTCTGAGTTTTTACCTTCAATTTGAAGGGGAAAGTTCTTTTTCATCGTGAGATCCTAAAGGGGTAAGCGCCCATTCGGGACGTTGAGCAAGGCTCGATTATGGCCGAGCAAGCGCGGCATTGGTGAGCTTATGCTTCAGCCATGTAAAGAAGCGTATTCTTTGATCGTCGGGAGTTTCTTGGGCAGAGCCTTTTTTGGTTTTGTGATTTCCCATCCTAGGCAAGCTAACCAAATGGCCCTAGGAATAGATTTGGTAGCTGTTTTGTAATAGCTGATCATCCTTCGGCTGACACCTAATGCATCGGCGGCTGTAGTGAGAGACAAACCGTTTCTTGTCATCCATGTCTCGAACATTTGATGGCTGACTTCGCCAGATTGCTCCTTGCCCCAAGCATAGACATTGTCAGCGCCGAGCTCAGTATCAAACCATTCAATACTGCCATATTGCAGATGCACAGTTTTAAAAATTTCTGGTTTCCTAATTTCAGCAAAGACCTTGAGCTTCATTTGTTTTGCAAGGTCAACATCCAATGATTCGCCAGTGTTCCAAACAGTTCGAACAGTCCAAGGCGTAAGAGCCACGATACTTTTAATTTTTGGGTAAAAAAATTCGCTCACGAATTGCACCTTAGCCATTCTTTCAACAGAAATAATCTTTCAAATTCAATCCATACCATTGCATCTTTAATTTCGCGAGCAGAAATTTTCCCAATGATCTTGAGTGATTGGATTGACACAATGCAATCTCTGCCGTCAGCAAGCTGAATGTGAACATGAGGTGGAGGGTGGTCGCCAAAGAACATCAAAATTCGACAAGTGGGCAGGATATGTAAGATAGGCATTGTAATAGATATAGTGCAACAGTTGCACTATATCTATACCCCGTGAAAAATTCTATTTTGCAATCGAATGCAAACTAAATTTTCGAGGCTCTTCTACAAATAACACCTTCAATGTGTCTCAGCGCCTGGAAAGACAGTGATGCATCATGCCTTCACGACTTTAATCGCTGACCTAGAGCCTGAATACGTCGTCCCCATGCCTCGCGAGTCAATTCAATGCTGTCATAAAAACTGGGAACCACCAACAGGGTCAGAATGGTAGAAGTGATGGTGCCACCAATGATGGCAGTGGCCATGGGTCTGTAAAACTCACTGCCCTCGCCAATGCCAATGGCCACGGGCAGCATGCCCGCAATCAAGGCAAAGGTGGTCATGATGATGGGGCGCAAACGTTTGCGCCCTGCCGCCATGAGTGCCTCCTCGCGGTCCATGCCCTCGGCTTCTGAAGTGCGTGCAGCATCTAGCAGCAAGATGGCATTTTTAGCCACCAAGCCCATTAGCATGATCACGCCGATGAGGCTCATGAGGTTCAATGTGCCGCCAGTTGCAAGCAATGCCAATACAACGCCGATGAGCGACAAGGGCAAGGAAAACATGACCGCTAAGGGCGCAGTGAACGAACCAAATTGCATCACCAAAATGAAGTACATCAAACCAATGCCTGAAATCAGGGCGATTCCCATTTCGGCAAACACCTCTTTTTGATCCTTAGACGCGCCATCAAGTTCGAGACCGTATCCCTCTGGGAAGTTGATGTTCTTGGCAATCTTCAAGGCATCTGCAGTGACTTCGCCAGAAGAGCGTCCCTGCACGTTGGCTGAAACGCCAATGGTTCTCTTGCCATCGGAGTGTTCAATCTTGGACGGCGCCTTGCCCATGGAGACCTTGGCAATTTGGGCCAAGGGTACAACCGTATTCATGCCGCTGACCGTGATGGGCAAACGTTCAATGCTGGCAGCACTCATGCGATCTTCAGGCGCTAAACGAACTGCAACATCGCGTGACTCTCCGGTGGGGTCAACCCAGTCACCGACTTCGATGCCTGCAAAGGCGACGCGCAATGCATTGGCAGTGTCAGTGACGGAAATGCCCAGTGAGTTGGCCAGGCCGCGGTCCAATTCAATTTGTAATTCGTTCTGTGGGTCTTGTTGTGACAAGCCCACATCGACAGCGCCAGGAACTTCTTTCAGTTGCACCATGAATTCGGTGGTAATGGCCAGCAGTTTGCGCGAATCAGTCCCGCTAAATCGAATCTGCACAGGTTTTGCTGCGCCATTCGACAAGTCGTCAAGCACTGTGTACTCGGCGCCCACCAATTGGGAGGTTCGCTTGCGCATTTCAATGGCGATGGCTTGTGCTGTGCGTTTGCGATCGGTACTCTTTCCGATGTCCACGTAAATGCGGCCACCACTTGGATTGATATAACTGTTGGTGGCCTTGGTCTCAGGCAAAGTGCGCGCCATCACTGCGGCTGCTTCCAACTTCATGCGGGCATACTCTAGATTGCTACTGGCGGGCGTTCGAACATCGATGGCCAGCGTTTT
>Ga0114979_10001578_pt1 | contig 15401 bp, 16 predicted proteins | sample S_140625_EF_Meta_FD_87315 | JGI IMG/M metagenome (GOLD analysis project Ga0114979, IMG submission 87315) | Freshwater microbial communities from Lake Simoncouche, Canada to study carbon cycling - S_140625_EF_MetaG | ecosystem: Environmental > Aquatic > Freshwater > Lake | place: Lake... | reverse complement strand
CAATTGAGAGCATTAGGTTCATCTGTTTTGGCATTTGAAATTATTGTTTCAATTCTTTTTATACCAGCAGCTTTACAAGAATCCAGTATCAATACTTCAAATATTTTAGCAATTTCTTTGATTCAGATTGTCTTAGCAATTTTGGCAATGGGTACTTTGGGAAAAAGCTATGGAATTTATCTGGGTTATTTAACTCAGATTGCGTTAATTGGCTCAGGCTTTGTTGTTTCTTGGATGTTTGTCCTAGGACTGATTTTTCTAGGTCTTTGGATATTGGCACTTAGAATTGGGCGAAGAACTGATGAAATAAAGGCATCAAAGAAAGCCTCTTAGAAGAGTCTCAGTAGCATATAAATATTGAATGAATTGGAAGGAAAAATTATGAGTGAGCGTTCCTTAGTGCTGGTAAAACCAGATGGCGTTAAACGCGGATTAATTGGCGAAGTTCTGAAAAGAATTGAAACTAAAGGCTGGAAAATAGTGGCCTTAGAATTAAGAAAACTTGATGAAAAAACTGCAGCAGCACATTATGCCGAACATGATGGAAAACCATTTTTTAAAGATTTGATTTCTTTTATCACTTCTTCACCGCTTTTAGCAGTTGTTATTGAAGGCCCAAATGCGATCGCAGGATGGCGTCAAATGATGGGTGCAACAAATCCGGCAAATGCATTGCCAGGAACCATCAGAGGCGACTTTGCAACTGAAACCCAGAACAACGTCACTCACGGTTCTGACTCTCCTGAGTCAGCTGCGCGAGAGATTGCACTCTTCTTTCCAGGCTTGAAGTAATACTGCGTAATATAAGTAGTCAACACCAACAAATAAAAAAGAGGAAATAAGTGGCTTTTTTTGGTAGCGGGTTCTTAGGTCGAGACTTAGCTGTAGATCTTGGTACAGCAAATACTTTAGTTTACGAACGCGGTCGCGGCATTGTTTTAAATGAACCATCTGTTGTTGCTATCAACCAAAACACTGGCGGAATTGTTGCTGTGGGTGCTGAAGCCAAAAGAATGGTGGGAAGAACTCCTGGAAACATTGTTGCCATTCGTCCCCTTAAAGATGGTGTAATTGCAGATTTTGATACCACAGAAAGAATGCTTCGTTACTTTATTCAAAAAGTTCACAAACGCAGATTCTTAGCTAAACCACGTTTGGTCGTTTGCGTACCAAGTGGAATTACTGGCGTTGAACAAAGAGCAGTTAAAGATGCAGGTTATGCAGCAGGTGCTCGCAAGGTTTACATCATTGAAGAACCAATGGCAGCAGCTATTGGTGCAGGATTGCCAATTCATGAACCAACCGGAAACATGGTGGTTGATATCGGTGGAGGTACAACTGAAGGTGCAGTTATCTCACTAGGTGGAGTTGTTACTTCACTATCTATTCGTACCGGTGGAGATGAATTAGATGACGCTCTTATCCAATTTGTTAAAAAAGAATATTCACTAATGCTTGGTGAAAGAACTGCAGAAGAAATCAAAACCACAGTTGGAACAGCTTTTCCAACTCCAGATGAAACATCTGCAGAATTACGTGGACGAGATCTGGTAACAGGATTGCCACGAACAATCGTTGTAACAGCAGAAGAAATCAGAAGAGCACTTGATGAACCATTGACTCGAATTGTTGATGCTGTCAAAACAACTCTTGATAGAACTCCACCAGAACTTTGCGGTGACATTATGGATCGCGGCATTGTGTTAACCGGTGGTGGTGCATTACTTAAGGGATTAGATGAACGTTTGAGACACGAAACCGGAATGCCAGTAATAATTGCTGAACAACCATTGAATTGTGTTGTTATGGGTTCTGGAAAGTGCGTTGAAGAGTTTGAAGCTCTACAACAAGTATTGATCTCAGAACCACGCGGTTAACCGGGCAGATCGGCTGATTTTGCCGTGAGAGATTCCACCCGACTAAGAACAGTATTAGCAGTTCTTCTATTAATTTCCTTAACATTAGTTGCTCTTGAATTAAGAAGTTCTGGAACTGGTTTCACCAAATCAATTAGAACAATAAGTTTTAATATAATTTCTCCATTCCAAAAATCAGCAAGATCTTTTACAGATTCTGTACAAAATTTTGGCTCGACTTGGCGAGAGATAAGAATTGCTCGTGAAAAAGTAAAAGACTTAGAATCAGAAAATCTAGATTTGAAAGAAAAATTAGCCAATACTGATGAAAACAGAAGACGAGCTGCAGAATTAGATGCGTTGTTAAAGATTGCAGGGCTTGGAACTTATGAAATAGTTCCAGCACGTGTAATTGCAATTGGTGCAGGACAAGATTATTCCTGGACCGTTTCAATTGATGTTGGATCAAAAGATGGAATAACTCCAGACATGTCTGTTATCTCAGGCTTGGGATTAGTAGGACGCACAATTTCTGTTGCTGACTCAACAACATTGGTTGCACTTTTAGCCGATCCTTCCAGCAAAGTGGGCGCAAGAATTGGTGGAAAATCTGAACTCGGTTTCATAAGTGGAAATGGATTACCTGGTGAATTAGAGTTTGAAATTTTTGATCCATTAGCTGAAATTAATGAAGGGGATCGAATTGTTACTTGGGGTTCCGAAGGAGGCAGACCATTTGTTTCAGGTGTTCCAATTGGTGAAGTAATAGGCGTTAAATCTTCTCCAGGGTTATTAACTAAAACAGCCAAAGTAAAACCGTTTGTAAAACTATCTACCTTGGATTTAGTTAGCGTGATAGTCGAAGCACCACGCATTGATCCACGTGATTCACTACTTCTTCCAATGCCCGTTATTCCTACGCCAACTCCTGCAATAACGGTTTCACCATCTCCTAGTCCAAGTCAGCAATAATGAATATATATAAATACTTTGCTTTAATTTCAACAATTTTTCTTGCTGTGATTTTCCAACCAACTTTTCTTGCCCGGCTTTCACTGCCTGGAGCTACCCCAGATTTAGTAATAGTCATGGTTTGTTGTTGGGCGGTAACAAAAGGACCTGAAGTTGGAGCAATCGCTGGTTTTCTAGCAGGCTTTTTAATTGACGTTGCACCTCCTGGTGCACATTTAATGGGAATCGCATCCATAATTTTGGCCTTAATTGGTTATGCAATCGGAATTGTTGGAGGCGGACCAAGTAGATCTTTTTCAAGACCACTTGTAATTTCTGGAGTTGGTGCCACAACATTTTTCTTATTCAGAACTATTTCTGGAGTTTTGGTTGGAAACGATATTTCGTTATATAACTTTTCAATCAATTTCTTAACCCAAGGAATTTATGCGGCGGCTTTAGCAATATTTGTTTATCCCGGAGTTACTTTCTTAGATAAAAAACTTGGGCCAGTGTCTAGATCAGATGAATTAAGGATGAAGTAGATCATGAGAGACAAATCCATGATTCGTTTGAAAATTATCAGGGTAATTTTTCTTTCTTTAATGATTACCCTTGTTGGAAGATTATTTTATTTGCAGATTAGTACTGGCGAGAATTTTGTGAAAGCTTCTCAGAGAAATGCTTTTCGCGAGATTTATACTCAACCAGTTAGAGGACTTATCCTTGACCAGGTTGGAAGACCAGTTGTATCAAATAAATCAACATTAGTAGTAAGTGTTAACACAAGAGTTTTAGAAAGCACCGAAGATAAAGGTGCATCAGTAATTACAAGACTTTCACAAAGTCTAAATATTTCTGAAACAGATATTAAAGACCGATTAACTCCGTGTGGCACAAAAGGTGCCAAGAAACCACCCATTTGTTGGTCAGGGTCTTTGTTCCAACCAATTCCAGTTGCGCAAAATGTTTCAAATACCGTCGCACTAGAAATTATGGAAAAAAGAACACTTTTCCCAGGAGTTACTGCTGAATTAAGCGCAATTAGAGATATACCAAAACCATTTGGTGTGAATATGGCGCACATTATTGGTTACGTTGGACCGGTAACCGATATAGAAATTGAAAAACAAAAACAAATTGGAATATCAGCAGATGACATCGGATTACAAAATAATGACAGCATCGGTCGTTCTGGAGTAGAGAGATTTTATGACTCATGGTTGAGGGGTAAACCAGGAATCAAAGTCATGGCTGTTGATAAAGCAGCAAATATTAAAGGCGTTGTTAGTGAGACAGAACCTGAATCTGGGAAATATGTTGTTTTAAATATTGATGCCAAACTTCAATCATTAGTAGAAGAACAATTATCTGCTGCCATTGATAGAGCAAGATCCAAAAATTATGTAGGTGAAGCCGGAGCTGCGGTAGTTGTAGATGTAAAAAATGGAAATATTTTAGCCATGGCTACATACCCAAGTTATGATCCGAGAATTTGGTTAGGGGGAATTTCAAATGAACAATTCGAATTACTTTCAAATCCTAAAGCGGGAATTCCATTAATTTCACGTGCTACTCAAGGATTATTTGCTCCTGCTTCAATCTTTAAAGTCATTACCACATCAGCTGCTGCAGAAAATGGTTTTGATTTAAATGGGACATACCAATGTCCACCTCAATTAGAGATTGGTAATCGCGTATTTAGAAACTATGAATCATTGGGTTATGGTGCAATTTCACTGCAAAGAGCAATTGAAGTTTCCTGTGACACAGTTTTTTACGATATTGCAAACACATTGTGGTTAAAAGATGGTGGATTAAATCCGATAGATAATCCCAAAGATGCTGTAGAAAAAATGGCTTTTGCATACGGTTTAGGTTCAAAAACAGGAATTGATTTACCAGAAGACGTTAAAGGTCGCGTGGGAGGAAGAATTTTCAAACGAAACTTCTGGGATAAGAATCACGAAGTTTGGTGTGATCGCGCAGAAAATGGTTATCCAGAAGTAGCAGCTGTTGATCCTGATAGAGCCAAAATGTTACAAAAATTTGCTACAGAAAACTGCACGGAGGGAATGAGATTTCGTGCCGGAGATGCTGTTAACACCTCAATTGGGCAAGGTGACACTGTTGTTACTCCGTTACAGATGGCTATGGCTTATGCGGCAATCGCAAATGGTGGCACAGTTTATGAACCAAGAATTGTAAAGGCAATCATGAATGCAGATGGCTCAGTTGCTGAAAAAATAGAACCAAAAGTAAAAAGCACTCTTCCAATTTCTGCAGCTACCCTTAGCTATATTCAAAAATCATTGAAATCAACAACAGTTTCTGGAACAGGCGCACCACCTTTTGTTGGATTTCCTTTATCAAGAATTCCAGTTGCCACGAAAACAGGTACAGGTGAAGTACTTGGTAAACAATCAACTTCTTGGTTTGCAAGTTACGCACCTGCAGATAATCCTCAATATGCAATTGTGATGATGGTTGCACAAGGTGGAACTGGTTCTGGAACTTCAGCGCCAAGTGTGAGAAGAATTTATGAAGAATTATTTGGTATTCGAGGCGGAACAATTGATCCTGCTACAAGTATTTTAAAAGGTGGGGCGCCCAGTTATACACTTCCTACAATTAGAACAGATGGACTTCCTGATTATCCAGAAATTGATGAATTACTAAACCCAACTGCTTCACCTTCTCCTACTGTCGCTTTAAAAACGGGAGCTTCGCGATGACCTATTGGAGTTCTGAAACACCAAAAGCGCCGAGCAAAAATAGATTTAACGATTCCTTTTTCATCGGATATGACTGGGTACTAATTACTTGTGCATTACTTCTTTCAATAATTGGTTCAGCACTTGTTTATTCAGCTTCAAAGCAAAGATTATTTGATGCTGGAATTAACTCTGACTTCTATTTACAAAGACACGTATTTAACATAATCGTTGGAATTGTGCTTGCTTTGATTGTTTCTAGGTTTTCATTTCGAACTGCAAGAGCCTACGCAATTATCATTTATGCAGTAGCAGTTCTGGGATTGTTTGTGGTTCTAATTCCAGGAATTGGTAAATCGCAAGGTGGTGCTCAAGCATGGTTGGCACTTCCTGGAGGATTTACATTTCAACCCAGTGAATTTACAAAAGTTGCACTAATTACATTGTTGGCAATGGTCTTAACTGAACGCAGAGATTCAGAATTAGTACCTGATGATCGAGATGTTTTATTTGGTCTGGCTTTAGCTGGAATTCCTGCATTATTAGTTCTCTTACAAAACGATTTTGGAACAGTAATGATTATTGGAGCAACATTATTGAGTGTGATGGTCGTTTCCGGTGTTAAACTTCGCTGGGTCTATGGATCAATTAGTGCGGTATTTTTAGCAGGTTTTATTGCTTCCAAATTAAATTTTATTAAGGATTATCAATTAAAAAGATTAGCCACCTTCGTGGATCCAACACTTGATCCACTAGGTGCTGGATATAACACTTTGCAAGCAAGAATTGCCATTGGATCTGGTGGATGGTTTGGGCAAGGATTATTTAGTGGTCCCCAAACTCAAGGAAAATATGTACCAGCTCAACGTACAGACTTTATTTTTACTGTGGCTGGGGAAGAACTTGGATTCTTAGGTTCAGCATTAATTATTTTTCTGATTTCAATGATCTTGTATCGCTTAACAAAAATTGCCTTAAATTCACCAGATCGATTTGGTCGATTAGCCGCTGCAGGTGTTGCTGGCTGGTTTGCCATACAAACATTTGAAAATATTGGAATGAACTTAGGAATTATGCCGGTAACTGGTGTTCCACTGCCATTTGTCTCATATGGCGGATCTTCCATGTTTGTTTCGTGGATGGCCCTTGGCCTTGTTGTGGCGATTGGGCGAGAAATTGATGACCGAGTAACACCCCTGATTCGCTAAAAAACTTTGTCCCATTTCGTGGGAGATCCTTGGGAATTGCGGCTAATTCACCCCAAAGCAGTTGTGCCATGGGCAAAGGGACCTAAATGCTGTGCCATACTCGAAGTACTGGTTAATCACGGAGTCACTACAACCCGAGATAAAAAACCAAAACGACTTAGCCGAGCAGCGGTGCTCGGTAGAACTTAAAAAAGCTAGCTGTCCCAATTTGTGAGACGAAGCGGATTTCTTTGAAGTTCTGAAAACCAAACCTAAATGACTTTGAGGACGTGGATTTATTTTCACCCCTGATCGTTAAGTAAAACCAGCACTAACACCAAGTGCAGGTAAACGAAAAGCGCTTTGGCGCTGTTTATTTGCACACACAAAAGATTTAGGAGTAAAGCCATTATGGCTGACGAAGAAACACCATCATTACGTAAGAGATTTCGCATTGCTGCATTTTCTGCAGCAGAAGAAGCACCAACACCTGCAGCTGATGTTCCAGTTGGAAAACCATCTGTTGCTTTTCAACAAGCAGTAGTGCCACCAAGAACACCTACCGCAAAAAGTGACGCACCCAAAGAAGAAAAAGGTTTACTTCGAAGAGGTCGAAACAAAAAGCGTAACGAAGAAGAAGTCGTTGATGAGACAGAAGATTCAGCAAGTGGCCAAGAAGAAGACAGTGATTCAGAAGCAGGCGATGGAAATCATCGTCGCGTCAGAAAACGTCGTCGCGCCACCGATGTAAATCCAGATGAAGTTAATTCTGATGATCCCAACACAGTTGTTAGAGTTCGCGCACCTAGAGAAAAATCTCCAACCAGAGGTTCAACTCGATTAGATGCCAAACGTCAAAGAAGAAAAGATGGCAGAGATGCCGGCAGAAGAAGAGCACCAGTTTTAACTGAAGCAGAATTCTTAGCCAGACGTGAAAGTGTTGAACGAGTCATGGTTGTGAGACAAAACCAAGACCGAATTCAAATAGCAGTTCTAGAAGACAACATTTTGGTTGAACATTATGTTTCTCGTGGACAATCAGCATCATTAATTGGAAACGTTTACTTAGGTCGCGTGCAAAACGTATTACCAAGTATGGAAGCTGCTTTTATTGATATTGGCCGTGGAAGAAATGGTGTGCTTTATGCCGGTGAAGTTAATTGGGATGCAGCAGGACTTGATGGTCAACCAAGAAGAATAGAACTTGCTTTAAAGAGCAATGATCCAGTTCTTGTTCAAGTTACCAAAGATCCAGTTGGACAAAAAGGTGCAAGATTAACTAGCCAAGTTTCACTTCCTGGAAGATATTTAGTTTATGTACCAGATGGTTCGGTAACAGGCATAAGCAGAAAACTTCCAGATACTGAAAGAACAAGATTAAAACGAATTTTAAGAAATATTGTTCCTGAAGGTGCTGGAGTAATTGTTAGAACAGCCGCAGAAGGTGCAACTGAAGAGCAATTGCAAAGAGATGTTGCACGTCTTCAAGCTCAATGGGAAAACATTCAAAGCAAAGTACAAGGTGGAACACCTGCGTCATTGCTTTACTCAGAACCAGATCTTGCCATCAGAGTTGTAAGAGATATTTTCAACGAAGACTTCAAAAAATTAATTGTTGAAGGAAGCGAAGCTTGGGACACAATTGAGGAATACGTTAAATATGTTGCCCCAGATCTTGCTGATCGTTTAGAAAAATGGAGTGGTGAAGGCGATGTATTCGGTGCAAATCGAATTGATGAACAAATCGCAAAAGCTCTTGATCGAAAAGTTTATTTGCCTTCTGGTGGATCATTAGTAATTGATCGCACAGAAGCAATGACAGTTGTTGACGTAAACACTGGAAAATTCATTGGTCAAGGCGGAAACCTTGAAGAAACTGTTACCAAAAACAACTTAGAAGCTGCCGAAGAAATTGTTCGCCAACTTCGCTTAAGAGATATTGGTGGAATTATTGTTATCGATTTCATCGACATGGTTTTGGAAACAAACAGAGATATGGTGCTTCGACGCCTTGTTGAATGTTTAGGAAGAGATAGAACTAAACATCAAGTCGCAGAAGTTTCTACCCTTGGTTTGGTCCAGATGACTCGAAAGAGAATCAGCTCAGGCTTGTTAGAAACCTTCTCTGAATCTTGCGAGCATTGCAATGGTCGAGGAGTCAAGGTGTTTTCTGAACCAGTTGATCACAAGCACTCAGATCGACGTGGCAAAAGAGAATCAACCGAGGCAACTGAGGTAGAAACCGTCTAGAACCAAGCCATTGGAGTGGGAGATTTAGGCCTTTAGTACCCTAGAGGAACGCCCTTTTACCAATCAGGCAAAAGAGGCAATAAAACTTCCCAAGTTTTAAATAAGGAGATTGAAAGAACATGTACGCCATAGTTCGCTCAGGTGGGCGCCAAGAAAAAGTTGCTGTTGGCGACACTGTCGTTATGGATCGTCAATCTGCTGAACTTGGATCAAATATTTCTCTACCAGCTTTACTTGTTGTAGAAAACGGCAAAGTAACTCATGATGCAGCAACACTTTCTGCTACAAAAGTTACTGCAGAAGTTGTTTCACATGATCGTGGACCAAAAATTAAAATTCAACATTACAGAAATAAAACTGGTTACAAGCGTCGTTTAGGACATCGTCAAGAACTAACAACAGTTCGTGTCACAGATATCAAAGTAGGGAAATAGAAAAATGGCTTCCAAAAAAGGTGTTTCCAGTACTAGAAACGGCCGCGATTCCAATTCGCAAAGACTTGGTATTAAAAGATTTGGTGGCCAACTAGTTGGTGCCGGAGAAATCATTGTTCGCCAACGTGGCACACATTTTCACCCAGGTGAAAATGTTGGACGCGGAACTGATGACACATTATTTGCTTTACAAGCAGGTTCTGTGAAATTTGGTTCACGTCGTGGTCGTCGTGTTGTTGACATTGTTCCTGCGGAATAACCCGCTCAAATAGACATACCCAAAAGGGCGGGCTTTTTATTAAGCCCGCCCTTTTGCATTATTAAAAGGTGGTGCAGAAAAAATGTTTGTTGATCAAGTAATTCTGCACGCCAAAGCTGGTAGTGGTGGCGCTGGTTGTACATCTGTACATCGCGAAAAATACAAACCACTTGGCGGACCAGATGGTGGTAATGGTGGAAAAGGTGGAGACGTAGTTTTACTCGTTGATAACAATGAAACAACTTTGTTGGAATATCACAGACATCCACATCAAGATGCACCAAATGGAAAACCAGGTCAAGGAAGTCATAACAACGGTGCTAATGGTGAAGATTTAGTTTTATCTGTTCCAGCAGGAACTGTTGTTTATTCAATGGAAGGCGAAATTTTAGCTGACCTTATTAATCCAGGCATGAAATATGTGATTGCTCAAGGTGGCGCAGGTGGATTAGGTAATGCTGCACTTTCGTCTAATAAAAGAAAAGCACCAGGGTTTTCACTTTTAGGTGAACCAGGGGATATTAATGATGTAAAACTGGAATTGAAATCTTTAGCCGATGTTGCTTTAGTTGGTTTTCCAAGTGCTGGTAAATCAAGTTTAGTTTCAGTTATAAGTGCAGCAAAACCAAAAATTGCTGATTATCCATTTACAACTTTGGTGCCAAATTTAGGTGTTGTTAAAGCTGGAGATGTTACTTTTACCGTTGCTGATGTTCCAGGTCTAATTGAAGGAGCAAGTGCTGGTAAAGGTTTAGGTCTTGATTTCTTAAGACACATCGAAAGATGTGCGGTACTAGTTCACGTAATTGATTGTGCGACTTTAGAGCCAGATCGTGATCCTTTACAAGATCTAGACATTATTGAAAAAGAATTATCACTCTACGGCGGACTAGAAGATAGACCAAGAATTGTGGTCCTAAACAAAATTGATGTTCCAGAAGCAAGAGAATTGGCGCAAATGATTTTGCCTGAAATCCATGCTCGAAACTTAGAAGGATATTTAATATCTGCAGTTTCTAGAGAGGGATTAAAAGAATTCTTATTTGCTGTTGCTGAGTTAGTTGTGCAATGGAGAAAAACTCATACACAAGATGAGAACGCCAGAATTGTGTTACGACCAGATGGAGTGGGCGCACTTGGATTTGAAGTCAGACATGACGGTAATCGTTATTACGTCACTGGCAACAAAGTTGAAAGATGGATTAGACAAACTGACTTTTCAAATGATGAAGCAGTTGGCTATTTAGCAGATCGCTTCCAAGTTTTAGGTATCGAAGAAGCTTTAAGAAAAGCGGGAGCAAAACCTGGCGCTGAAGTTGCCATAGGAGAAGGCGAAAACGCCGTAATCTTTGATTGGGATCCAGGAATTGATTCTGGTGTAAAAAATGTTCGAGGACCTCGAGGCACAGATATTCGATTGGATGGAAGATGAGTCAAGATTTAAGAACTCAGATTTCTAAGGCCAAACGAATTGTTGTCAAAGTTGGTTCATCTTCTTTAACAACTGCACAAGGTGGCATTGATACGCAAAGAGTAAATGCCATTGTTGACACTTTGGCAAAGCATAAAAACGCGGGACATGAAATTGTTTTGGTGTCTTCGGGAGCTATTGCTGCTGGATTATCGCCACTAGGACTGTCTAGTAGACCAAAAGATTTAGCCTTACAACAAGCAGTAGCAAGTGTTGGTCAAGGTCTTTTAGTTCACAGATATGCAGAATCATTTGCCAAACACGGGATAACTGTTGGTCAAGTACTTTTAACTGCAGAAGATATGAGTAGACGTTCTCATTATCGAAATGCCCAGCGCACTTTTGATAAATTGCTGGAATTAGGTGTCATTCCTATAGTTAACGAAAATGACACAGTCGCCACCGATGAAATTCGTGTGGGTGACAACGATCGTTTAGCAGGAATTGTTACTCACTTAATTAATGCCGAAGCTTTAGTCTTACTTTCCGATGTGGACGGATTAATGACCGCGCCTCCAGGAGAAAGTAATTCAAAACTTATTTCTGAAGTTAAATCCCTTGATGATATTTCTGGTGCACAAATTGGCGGTGCAGGAATTAGTGGGGTGGGATCAGGAGGCATGAGTACAAAAGTTCAGGCAGCCCGTATTGCAACTGCTGGAGGGGTGCCAACAATTGTTACTAGTGCACCTAATTTAAATTTTGTTTTTGAAGGAAAAGATGTGGGAACCGTATTTCACCCAGGAAAAGACAAACTTTCAGCACGCGCACTCTGGCTTGCTCATGCCACAGATGTTCGAGGATCAATAAGCATTGATCAAGGTGCCGTTATTGCAGTAACAGAAAAAAGAGCATCGCTTCTTCCTGCAGGAATTAATAACGTAACAGGTGAATTCGAAGTAGGAGATGCTGTTGAGGTGGTTTCTGAAACTGGAAAAGTTTTAGGCAGAGGTTTAGTCAATTTTGATTCATCCGAGTTACCAAACTTAATGGGAAAAAACACCGCAAAACTTCTTCAAGAGTTTGGTGAAGGTTATGACAAAGAAGTAATTCACCGTGACGACCTTGTCCTAATCGACGAACACGTAACTAAGAATTAGAATAAAAATACTATGGTTGAATCAACAAATGCTGTTATCGAAGTAGCAAAAAAAGCTCGCATTGCAAGTTATGAACTTGCCCAATTTAATCGCGATGTCAAAGATAAGGCACTTCTTGCTATGGCTGATGCTTTAGTGGTAAATATTGACAAAATTGTAAAAGCAAATCAAATTGATGTTGAAAATGCCAAGAATTCCGGAACAGATGCTGCAATTATTGATCGTTTAACTCTAAATTTAGAAAGAGTAAAAGAAGTTGCCCAAGGTCTTTTAGATATAGCTAAACTTCCAGATCCAATTGGTGAAGTTATTAGAGGTTGGGTTCAACCAAATGGTTTAGAAATAGAACAAAAGCGAGTTCCAATGGGTGTTATTGGAATGATTTATGAAGCCAGACCAAACGTAACAGTCGATGCTGCAGGACTTTGCTTAAAAAGTGGCAATGCCGTTTTACTAAGAGGTTCATCTTCTGCGAAAAATACAAACCAAGCATTGATAAACGTTATGCGCGATGCCTTAACAAAAGCAGGAATTCCAGCTGACTCAATCCAATTAGTTCCAGGGGATACTCATGATTCAGTTAAGCAATTAATGAGTGCTCGTGGTTTTGTCGATCTTTTGATCCCTCGAGGGGGAGCTTCTTTAATTAACTCAATTGTCAATGATTCTTTAGTACCAGTTATTGAAACAGGCGTTGGTAATTGTCATGTTTATATTGACGAAGAAGCAGACATTGATATGGCTGTTTCAATATTAGTAAATTCAAAAGCTTCCAGAGTAAGTGTGTGCAATGCAGCCGAAACTTTTCTAGTTCATGAAAAAATTGCTGCAAACTTCTTACCAAAAGCACTAGCTGCCCTAAAAGAACAAAAAGTCACGATCCACGGTGATGCAAAAATAAAAACTTATTGTGAAAAATCATCTATCTCTTTTGTCCCAGTAACCGATCATGATTGGGCTGCTGAATATTACAGTTTAGATATCGCAGCAGGAATTGTTTCTTCTATGGATGAAGCCATTGCCCACATTAGGAAATGGTCTTCAAATCACACCGAAGCTATAGTTTCTGATTCGATGAAAAATATCGATAAATTTATTGCCCAAATTGATTCTGCCGCAGTTATGGTTAATGCTTCCACAAGATTTACTGATGGGGGAGAGTTTGGTTTCGGTGCAGAAATCGGTATTTCTAACCAAAAACTTCACGCCAGAGGCCCAATGGGACTTGTTGAGATGACTAGTACAAAATATGTTGTAAGAGGCAAAGGGCACATCAGAGGAAATATAGGAGAAATAAATAAATGATTAGATTAAGCGAAATGGCTGAAGAGGGCGTTAAATTACCGTTTCATCCAATTGTTTTTGGAATTGGAATGTTTTCTTTATTAGCACTTGCACTTTTTCTAGTTACACGTCTTGATTCTGAAAGATAAATTATGACCAGCCGTATTGGGCTGTTGGGTGGCACATTTGATCCAATTCATAATGGCCACATTGCAATTGCAAAAACTGCTATTCAGCAACTTAAACTAGATAAGTTATTTTTAATTCCTGCAGGAAATCCTTGGCAAAAGTCTGAATTTACTGATTCTAAACATCGCCTTGAGATGACTAAAAAAGTTGGACACGACTTAGAAAAAGTTGAGGTTTTAGACATTGAAGTTAACAAATCTGGCCCTACTTACACATTTGAAACCTTGCAAGAATTACATGCAAAATATCCAAATTCTGAATTTATTTTAATTCTTGGAAGTGACGCTGTTGCTGGATTTGATACCTGGAAAGAACCTAATTTGGTTAAAACATTGGCACGAATCTATGTTGTTCAAAGAGCGGGAGATTTCACTCAAGATTGGCACTTTGATCGTATTCAAATGCCACCAATCGAGATTTCATCAACTGAAATTAGAGAAAAAGTTAAGAAAAACGAATCCATATCTGAATTAGTGCCTAAATCAGTGAATGAATACATTTCTGCCAATGGTTTATACAAAAATTGAGTATGCAATAATAGACATAATGATTGATAGAAAAAATATTTAGTGCCTGCATCTACCGAGTCACGTCACCTAGCAAAGTTAGCGGCTGAAGCTGCTTTAGATAAATTAGCAACAGATGTAACCTTAATTGATGTAAGTTCTAGATTCCCCCTTTCAGATATGTTTGTAATTGCCTCAGCTGCAAATCATCGTCAAGTAAAAGCAGTTTGTGAAGGAATTGAGAAAGCACTTTCGGCAGAAGGTGTTAAACCATTAAATCGTGAAGGTCAATCCGATAGTCATTGGATTTTATTGGATTATGAAGAAATAGTGGTTCACGTTCAATTAGCTGAAGATCGAGATTATTACAGCATCGAAAGACTTTGGAAAGATTGTCCAATCGAGGTAGTAAATGGCTAACAGGCAACTTGTCTTATGGAGGCATGGAAGAACCAGTTGGAATCTGGAGCAAAGATTTCAAGGTCAAACTGATATTCCCCTTGATGAAGTTGGGGAACAACAAGCAAAGAATGCTGCACAATTATTGCAACATTTAAAACCTGCCTACATTGCATCTTCTGATTTGATGAGAGCAAATAAAACAGGTTTGGAGTTAGCTAAATTAGTAAATTTAGAAGTTCCCAAAGATGAATCATTTAGAGAAACAGCCCATGGATTATGGGAAGGTTTAACTTACTCAGAGTTAAGAAATAAATATGAAGAAGAATATTCCAATTGGTCAGCTGGCCAAGAAATAAGACCAGGAACTACTGGCGAGACTCGTTCAGAAGTTGCAGATCGAATGGTTAAGGGAATTACTAAACATATTCAAAACGTGCCAGATAATTCTGTTTTTGTGATTGCAACACATGGTGGCGCAGCAAGAGTTGCAGCAGGAAAATTAATGGGATTACCACCACACACTTGGGTTTCATTAGGAATTATTAGTAATTGTTCTTGGATTGTTTTAAATGAACCTGCAGAACCAAATTTGCCTTGGAGATTAGTTGAATATAACGCCGGATCTCTTCCAACTCCTGCGTTAAGTGATGACAGATAGGGCTCAAGACAAAGTTAGTTAATATCTCTAGGTAGAGTTCTATTTCTGAAATAAAAATTAGGGGCTATGGCGCAGCTGGTAGCGCACTTGCATGGCATGCAAGGGGTCAGGGGTTCAAATCCCCTTAGCTCCACTTAATT
>Ga0114979_10001573_pt1 | contig 15424 bp, 10 predicted proteins | sample S_140625_EF_Meta_FD_87315 | JGI IMG/M metagenome (GOLD analysis project Ga0114979, IMG submission 87315) | Freshwater microbial communities from Lake Simoncouche, Canada to study carbon cycling - S_140625_EF_MetaG | ecosystem: Environmental > Aquatic > Freshwater > Lake | place: Lake... | reverse complement strand
GCACCTAAATAATTCTGAAAAGATGATTCAAAGCCTTTAGCCCCATAAATAGGGATGATATGCAAACCGCCAAAACCTGCTTTGGCAAATGCTTCCAAATTGTGTGTGATCCCCTTTTCTGTCACTGCACTACCTGGCCACCACCAATAAACCCAAGGTTTGGTCGTAGAAAAAACGACAGGATCCGAAGATCCTGCCGTTTTCAAACAAATAGTTAGGACGAAAATGAGGATGAAACTTAATTTTTTCATGCCTCTAAATTGATTTTTATTAAACAAAACGACCTAATAAATTTTCTAAATATTCTTGTTTGCCAGAGATCATGGCAGGTTCGCCTAGGCTTACAGCAATTTGGTATAAGTCCTCTAATTTCAACTTACCCGCTTCATAATCAGCTCCTTTACCCGAATCAAAACTAGCATAACGAGCTGCCTTTAAGCGATCCAATTCACCATGCTTGGCTAATTTATCCGCAATAATCAAAGCTCTTGCGATCGTATCCATTCCACCTATGTGTGCATGAAATAAATCTGCCGCATCGGTAGAATTTCTTCTACGCTTTGCATCAAAATTTATTCCTCCACCCGCTAATCCACCTTGCTTTAAAATAATCGCCATCGCTTCTGCCCACTCGTAAATGTCAATTGGGAACTGATCGGTATCCCAACCATTTTGATAATCACCGCGGTTTGCGTCAATTGAAGCAAGCATCCCGGCATCAGAAGCCACTTGGCATTCATGTGCAAATGTGTGTCCAGCCAATGTAGCGTGATTAACTTCTAAGTTTAAACCGAATTCAGAAAGCAAATTAAACTCCCTCAAAAACCCAATCACGGTAGCCGCATCATAATCATATTGATGTTTCGTAGGCTCACAAGGCTTAGGCTCAATGAAAAACTTTCCTTTAAAACCATTTTTTCTAGCATATTCCACACAGGTATGAAGCATTTGAGCAAAATGCTCGCGCTCACGTTTCATGTCTGTATTTAATAAAGTCATATAGCCTTCTCTACCTCCCCAAAATACATATCCATCTCCGCCTAATTTGATTGTTGCATCGATCGCACCTTTTAATTGGGCCCCGGCATGCGCGACAACCTCAAAATTCGGATTGGTAGAAGCACCATTCATGTAACGCTCATTCGAAAATAAGTTGGCCGTTCCCCACAATAATTTCACTCCAGATTCAGCTTGTTTTTTCGCAAAGATGTCAGAAATAAATTCTACTCTACTCGTAAATTCTTTGGGATCATTGCTTTGATCGATCGCATCCACATCATGGAAACAATAAAATGGAGCGCCTATTTTAGTAATAAATTCAAAAGCAGCATCTGCTTTGTCGGAGGCCCTTTGGCGTACATCACTTGCGACATCCCATGGATAATGATGGGTTCCTGGGCCAAAAGGATCAGCACCATTTCCACAAAACGAATGCCAATAAGCTATGGCAAAACGCAAATGCTCTTTCATGCTTTTTCCGGCAATGATCCTATTTTCATCGTAATAACGAAAAGCAAACGGATTGTCCGATTCTGCACCCTCAAATTTAATTTGACCAATGCCTTTGAAATATTCTTTTTGACCTAATATGATACCCATAATGTTTAATGCGTTAATGTTATTTGTAATCTCAAAACTACAAATTCTACCCAAAAAAATAACAAAACAATGATAATTTTAGTGGGCATGATTAAATTTCCAGTATACAAATCAACCCAACGTGTAAAGTCCAAGGCAGCTAAATCATATTTTTTTCTTATTTTTGAATACAAACACTAAAAAAATACATGCTAAAAAGAATTATAACCATCGCATTCGTTGTTTTATCCGTTTTGCAATTAAATGCCCAAGTTCCTTCGGGCGTTACGTACAATGCAAATAATCGCTTTGAGCAATTAGAGTCCACCTTGCCCACCCCTAATTCGTATCGAACTGCGAGTGGTTCACCTGGAAAAGATTACTGGCAACAACGGGCAGATTATGACATTAAAGTTGAGTTAGATGACATAAACCGCAAAATCATCGGTACGGAAACGATTACCTATTTCAATAATTCACCCGATGAATTACCTTACATTTGGATTCAATTAGACCAAAATATTTTCGAAAAAGGGGCTATTAAAAAAACCTCTGCTACGGGAAATATCACAAGAGGCATCAGCGCTGGAATGTTTGAGGAATTAACGGACCCAAGGGAATACGGATACAAAATTACGGCCGTTAAGGATATCAAAGGAAATCCACTGAAGCATACGATTAATCAAACGATGATGCGAATTGATGTGCCAATTGCTGTAAAATCAGGTGGAAATATAAGTTTCTCCATCGACTGGAATTATTTAATTACTGAATATTATGGCCGATCAGGCTATGAACTATTTCCTAAAGATGGAAATTCGAATTACTTCATTGCCCATTGGTTTCCGCGTTTAGCTGTGTATAACGATGTGTACGGTTGGCAGCACAAACAATTCATAGGCCAAGGAGAATTCACCTTAAATTTTGGTAATTATAAAGTAGCTATTACGGTGCCCAATGACCATGTGGTCGGTGCTTCTGGCGAATTACAAAACGCATCGCAGGTGATGAGCGCAACCCAATTAAAACGTTGGGAGCAAGCAAAAACAGCCGTTAGACCGGTGATCATAGTGACTCAAGCGGAAGCGGAGAAAGCTGAAAAAAATAAGCCGACAGGCAAGAAGACATGGGTTTACAAAGCTGATAATGTACGAGATTTTGCATTTACAAGCTCCCGTAAATTTATTTGGGACGCGATGCAAGTAGACGTAGAGGGTAAAAAAGTATGGGCTATGTCCTATTATTCTAAAGAAGGAAATCCACTTTGGGAAAAATACTCGACGATGGCAGTAGCTCATACGTTAAAATCCTACTCCAAAAGAACCATCGCTTATCCATATCCCGTGGCTATTTCTTGCCATGCCACTTTAGGTGGAGGAATGGAATATCCGATGATTTCATTCAATGGAGGCCGACCAGAAACGGATGGAACGTATACAGAAAATACGAAAAATGGGATGATCGGTGTGATCATTCATGAGGTTGGACATAATTTCTTCCCCATGATTATCAATTCGGATGAGCGCCAATGGTCTTGGATGGATGAGGGTTTAAATACGTTTTGCCAGTATTTAGCAGAAATGGAATGGGATCGCAACTTTCCTGCGCGCCGCGGAGAGCCGCAAGATATTGTTCCTTACATGCGTTTAGATACCAAAAACCAAGTGCCTATTATGGCCAATTCGGAAAACATTATGGATTTTGGAAACAATGCCTATGCAAAGCCCGCGACTGCTTTAAATATCCTTCGTGAGACGGTTATGGGTAGAGAATTATTCGATTACGCCTTCAAAGAATATGCGCGGAGATGGGCATTCAAGCAGCCTTACCCGGCAGATTTCTTTAGAACGTTGGAAGATGCCTCTGGCGTGGATTTGGATTGGTTTTGGAAAGGTTGGTTTTATGGCACAGAGCCGGTGAACCAATCCATCGAAACCGTGGAATGGTTTGGCATAGACACGCAAGATCCAGTGGCTAAAAAAGCGGGAGATAAAGAAGCGGCTCAAGCCAAGCGTCAAACCATTTCGAGCATGCGAAATAAAACGGATATTAAATCAACGGTTGTAGAAGAGAATCCAGACCTTACTGATTTCTATAATACGTATGATCGTTTTGCGCCAACGGATGCAGATAAGAAAAAGTATCAAGATTATTTAGCTTCTTTAAATGAAGATGAAAAAAAATTGGTCGCCCAAGGAAAGAACTTTTACGTGGTTAATTTCAAAAATAAGGGAGGTTTACCTATGCCAGTGATCATTAAATTAAATTATGAAGATGGTACGGAAGAGGTCATGAGATTCCCTGCTGAAGTGTGGAGATTGAACGATGTAGAGGCTAAAAAAATCATCCCTACCAGCAAGAAAGTAGTTAAGTGGACCTTAGACCCTTATTATGAAATCGCCGATATAGACACGGATGACAATGCATTCCCAAGGGAGCCGGCTAAACCGACTAAAGTCCAATTGTTTAAGATGCAAAGAAGATCATACTCGATTGACGGCAATCCAATGCAAGATGCGAAAAAAGCTAAAGAAGCAGCCGGAGCGGTAACGGGTTCTAAGAACTAAGAATAATTTGATTTAAAAGCGCCTGAAGTTCATGTAATTTCAGGCGCTTTTATGTTTATACAAACCAAAGTTTCAAGGACGCAATCACTAATACCAAAGCTAAAATCCATTTTACTTTTTGATTGGAGGCTATTTTAGACCCCCAACTCGCACCGATGAATCCGCCAATTAATGAGGCGATGAGCCAATAAATCATTTGAGATTGATCCAGAGGAATCCAAGTTTTCAGACCGGCTAATCCTGAGACTGAATTGACAAAAATAAATAAAGCAGATACGGCTGCGGCTTCTTTAAGACTAGCCCAACGAAACAATATTAATAAAGGACTTAAAATAATCCCCCCACCAATGCCAATCATGCCGGATAATAGTCCGATGATTCCGCCAATAAATACCCCTAGAACCGGAATTAATGTGTTCGGTTTTTCTTCCTTTAATTGGTATACCATTCGAATCACCGCCATCAACAAGCAAAATCCTAATATCTGTTTGTAAGTAGAATCCGTCAAAGGAATCTTGGCCCCAAAAAAAGCCGCCGGAATGGATCCTAAAGCAAAAGGCCAAAAAAGCTTCCACTTAAAAAAACCTTGTCGGTAAAATGCCATAAAAGACATCAGGGAAACACCTAGATTTAAAAGCAAAGCAGTCTGTTTCATGATGGAAGGAGCAATGGCAAAAATGGCCATGACGGCTAAATAACCACTCGCACCCCCGTGTCCAACAGATGCATATAAAAAGGCCATAATGGCCAATAACAGAATTAAAGACTCTGATTGGAACGCGAAATCAAACAATAATGGCGACATGATGTATTTTTAACGCAACAATAATTTGACATAAATATAAAATTTTTCCCAGTCGGGAACACGAATTCTTTCTTCTTTAATTCTTGCAGCAGGTAAAGCTTTAATTTTTTCAAATAAACGAATGTAATATTCAAAAGCTAATAAAACTCCCTTCTTAGCGACTTCAGGAAGGCCATTGATTCCCCGTAAACCGGCATCAAAATCCAATTGAATATCCTCTTCAATTTCGCGTTTTTCCGCATCGGTAAACGTATTAAAATCAATATTTGGGAAATATACGCGGCCACGCTCCTCATAATCTGAACGAATGTCACGAAGAAAATTAATTTTTTGAAAGGCTGAACCTAAGGCACAAGCATCTGATTTCAGCGCCTCATATTCGGATGGATTTCCAGCACAAAAAACACGAAGGCACATTAAACCTACCACCTCGGCAGATCCATAAATATATCGTTTATATTCTTCAGGATTATAATGGGTTTCCGTTAAATCCATTTCCATGGAATATAAAAAAGCCTCGATGAGCTCATGCTCCATGTTGAATTCATTGACAACCCACTGGAATGAATGCAAAATGGGATTTAGACTGATTTTTTCCTCGATCGATTGATACGTATCCGCTTTAAATCGGGCTAATAATTCCTTTTTATCATGTGTGTGAAAAGTATCCACAATCTCATCGGCCAAGCGCACAAAGCCATATATGGCATAAATGGCATCATGAACTTTCGTATCCAAAGTTCTTATTCCCAAAGAAAAAGAAGTGGAATAGGCCCGAGTTAATAATTTACTGGAAGCAAGCGATACCTTTAAGTATAAATCCATATACGCTAATTTAATTCTTTATGTACTTCTGAGGCAACCACCAATCCTGAAATGAGTGAAGGGGGAACCCCGGGTCCCGGAACGGTCAATTGGCCCGTGTAATACAAATTTTTAAGATTTTTATTTTTCAAAGAGGGCTTCAAAATCGCTGTTTGCATCAGCGTATTAGCCAAACCATAGGCATTTCCTTTGAACGCATGATAATCATTTTTAAAGTCCTTGTGTGCATAAGAGCGCTTATAGACGATTGAATCTCGAATAGTCACTCCACAATATTCCTCTAGTCGGTCCATCAATTGGCCAAAATATTTCTCTCTTACCTCCTCATTATCCGCTAAATCTGGTGCCACAGGAATTAATAAAAATATATTTTCACAACCTTCCGGAGCAACAGAAGGATCAGTTACTGAAGGTGCTGAAACATAAAATAAGGGATCGGAAGGCCACTGTGGATCCGTATAAATCTCGTGTGAGTGAATTTTAAAATCGCGGTCAAAAAATAAATTATGATGTTTTAATCGAGGAATGCGTTTAGAAATACCCAGGTAAAATAATAAAGAAGAGGGTGCCATCACTCGCTTATCCCAATAGCTCTCATCATAATTGCGATAGTTTTCGCCCAAAACTTCTTCTACATGGTGATAATCTGCGCTTGCCACCACGGCATCGGCTTCATGAAATCCTGATTTTGTGTAAACCCCTTTTACTTTGGAACCATCCATTTCAAATGAACTGACTTCAGCATTATAGGTTATTTTAACTCCTTTTTCTTCTGCTAGGGAAACCATGCCTTTGACAATTAAATGCATTCCGCCCATCGGGTACCAGGTTCCTAATTTAATTTCGGCAAAGTTCATTAAGCTATACATCGCCGGTGTATTTTGAGAAATAGCACCTAAAAATAAAATGGGGAATTCCATTAATTTTAAAAGCGTAGACGACTTGAAAAATTTCCTAATGTGCGTGTAGAAGGATTGAAAAACGTCTAATCTTAGCACATCGATCAGCAAGCCAATGCTTAAGAATTCGGTGATTTTACGAGAAGGTTTCCAAACAAACTTCTGAATACCCACTTTATATTTATAAGAAGCTTGGTCTAAAAACTGATCTAATGAATGAGCTGCTCCCTTTTCATACGTTTCAAAAAGATCACGTAAATCTGAATAATTAGCTGGCAGGTCGATGACCTCGTCTTTGGATAAGATAACCGAGTAGGATGGATCAAGTCGAATTAAATCATAATAATCCGACGGTTTTTTACCAAAGCGCGCAAAATATGTTTCAAAAATATCAGGCATCCAGTACCAACTAGGCCCCATATCGAACATGAATCCTTTTTCAGAAAACACGCGTGCACGACCACCCGCCATTTCATTTTTTTCCAAAATTTCAACTTGGTAGCCTAAATCAGCTAAGGCGGTGGCGGTAGACAATCCGGAAAATCCGGCGCCAATGACAATTATTTTTTTGCTCTTATTCATCAAAAAAGGATTAGACAAATATATTAAAATTTAGCGTTTCAATTTTGATAAAAAGAAAAAGTCAGACAATATCTGACTTTTTACTATTCTAATCTGTTAACCAAAAAACTATAAAACTCTATGCGTACATTTTAAGCGAACTTTTAAGAAGTTTTCTTGCAATGTGTATTCTATTTTTAACGGTTCCAATCGGCAGATTAAGCTCTTCAGCAATTTCATGGTATTTAAAACCCTGAAAATACATTAAGAAAGGAACTCGGTAAATTTCTTCTGTCAGGCAAAGTGCCTTATCTATGTCTTCCTTAATAAAATGGTTGACCGCATTATTTTCTTGTAAAGAATCACTGGAATTTATAAAATGTAAATTTTCAGTGGTATCGATAAAAGTATTTCTTCGAACCATTCGTTGGTACTGTGTGATAAACGTATTTTTCATGATGGTAAATAACCATGCTTTCAGGTTTGTTCCATCCGAGTATTTTTCACGATTGGTATAGGCTTTTACCAAAGTATCCTGAACCAAATCGTTTGCATCATCTGAATCCCTAGTTAAACGCAAAGCAAATGGCTTTAAAAACTTAGAAAAATTACCAACTTGGTAAGAAAATTCTAGAGCAGTCATAAAAGTGTTTGTTTTTTTGTTTAACAAATATATGAAAAGATTAAACAAAAAAAATATTTATTAAAAAATTTTATCTACCTATTTTGATCATTTAGCATCGAACTTGTCCAATAAATCCTTTTGACTCCAACAATTGATCTTTTTTGATACATTATTTATATTTTTACCCTCTTATTTAATTTTGTTTCTCTTTGATGATATCACCCAAAAATCTTTTTTTTATTTTTTTACTCTTAGCGTATCAAGGCATTTCTCAAACGGCATGCAATTGTACATTAAGGGGAAAAGTCATTTCAAAGGAAAGTGGTGAGGTTATTTCAGGTTCATACATTTATTTGAAAGGCCAAAAAATAAACGTTCAAACGGATGAAAAGGGTAATTTTAAATTAGATAAAATATGTCCGGGGACTTATACCTTGGTTTGCGAAATGAGCAGTTTCAACAAAATAGAAACGTCAATTACGTTAAAAGACCATGATGAACTAACCGAAAATCTAAGCTTAGAAACGCACGATGAGCATTTGATGGAGGTATTGGTCACCGGAAAAAAAACGGAAAATACTTCCCAACTTAAAGGAGAATTAAGTGCTGAGGAACGATCTCAAAGAGATGGATTAAGCCTGGGCGAAATGCTAAAAGGAATATCGGGCGTCCAGAGTTTGCAAACTGGAAGTAGCATTTCAAAGCCCATCATTCATGGGATGCACTCTTCTCGCGTCATCATTTTAAATCAAGGCGTCAGACAGGAAGGCCAACAATGGGGAAGTGAACATGCGCCTGAAGTAGATCCATTCGTCTCCAAAAACATTCAAGTGATTAAGGGTCCTGCAGGACTTCGATATGGTGGCGATGCTATCGGAGGTATCATATTAATGGAACCCAATGCCTTACCCGACACGAGTGGAATCAAGGGAGAGGCTCAAACGATATTCTTCACCAACGGAAGACAATTTGTCACTTCGGGTATGTTAGAGGGGGGAATTAAAAATGCAAATGGATTTGGCTGGAGAGTTCAAGGAACCTTAAAAAATGGAGGAAACACAAAAACGGCCAATTACTATTTGGCCAATACAGGTGTGGAGGAACAAAATTTTTCCACTGCTCTAGGCTATAAAAATCAAAAATTGGGTACCGATTTGTTTATCAGTCGCTTTCACTCTGTCGTAGGTATTTATGCTGGCTCCCATATCGGAAACATCAATGACCTTAAAATAGCTATTTCCAGCGATCGGCCATTTGAGGTGTATACGCCCATAAATTTTAGTAGAGAAGTGGAGCGTCCTAACCAAGACATCACTCATTCACTGGTCAAATTCAAAGCCTATCTTAATCTAACAAACAAAACGATTAGAATGAACGTGGCACATCAAGATAACGAACGCCTGGAATTTGATGTCATGCGATTAGGAAAAAATATCAATACATTAAGTTTTAATCTTGAAACATTAAGTTCTGAAATTTTAATGGATGAGGCCAACTCCTCAAAATTATGGAAAGGGCAATTTGGCCTAACATTTTTAACTCAAGGCAATCGTACATCAGGTAATCGAGTAAATCAACCCACGCTCACGTCTAGTTTGCTTCCTAATTATTATCAGACCAATATAGGCATTTTTGCTTTAGAAAGGTATGTGAATCAAAAAATGGAAGTTGACATGGGGCTCCGATTAGACGCAAAGGACATTGAAATTCACCGACCCATGCAAAATTATTCACCCAACATAAAACGTGATTTAAATAATTATGTCGGCGTTTCAGGAAGTGCGGGGTTAAAATACCATTGGACTCAAAATTTCGAAAATCATTTGCTTATCGCTAGGGCCTTTAGAGCGCCAAGTCCTAATGAATTATTTTCCAATGGAGTGCATCACGGTGCAGGTGCATATGAAATAGGGGATCCCTTTTTGAAAGGGGAAACCGCCTACAATATAAGTCTAAACTCTTTGTACAGAACTGAAAAATTGGAGGTGGAAATTGGGTTATACAACAACACAATTCATCATTTTATTTATTTGAAGCCTTCAATGGACCAAGGAGATCCCGTTTTTATTACGACGGTACGCGGTAGTTTCCCTGCCTTTACTTACGAACAAATTGACGCTAGTTTTAAAGGATTAGATGGACAAATTTCCTACAGCATTTCTGATTCTTGGAGTTTTCAGCAAAAAACAGGTATTGTTCGGGCTTATGATGAATTAAATAAAGCCTATTTGGTGAATATTCCACCTGATCGATTTGAATACCTAATTCGTTATCAATTCAAAAAACACAAGCAGTATGTAAGTTGGGGCCTGACCCAAGTCTCCACTCAAAAAAGGGTCGAAATGAATTCTGATTTTTCTCCTCCGCCCAATGGATATATATTGGGACAGGTACACTGGGGGATCTCAACAAATAAATTTGACTTTGGGGTTTCAGTCACCAATGCATTCAACCAAGCTTATCGAGATTACCTAAATCGATTCCGGTATTTTGCGGATGACCAAGGCCAAAATATCAGTTTCAGAGCCACTTATCGCTTCAGCTAATTATCTTTTAAGCCAAGACTCCGGATTTTGTCGAACCGTATTCTTCCAAACTTGGAAATTAATTTCTGCAGTACCGTCCTCATCCGACGCCACCGTTCCAATTCGCTGTCCTGTTCGCACTCGCTGACCCGTAGAAACAGACACATTATCTAGCTTGCTATATACGGTAAAATAATCACCATGTTGGATCGCCACCACGGTATTAATCCCAGGAATATTCACCACCGACTGCACAATGCCGTCATAAACAGTATGAACGGCAGAACCCGCGGAAGTTTGAATATCAATCCCATTGTTATTAATCATGACACCCTTCAAAATGGGATGTTTATGAACGCCAAAATGATCTGAAATAAATCCCGATGGCACAGGAAAAGGCATTCTACCGCGCAAAGCTGCAAAAGAAACAGCTAACTTAGCCTCATCAGCATTCATGTAATACGTATTTTTCTCCAAGACCGGTTCGGTAACCACTTCTTTGGCAACGGGCTTTTCTTTGGCAATTTCTTTTTTGGGTTCTGACTTCGAAACTTCTTCTACTTTATCAGCAGGCTTTTCATATTTTTTAACGAGTCCTTCTTCAAGCTTAGGCTTGGGCAGCTCTGGCTTATTGACCTCTAATTTCTTCGCCTGCGCTGCCATACGTAATCGGCGCTCCCGCTCCATACTTTTTTGAATCTCTCGCTGAACAATCCCCGCAATTAAATTATCTAACTTTCGAATCGCTAATTTTTTACGCTCCAACTCAATCTTCAATTTTTTCTCTTGTTGGGTCAATACCGTCACCACCTTCGCCTCTTTAGTTTTCATGACCTCCAACTTCACCTTTTCTTTTTCCTTGACAACCAACACTTTTTTCTCTTCATTTTTTTTGAAAATCACTTGTTGTTTTTTAGTCATTAAGTCTTGGCGAGTCTCAAAAATCTTTTTAGCCTGCCCTTTCCGATTTGTGGTATATTGTTTTAAGAAATCAAACCGACGAACAAACTCTCCCAAATTTGATGATAAAAGCAAAAAACTTAATTTGTTATTGACCGTAGACACCTTCTCCGCCTCATATAACATCTTCGCATAAGCTTTTTTTAATCGCTCTAATTTGACCGCTAGCTTATCACTTTCTTGCGTTAATATTTTAGCTTCAGACGCTAATAAATTTTGATTTTCATTCAATATATTAATCTGCTTCTTCTGAACAACAATCTGCTCCTTGAGTACATTTAATTTACCAATCGATACCTTTTTCTTTTTTGATGTTTTAGAAATAATGGAATTCAGCTCCTTTATTTTCACCAAATTATCATTCTTTTGCTGCTCTAATTGAGTTTTTTTGTCCACTTGGGCATAGGACTCAAAACCAATTAAAAGAGCAATCAATAAACTTATCGCGTGTAATTTCATTTACGTGTAGGATTCAATAATTTTTCCGGAACCTTAAATGGGAATTCCAATGGTGTATCTAAAAGTTCTACTTTAGAGTATTTAATGGTAATTAATGTATTCACGCTTTTATTATCCTTGTCCTTAACATCCAAATTAATTTGGCTAGAAAAAGGAAAGAGTACTTGATTTAATAGGGTGAATTCCTCGAAATCCATAGTCATCTTATTACTAGTAGGAACGTCATTCACTAATAATTTTTTTAATTTTCGGTTAGGCCCCACCATATTATCTATATTAATCCGACCTTCTTGTTGCTTTAAAATTATATTTTCATTTTCCCGAATAACTCTTGAGTTGTTCTTTTTATAGGGCTGATTCCCGACAATGAGCGACTGAAGAATCAAATAATCTACCTTAAAACCCATGATAACACTGACGCTATCATAGGTTAAATTAAAGTATTCCCCATTGATTTTTTGATAAAATTGAACTTTACTTTTTGAAAACAAACCCGTTGCTCCAGTAATCCCTGTTTGAGAAATATTAACCCAAATCAAGCTATCCTTTTTCATCCGAATGTCAACGGTATATGTATCTTGATTCTGCTGAGTCTTCCACACAATTTTTGACTTCGCTTTCAAATAATTAAAATTTAAATCTTCCGTGACTAATTTTAGTTCAGCATCGTCTATTTTCTGAGGCTCAATGGTTTTCTTCGCCGAGGAATCGATTACCTTAACTTCCTTTTTAGCTACGGTATCAATGTTTGAGGTAATTAATGCCGCTGGCATTTTAGAAACAAGCACCCTTTTACCGCAAGAAAAAATACTACATGCCATGAATAAAAAAAGGATGGATAGGCGCATCTTAAAATTTAAGGGAGTAAGCTTTTACAAAATTATCTCAATTTTCGATAATTCGTTTATTTTCAATCTTTTTATCCAATTTATTACTAGCTCCTTCAAGTGAATTTGCTGTTTTCCAAGCCTTAACGGCATCGTCTACACGTCCATTCTTAAAAAGCACATCGCCATAATGTTCCCAAACCGTTGAGCTATTTTGCTTTTCATCCTTCAAGGCTTTTTCAATATACAGTAGTGATTCTAGGTATTCACCCTTTTGAAATAAGACCCATGCATACGTGTCTAAATAGGTTCCGTTGGCAGGAAATTTATCCACCAATTTCTTCGACATTAAAACAGCTTTATCCAAACGATCACGCCTTAAAGACAAATAATAACTATAATTATTTAAGACATGCTCCTCCATGGGATTTACAACTAAAACCTTCTCAAAACAGGCATCAGATTGCTTATATTGGCCTTTTGAATGATAGGCATCTCCCATTAAACCAAACAATTGTATGTACCAGCCATCCCGACTATTAGCCATGGGAACCGCGCCCTCAAATGAACGAATGGATTCACTTATTTTTCCATTCAAATACTCCGCAAAGCCTTTCTGAAACCATAAATATCCTTGATTTGGAAAAAGGACAAGTGCCTCTTCCGCATGTATCGTTGCGCTATCTAATAAGTTCATCTCGTAATCTAATTGGATAATTCGAGCCCAAACTTCAAACTTAGAATTTCCCATTCTTGCCGCATGTAAATACGAAACTTGGGCTTCTTTGAACTTGGATATATTCGCCCACAGATCTCCTTCAAGTGCAGAAAACCTCGGATCTACTGGATATAGGCCCTTTAATTCTAATACCATTTCATGGACCGTTTGCCAGTCTTCTTTGGTCTTAATTAATTCTAAAATTTGAATGGTTAATTGGCCCAAAATCTCCGAACTCATTCGTGAATCCGAAGCCGCATGTAAAATTTCAACGCAGGTAGAATCCAAATTTTTAGCCTCCAAAAACAATTTGGCACTCATTAAATTCAATTGGCCCTGACTTGGATATTTTAATTTCAACGGGCGCAGTTCACTTTGCAAAGTCTTACCAGTCAACAAATCCCAAACCGTTTCCATCTGATCCCACGTAAATAATAATTCATCCGGTGAATTTTCAATTAAACTAAAACCCGCACCCATAGCCCCTAAAATATCCTTTTCCTTTAAATAAATAAATTGCTTCGTCCGAACAATTTCCGGGAAGTCTTCTAACCACACCTCGACCTTTTTTAATGCATTCAATGCTTCCTTCCCATTTTCTTTCCATAAATAGGCCTGCGCTAAACGCAATCCAATCTCGGGCTGAATCTCATCAAATTCTGACATTTTATTGAGCGCTTCCAAAGCCTCATCTATTTTTCGTAAATCCAATGCAATGTCCACATAGAATAACCCATAATCCATCGAATGAGGGGACAGTCTCCAAGCTTCCGCCGCATTTTGAAAAGCCAAAGAATTCTTATTTTGAGCCAAATAGGCCTTTCCGAGGTAATAATAAATCGATGGCTCATTAGGAACCTCAAGGATCAAATGTTCCCAAACCAGGATAGCTTCATCAAAATCATCCTTGATGTAATGCCTCATCCCCTCGGTCATTAACTCTTCCGACTGAGCGCTTGTCAACGTAGAAACTTCCTTCTTTTTCTTTTGCCCAAAGATTGGACTCAAAGAGAAGCAAACCAACAAAAAGATATAAACCCTAATTTTCATAAATAGAGCGAATATACCATTTTGCATGATCAATTTTAAAATATATTCAATAGATTCGCTGAATTAACCTAATAAGCACATGATGAAATATTTATTTTCTTTCTGCATCCTACTCAGTTTACCCTCCTTCGCTCAAGAAAAAACGATGGCATTTGAAGAGTATGATCCCATATCCACACTCGTTGTCCCTGAACATATCGTTAAAAAGGCCAAATTTCCTTTCATCGATATCCACAATCATCAAAACAATATGCCAACCCAAGATTTGGGATATTTAGTAAAACAGATGGATAGTCTTAACATGAAAGTCATGATCAACTTGAGTGGAAAAGGACCCTATCGAAGTGGTGCAAGAGAACAAGGAACTGATTTTTTAATTCAATCGGTCCAAGCAGGAAAAGAAAAAGCGAATGGCCGGGTGATCGTTTTTACCAACCTGAATTTTAGTGATATCGATAATCCAAACTGGTCCACTGAAACAGTAAAAGCTTTAGAAAAAGAAGTAAAAGCCGGAGCCATGGGATTGAAAATATTTAAGGACTTAGGCCTAGAAGTAAAAGATTCAAAAGGAAATAGGATACGTACCAATGACCCAAGACTCGATCCTATTTGGGCCAAATGTGGTGAATTAAATATTCCTATTTTGATCCATACCGGAGAACCCATTTCATTTTTCGATGTGCACGATAAAACCAATGAACGCTGGCTTGAACTTAAACAATTTCCAAGCCGTGCAAGACCTTCGTCCAAATACCCTTCATGGAAAATAGTGATGGATGAACAATTTGATATCATCAAAAGACACCCCAATACCAAATTCATTAGTGCCCATTTAGCTTGGCTCGGAAACAATTTGCCCGAATTAGGCCGACTTATGGACCTTTATCCTAACATGTACACGGAAATCGGAGCCGTGATTCATGAACTCGGACGCCAACCAAAAAATGCCCGTGCTTTCTTGATTAAATATCAAGACCGAGTGCTTTTTGGAAAAGATATATGGACTACATCTGAATACTATACCT
>Ga0114979_10001571_pt1 | contig 15437 bp, 14 predicted proteins | sample S_140625_EF_Meta_FD_87315 | JGI IMG/M metagenome (GOLD analysis project Ga0114979, IMG submission 87315) | Freshwater microbial communities from Lake Simoncouche, Canada to study carbon cycling - S_140625_EF_MetaG | ecosystem: Environmental > Aquatic > Freshwater > Lake | place: Lake... | reverse complement strand
CCCTCTCACCATCGATCCTTGTCTGCTTTCACCCTGTCCATGCATGCGAAAAGCCGCGGCTTCCCCATGGTCAGGCACAACGTCTTTTTCAATCAAGATTACCGGCGCGAGTTTGATGATATTTTTCAAACACGCAGGTTGCCTGAGCAAGGCACGGTGTATGTCTGCGCACAAGATCGAGGCGACGACGGTTTGGCTCAACCTGGCTTGGAACGGCTTTTGTGCCTTGTCAATGCGCCCGCAGATGGCGACACTCATTCCTTCAATTCATCGGAGATACACGCATGCGAAACCAGCAGTCTGGCGCTGATGCGTCGCTGTGGCCTAGAAATCGAGGCCTCACCTCAGCAAGTGGTTCGAACGTTGCCGCAGGACTTTGCGCGCCTGTTTCCGGGCAGTGGGGGCGCACTGTATGGCCAAGCGACACACGGCTGGATGTCGGCCTTCGCGCGCCCGTCATCGCGCAGCAAAGTACCGGGCCTTTACACGGCGGGGGGCAGCGTGCACCCGGGGCCGGGCGTGCCGATGGCAGCGATGTCGGGACGTTTGGCGGCCGCGGCCCTGATGGCGGACCTCGGTTTGACCAAGTCGTCCCGCCGGGTGGTTATCTCTGGTGGTATGTCGACGCGCTAAGCGACGACGGCGAGTACGGGCTCTCGATCATTGCCTTTGTAGGCAGCGTGTTCTCCCCCTATTACGCTTGGGCGCGAAAGCGTCAAGGCGGCGTAGCCGATCCAGACAATTTCTGCGCGTTGAATGTGGCTTTGTACGGCAAGGGCGGCAAGCGCTGGACCATGACAGAGCGGGGCCGCTCGCATGTTTCGCGCAATGCACAGCACTATCAAATTGGCCCCAGCAGCTTGCACTGGGATGGCCAAGCACTCACCATTGACATTGATGAAGTCAATGTCCCTGTTCCCATGCGCGTTCGCGGCCGCGTCACAGTTCGGCCTGAAGGGCTCTGTCATTTTGTCACGCCACTGGACAACGAGGGCTTGCATCGATGGGGACCGATCGCGCCATGCTCGCGTGTGGAGGTGGCCATGGACAACCCCAAGTTCAACTGGCGTGGCCATGCCTACATGGATTCCAATGAAGGCGATGAGCCCGTAGAAAACGGTTTTCAAGATTGGGATTGGGCACGTGCCGAAATGGCCAATGGCGATACCAGTGTGGTCTACGATGTGCGGCCCCAAAAAGGGCCAGGACGGGTTGTGGCACAACGCTTTTCACCGGATGGTCGTTACACCCCTTTCACACCACCTTCACGGCACCAGTTACCTGCTTCGGGCTGGTTACTTTCGCGGGGTATGTGCAGTGAGTCTCGCCAAACACCCGAGGTGATCAGTACACTCGAAGACACCCCGTTTTATGTTCGGTCTTTGCTGCGCACTCAGTTGCTCGGAGAAAGCGTTACCGCGGTTCACGAATCCTTGGACATCCCCAGGTTGGTGTCCTTGCCAGTTCGGTTCATGCTGCCTTGGAGAATGCCCAGACGCGCTTAAGGCCGCCGTGTTGCTTGTCTGTCTGGTTCAGTTAATTTGACGAGCGCGTGCCAAGCTTCGCTCTCTTTCTCTAGGGCCAAAGCTAGAAGCCAGAGCGCCCTCTGCTTCTAAGCCCTCCAGGTAAATTTTTTCGATGTCTGGGGCAGCGCGCAAAAGTTCACGTTCGGCAAAGGGCATGTGCAACAAAGATCTGAGCGCAAACAAAATTCGCAACCACCCTGGCACCCAAACTCTGCGCTTGCGCTGTAGCATGCCCTGCACAATGACACGCGCAGTGTCTTCTGCAGAAGTTTCGCTGTTCATGGGACCGGGCATGGTGGCGCGAAGCCTCACAAAGCCCGGATGCAAAGCACCTTCCGTGACAAGCGGCGTGCGAACCCAGCCAGCATGCACCACGCCTACACCGACCTTGTGCGAAGCCATTTCGATGCGCAAAGAGTTGCCCATCGCTTCTACAGCAGATTTGCTGGCTGCATAAGCGGACATCACCGGTGGGTGCGCAAAGGACGACGAGGACGCATTGATGAGCACATAGCCACTTTGCTGCACGATGGCAGGAAGGGCCGAACGGATGGTGTTGAAAACGCCAAACACATTGACCTCGAAGCAGCGCTTCCAGGCAACAGGATCAATGTAAGCAATGGGGCCAAAGGCCGCGACACCGGCATTGGCAAATACGATGTCGATGCGGCCCAACTTGCTCAAGGTTTTTTCAACCACCGCTTGCATGGCTAGCAGGTTTGTGACATCGGCCACTAGGTGCAAAGTTTGAATACCGCAGCGTTGGGCCATGAGGGCAAGCGGTTCTTCGTCGCAGTCCACCAAGACCGGTGTACCGCCATTGGCCACAACTTCAAGCGCAGTTGCAGCACCAATGCCTGAGGCGGCGCCAGTGATTAAAACAACGCGCCCGCCTAATGAGGATTTTGAAGAAGACATTGCGTTCCGAAAGTTAGCCGATTTCTAGCCGATTCAATAGCCGATCAGTTTGCGGATCTTCAAGCCGGCCTCTCCTGTGATCTGTCAAGCGACCACCTGCGTCAAACGGACTTGGTGACCATGAAATACACAATGGGCAAGGGCAGCACCGTGGATATCGCACCGGCAATTTTCCAGATGCGAGACAGGCGCCAATAATCATCCGTGATCTCTGAATATTGCTGCAGCAAAGCTCGTTGTTTGAATTGAATCGGCACCAGCACGAACAACCAAATCAAGCCTGAAAATGTGAGCAAGCCATAAGACCACTGAATCCAGGGGTGACTGGCAGCGCCACCAAAATTCTCTGCCATGCCATGGCCCGTCCAGACCACTCCCACCGCGCCCACCAAAGTGAACATGGCATCGGTGATTAGAACCATCTTGTTGCTAAATTGAATGATGGCGTGATTGCGCGTGCGCTCGGCCAACAAGGCCCAAACGCCGCTCACAATCACATTGCCCAAAAACAAGCAAGCGCACACCAAGTGAATGACTTTGAGGTTAGGCGTCATAGGCGGTCATTTTGCAGGGGCGACGCAGCCCTTGGGGTAGCCACCTGTTCATTGCGCTGATTGGCTTGTTTTTCTGCCTCACGTTTTAAACGTGTGATTTCTTTGGCGCGTTGCAAATCACGGAATTGCCAAGCCACAAACAAGATGCCTGCCACCAGCAATACGCCAACTTCAACGAATTTCAAGTTCACAGAAATAGCGTTTGTTAACGCGAAGTTTTCTCGCGTTGTTCTAAACGGCTGAACAATTCCACCATCCACACCACACGCTCATCAAAGCTTCGAACAGGCAGTTTCCATGGTTTGTCTAGCGCCAAGAGGCTGCGTTCACGGCTCACAATGTCAACCAAGTAATGGATAGCAGGAACAGGACTTAGCGTGACATCAGGAACGGCGGGCGCCTTCAGCGCCACCGCGGCAGCGCGGGCAATGAGTGCCAGCTTGCGCGCGGTTGAAACCACGGTGCGGTGGTTCACAGAATTAAGGCCTTCACGTTCTAATTGTTTGCCAATTTCGGCATAGACCAAGCGCGCAGCTTGAATGGCAGGGCGGCAGTCCCATGGCAATTCTGCCAAACCAAATTCACCACGCCGGTAAAGTGCATCTGCACGCAACAACAGCCGTTGCGTGAAACCGGCAATGCGAGAATCAAAAACAGGATCGGCCAACCAAGCATCAGCGTCCATGCCAATTTCGCGGAACCAAGCGCGAGGAATGTACAGGCGCCCCATTCGGGCGTCGTCGCCAATGTCTCTGGCAATGTTGGTCAGTTGCATGGCCACGCCCAGCTCGCTAGCGCGGGCTATCGCCGTATCGGTATTGGCACCCATGATGATCGACATCATGGCACCTACAGTGCCAGCAACCCTGGCGCCATAGGCCTCCACATCGGCCAGGGTTTCATATCGGCGGCCTTGCGAGTCCCATAAAAAACCATCTAGCAAGGCTTCAAGCAGGCCGCTGGGAACGCCGTAGCGGTGTACCACAATGGTCAAAGCGCGGTCAGCGTCTTCGGCGCCTGGTCGTCCTGCATAGATGGCAGCTAAACGCGACTTCAAATCGGCCATGGCCAACACCGGATCGTCCCCCTCATCAATGGCGTCGTCTGCCAAACGGCAAAACGCATAGAGGGCGATGGCGGGTGGACGCAAACGAGCGGGCAGCAAACGAGAGGCCGCAAAAAAGGATTTTGAGCCACCTCGCATGAGTTCGGTGCAAGCCTCTAAGTCGTAGGGCAAAGACACCGGCGGTGCATTCAAGCTTGGATCAGGCAAATGATTTGACATCGGGAACAACCGTTTCAAGCATTTTTGCAGACATTAACACACTGGGCACACCAGCACCAGGCTGGCTACTGGCACCTACCATGAACAAACCTTCAACATCTTGGCTTCGGTTGTGCGGACGGAACCATGCACTTTGAACCAAGATGGGCTCTAGACCAAAACCTGCGCCTTTGTAAGACCACAAGCGATCTTGAAAATCTTGCGGCGTGGTCACCTTGGAGGACACCACATGCTGCTTCAAGTCAGGCAGCACACTTTCTTGCAGCACCGTGGCAATGGCATCGCGGTACTGTTCCGTGATGGCTGGCCAATCCGTTTCGCTGCTCAAATTGGGCACCACCGACAGTGCATAAAAACTGTCGCAACCTTCAGGTGCCAACGAAGAATCTGTGGCGGTGGGTCGGTACAAATACAAACTGAAGTCTTTGGACAGTTTGTGATTTTTAAAAATATCTTGCAACAAGCCTTTGTAGCGTGGGCCGAGCACCATCATGTGGTGCGGTACATCTTCGTACTTGCGATTGGTGCCGAAATACCAAACAAACAAGCCTGATGAGTACTTGCCCTTGGCAATGCGTTTGTCGGTCCAATGCTTGCGGTGTTGCGGCTCAATGAGGTGGCGATAAGTCCAAGCGGCATCGCCATTGCTCACCACAATATCGGCCGGTAAAAACTCGCCATTGGACAGTTCCACCCCTTTGGCACGACCACCCTCCACCCGGATTCGCGTCACTGGTGCGTTGTAACGAATAGGCACTTGGCGTTGATCCAGTAGCTTCACCAACTCGCTCACAATGGCACCGGTGCCACCCATGGCTGAGTGAACACCCCAGCGTCGCTCCAATGAGTGAATAAGGGAATAAACGCAGGTGACCGAGTAGGGGTTGCCGCCAATGAGCAGCGGATGAAAACTCATGACGATGCGCAACTTAGGATGCTTGATGTGCTGCGCCACCAAACTGTAGATAGAACGCCAAGCTTGCATGCGAGCCAAATTGGGCATGGCCTTGATCACATCGCCAAGGGTCTCAAAAGGCACCATGCCAAGCTCTACAAAGCCCAGCTGAAAACACTTCTCCGAGGCCACCATGAGGTTCTTAAAACCTTGGACATCTTCTGGGCTGAATTTGGCAATTTGGTCGAGCATCAGCTCGTCATTGTTGCTGTAATCAAAGTGCGTGCCATCGTCAAACCGAATGCGGTAGAAAGGCGACATCAAACGCAGGTCGACATGGTCTTTCATGTCTTGACCACACAATGTGAACAACTCTGCAATGAGGTGTGGCAAGGTAATGATGGTGGGTCCTGCATCAAAGGTAAAACCATCTTGCTTGTGAACATAAGCGCGACCGCCTGGGGCATCGAGCTTTTCCAACATTTGAACGCGATAACCTTTGACGCTCAAACGAATGGCTGCGGCCAAGCCGCCAAAGCCTGTGCCAATCACGATGGCGGTTGGCGCGCGATCGCCAAGTTCAGAACTTGCGCCCAGCGGATGGTTTTGACCGCCGCCACTGCCCCCCGAACCACCATCGGTGTTAATTGACTTGTAAAGATTTGTCATGCGAATCCAAATGTGCAGGCAAAACCGGAGGCACATGTGCTTCAAAGGCTGCAGGCGTTTCTATCGTGTGATGTTTGCGAATGGCCCAACGCCACAATGCAGTGGTATCGAGTGGCAGAACCAACATCAAATGTTCAACAATGGCCAAAGCCAACATGGTGCCCACCAAAACCGCACCCACCACTTGAGCGGGCGAGGTCATGGCTTGGTTGCTAAAGTCGACCAAAACCCATAAACAGGCGCTGGCTGACACCACCGCAAAGGGGAAAAATGCATTCATACGGCGGCGCTTGAAAAAGCTTTGTAAATAGGCCAAATGCGCTGGCAAAAACTCTTCACTCAAATTGCGAACCCCAAAAAACAGGTTCAACTTGGCGCTGGTGCGCATGATCCACAGCACCAAATAGGTCCCTGTGCCCACTTGGTTGGGGGCATCCCAAGTGATGAGCACAATGACCAAACCCACCAAGAGTATCGCCAACTCGTGCCACACCACCGCATTGAAAGAGGCCACAAAACGCGGCCATCCCTTTGTGCTTTGTGAGATGGCTGTTTTTTGTGGCCCTGTGATCCAACCCGTGAGAAAACTCAGCTCATTCCAACCCCAAGCCAACAGAGCGCACGTGAATGCGCAGTAGGCCCCCGTGACACCGGTTTGTTGCGCGGTATGCGCCAATCCAGCCAGCGCACCAAGGCCAAGCGCTGTGGAAATGACCAAGCTCATGACGACCGCCGTGCGCGACATGCGATTTAAGAGAATCACGATACCTGTGCTAAACCACCAGATAAAAATCGCAAATCCCAACGCAACGAAAGAGTCGGTCATTCTTGTCTTTCAGTGTCTGTTGGCTACCAATTTACCAAGCAGGCACCATGCGAACTTCTGCTGGCAAGGTATGGTGCTTGACAGGCAAAAAGTACAAGCGAACAAAGGTGATGGCACCTGAAATGGCCCAGCGCGCACGTTGCAGATTTCCCATCAAGCCACCCCGGGCTTTGGCTGCATCCATTTGAGTTTGCACATGGAACAAGTGCGACAAACCTTCCCTGAAGGCAGGGTTGTCAATGTCCAAACTCACTGGGAACACTTGCTTGGTAATTTCATTGGTGATGCGGAACACTTCGTAGTCGTAGGTGGACGACTGTAAACCCATCTCGTGGTGCAGCATGGGGCGCGTATGGTCACGCACAAACATGGTGGCGTAAACGGCCAACAAGAAAAAGCGAATCCAGAACACATTGCCACCGCGCAGCAAATGCGGATGGGCGCGCATGATCAGTGCAAACGATTCGCCATGACGGAACTCATCGTTGCACCACCGCTCAAACCAACGAAAGATGGGGTGAAAGCGCTTGTCAGGATTCTTTTCCAATTGACGGTAGATGGTGATGTAACGTGCGTAGCCAATTTTTTCAGACAAGTACGTGGCGTAGAAAATGTATTTGGGCTTGAAATAGGTGTAGGCCTTGGTGCGTTTTAAATCGCCCAAGTCGATGCCCAGTCCAAAGTCTTTCAAGGACTGGTTGATGAAACTGGCGTGGCGCGATTCATCGCGGGCCATGTAGCGCATCAGTTGCTTGATATCTGGGTTCTCCACATTTCGAAAAATTTCGTTGTACAAAATGCAACCCGAAAACTCTGAAGTGAGTGAGGAGATTAAAAAATCTAAAAATTCCTGGCGCATCTCTGGGCTGACCTGAGAAAATCGCTCTGCAACTTCCTTGGCAAATTGATCGTCGCGCTGAAAGTGATCGTGGTTATTGTCGCCCTCATATTCCGCCATCATTTTGTCCCACTCAGCACGCATGGGAGACATGTCAAGCTTGTCCATGGCGGCAAAATCGGTGGTGTAAAAACGCGGGCTGAGCATGGTGCTCTCGACCGCTTTTTGAGAAGCTTTTTCGGCGCTGTCTATGGTTGTATTCGCTTGCATGAAAGTGAAGCTCCTGTTTTATAAATGGTTGGCCAATTCAAGCCTGATTCATTCAGGTTGCATGGCTAAAAATCGAGCAAATTCTGCCGTATTGGTCGGTCCAAATGACTCTAAGTCGACCCTCTGACCGGTGCTCGGATCCATCAAGGTCAACCTGCCGTCGACGCGGGCAATCAAGTCAAAAGGTTCGGCGGAACCAATGCCTCGGGAATATCGCTCACGAGACAAAGCACGCAAAGCGCCTCGCACAAAACCTTGCTCTCCAACCAAGACCGTCAAGGTTTGACCTGAAACTCCATCTGCAACGCGAACGCTACCATCCTTTTGATCTTGAAAGACCAATGAGCGCTGAACTGTCGGCGCAGCTGCACGCTGATCAGGCCCATTGCCAGTGATGCGAATAAGACCCACTGATGTGAGAGAAAACACAATGATGCCAGCGGCGAAATAGAGAATCCAGCGGGGAAAGCTGTCGGGTGCGACCGATGCGGCAGCACGAGATGGCTGAACAGAATAAGCTTGACTCATATGGGTCTCACTTGCAAGGGCCGATTGTCATGGCGATCGGATGGGCGATCTTCTTTAGGATCGTTTTGGACGGCGCTGGCGTTGGCGGTCTGACCTGTGCTCTGTGTCCATGCATCGCGCAACTTGTCTGCCACCAGCTGAACATCCGGTATCGCACGCAAAGTAGGCTCAGGCTTTGTGAAGCGCCAAGGGCGAACGCTGGGCCACAAATGAACCCATCCGATCCGGTCTGAGCCTTTCAATGCCAATGTGATGTCGCCGAAGCCCTTTGGAAGCACACGCACATCTGCAGACGCGAGTTGCTTAAAAGGGAGATTGAATGAAACCGTCAGCACAATGCCCAAACGCATGACCACGCGCTTGTTGGTGATGGTGTACACCGTAGTGCGGGCCGTTGTAGAAGCCAGCAACCACACTGAGATCAAGCCAATTGCTGCCAAAGGTGCAATCCATTTGATGGCCATCAAAATGGCCATCATGCCAGCGCCCGACTCTAAAGCAGGCCATGCACAGACCAAAATTAAAGCTGCGAAATACATGATCAGCTTGTTGAAATGAAAGGCTGAAGCGGCCAATGCACCAGCATCGGGCGAGCCCTGCCAGACAATGAACTCATCGCTGGGCAAGCGCTCGGGCAAGCCAAACTGCGGCTCAAACTCATATTCATGACCTGAATTTTCGATTGCCATTTTCTTTTCCTCAACAGACTTTCAATTCAACTTCAATTGACGCTGGTCTGATTGTCAGATCAACGGTTCGCTGCGCTTTGGATCAGCGTAGAACGTACCACCACCGTAATAGGCACTGATTTTTTCCTCTTCCAACTTGGTAATTTGGTTGGGATTTCTGAGGGCAGGTACAGCGGCAAAATGGCGTGCATAAATAGAGTTCACTTCTACCTGGTTTCTGCGAATCCTAGAAAACATCATGGGCAGCAAAACAGTTTTGCCATTGGCGATTTCTACTTCCAAGTAACGGAACATCATCTCTGCGGAGTCAATCCAAATGTCTTTGACAGTTCCGCCTTGCTTACCGTCACCTGCCATGACGGGCAGACCACGAGGATCAACATCTTGGGAAGCCACCGTGTACTCGCTGACCACCCGCAGCGGCTGAATCAAAGGCCTGCCATGTGATGTCATTTCTGGCACATCTTCACGGTTGGAATAAGCGCCTGGGCCGACAGCGGCCAGCATGCCTTCACCTGTGGGCTCAATTGGAGCGCCAGAAGTTGGGCTGGTCGCCACCGCGTTGTAAGCGGGCTCTTTGCGCGTCAGGTCAGGCACAGTGACACTTCTGCCTCCTTCCAACAAGAAGGTTTTGGGCTCAGGGATCGGAAAGCCCTTGACCACAGCGCGGCCGCTGCTGCTGGACTCCAAGGGGTAACCCTCGCGATGTCCTTCTTGAACAAGATAATAAATGAGACCAGCGAAAAAGATCCAAAACACATACAAAAGTATTTGCGCTAGATCGACGTAGCCAGTAATGTTTCCTACGGTTTGCATAACGACTTCTCCTTGTGAACAACTAAATACGAGACTCGGTCAAGCCGAGAGTTTGGGGGACTGCGGGTGAAAAAGAACGACTTCTGCGTTTGACCAGAGGGCCCACCGCAATCAATGTCAAAAACAACAAAAGCATTTCGACGTGGTAGACCATGCTGTAACCCACGGAGGGGTCGGTTAATGCGGGTCCCAAAGCACCTTCAAGGCTGAGTGTGGTGATGCCATCTCGAAGCGCACCGCCAAAAAACATGGCCAAGCCAGCTGCTGCAGATTGCACAGCGCCCCATGCACCCAAGGCCAAGCCAACGTAGGCCGATTCCATGCGCATGGCGGTAAACAAGGTGCCCACAGCAAACAAGCCGCCGCCATAACCCACACCAAACGCGCCAAATCTGAAGAGCCAGCCAGCTTCTAGGGGTGCCGAGAAAATCACAGCAGAGAACGCTGGCAAGCCAGCCAAGGCGCCATAAGCTGCCAATCGCATGGGGTCAACGCCTTTGGCCAACTTGCGACCCGCGACATAAAACCCAAGCAAACCTCCGCCTGCCAACATGGCCGTCAATGCACTGGTAGCGCCCACGCTCAGTTTGAGGATTTCGCCACCATAAGGCTCCAAAATAATGTCTTGCATGTTGAAAGCCATGGTGCCAAACGCGGTGGCCCACAAGAATCGGCGTGCATGCGGGATGGCCATGAATTCAGCCCACACTTCACGGAAGGGTCTGCGAATTTCAGTTTTCAATGCGGCGACTCGCGCAGGATTTCTTGGCTCTTGTTTCCAAAGCGCAAAGCCGTTGAGAACCAAGACCACCAACGCGGTACCTTGAACCGATTGAACCAAGTACTCGGGTGTGAAGTTGGACAACAACACGCTGTACACCAAACTGCCAAAAACAGCACCCACCAACAGCATGGTGTACAAAAGTGCCACCACACGTGGCCGTGTTGCTTCACTGGCTTGGTCGGTTGCAAGCGCCAAGCCAGCCGTTTGCGAAGTTTGCAAACCAGCACCCACCATCAAGAAGGCCATCGCGGCAGCACCTTGTCCCACCCAGTCAGGCACAGGCACTTGGCCGCGACCAGACAACACCAACAGCGCAAACGGCATGATCGCCAATCCCACGAATTGAATCACCGTGCCACCCCACATATAAGGCACACGGCGCCAACCAAATGCTGAAACATGCACATCCGACTGATAACCTGTGACAGCCCTGAAAGGTGCGACCAGCAAAGGGAGTGCCAACATCATGGCGACCAACCAAGCTGGCACACCCAACTCCACAATCATGACGCGGTTCAAGGTCCCAATCATGAGGGCGGTTGTGATGCCCATGGTGAATTTAAACAAGGACAAGCGCAACAGCCGAGACATTGGCAAGCCGGCGCTGGCCACGTCGGCGAACGGCAACCAAGTCGCAGGCAGCTGCTTGACGAACTTGGAAAAAGTCTTGCCTTTCATGAGCGAACCCACTCCATGGCTTTGGATTTGTAGAAACCACTGGAGACTTTGTGCGATCGGGCACACTGCCAGCTGCTCAATGATTCGTGTGTTTTCATGAGATTGGCGATTCGCGTTTCAGCCATGGGTTCAAGCCATGGTGCCCGATCGCCACGTGGCAACAAACGGCCCACAGAAATCATGAGCGCCAACATGGGGGTGCGGGGTGCAAATGTAAACACAATGGATTGGCGAGTGCGCTCAGCCAACTGCGCCAATGCATTGACAGCATCTTCCGTGTCATAGTGAATGATGGAGTCCATTGCCACCACATGGTCAAAGTGGCCCAAGTTCTTGTCGAGCATGTCACCACTGTGAAACGCCACCAAATGGGCCACGTCGGCTGGAATTCTTTCGCGCGCCAAGTTGACCAAAGTAGGTGACAAATCAATGGCCACAACTTCAGCACCAAGCCGCGCGGCCTCAACAGCCAAAGCACCCGTCCCACAGCCTGCATCCAAAATGCGTTTGCCTCGCAGGTCTTCACCTAACCACGAAACAAGGGTGGCTCGCATTTGATCGCGGCCAGCACGCACGCTTGCTCGAATGCGGCCCACAGGCGCGTCAGAAGTGAGTTTTTCCCAAGCCGCGACCGCTGTCCGATCGAAGTAATGTTCGATCTGTCCACGCCGTTGTTCGTAGGTCATTTCATTCATGGTGTTGGTCTCAATCAAAACCCAACAAATCAAAAATATCACGGTCTTTCATGGGAACCGCGGAATAGGTTTCTCCACCCAGCCACAAGTTGGCAGCCAGCCGCAAGTATTCTTTTTGCACAGCTTCCAACTCTGGTGAATGTTCCATCTCAAAGAGCGTTGACTTCTTCAAACGGCTGCGGCGAATCACATCCAGGTCTGGAAAGTGCGCTGCCAGTTTCAAACCAATGCGGTCGTTGTACTTGTCAATTTGATCGGTGGCTGCACTGCGGTTGGCAATCACACCGCCCAGTCGCACGTTGTAATTTTTGGCCTTGGCACCAATGGCTTGCACAATGCGGTTCATCGCAAAGATGGAGTCAAAATCGTTGGCGGTCACAATCATGGCGCGGTCGGCATGTTGCAAAGGCGCTGCAAAACCGCCACACACCACATCACCCAGCACATCAAAAATCACCACGTCGGTGTCTTCAAGCAAATGGTGCTCTTTGAGCAACTTCACCGTCTGACCCACCACATAACCACCACAGCCTGTGCCAGCGGGTGGGCCACCCGCTTCGACACACATGACGCCGTTGTAGCCTTCAAAGACAAAGTCTTCAACGCGCAATTCTTCGGCATGAAAGTCAACCGTTTCAAGCACGTCAATGACGGTGGGCAGCATTTTCTTAGTGAGCGTGAACGTGCTGTCGTGCTTGGGGTCGCAACCAATTTGCAAAACACGTTTGCCCATTTTGGAAAACGCAGCTGACAAGTTAGACGAGGTGGTGCTTTTGCCAATACCGCCCTTGCCGTAAGTGGCAAAGACTTTGGCATTGCCAATTTTCACATTGGGATCCAGCTGAACTTGCAAGCTGCCCTCTCCGTCCAATTTTGAATGGCGTTTGACGGTAGGGAAAGGTAATGTTTCGACGGTCATGCGGATACTCCTTCATAGACGCCTTCTAAGCGGTCTTCTAATTCTTCACTTGCTTGGCGAAGCGCTTGCAAGGTCTCGGCATCGGGATGCCAAAAGTTGCGCTCAGACGCTTCGATCAAACGATTTGCCACGCGGGCAGACGCCGTTGGATTCAGTTTGGCCATGCGATCGCGCATGGCAGGGTCAAGCATGAATGTCTCAGACAGTTGCTTGTAAACCCAAGGTTGTACTTGGCCCGTTGTGGCAGACCAGCCCATGGTGTTGGTCACATGCGCTTCTATTTGGCGCACGCCTTCGTAACCATGCTCCAGCATGCTTTCGTACCACTTGGGGTTGAGCATGCGGGTGCGAATTTCAATCGACACTTGTTCTTTCAATGTTCGAACACCTGGGTTGCCTTTGGTTTGATCGCCAATGTAGACCGGCGGTGTTTGGCCACCCTTGGCCATCTTGACCGCTTGGGTGATACCGCCCAGAGTGTCAAAGTAGTTGTCGACTGTGGTGACGCCCAGCTCGACAGAATCGAGGTTTTGGTAGGTCAGTTGAACATCGGCCAACACCGTTTGCAAGAGTGCCGTCTGCTGCACAGCACGACCCGTGCGGCCGTAGGCGAAGCCTTTGCGACGCTTGTAGGTTTCAGCCAGCTCGCCTTCATCTTCCCAGCGACTGCTTTCCACCAGGTTGTTCACATTAGAGCCGTAGGCACCTTCAGCATTGCCGTAGACACGCAAAGAGGCTGTTTCTAAACTGCAACCGTGTTCTTGCTGATAGGCAAGGGTGTGCTTTCGAATCCAGTTCATTTCCAATGGCTCGTCGGCCGACGCAGCCAGAAAAGCAGCCTCGGCCAACAGCTTGATCTGCAAGGGCATGAGGTCGCGGAAGATGCCCGACAAAGTCATGATCACATCAATGCGAGGACGACCCAATTCTTCTAAAGGTATGAGGCTAGCACCCGCAATGCGACCGTAACTGTCAAAGCGGGGCATGGCACCCATCAGGGCCAGCGCCTGTGCAATGGGTGCACCTTCGTTCTTTAAGTTGTCACTGCCCCACAGCACCATGGCAATGGACTCTGGCAGGGGATTGCCATCTGCACAGTGACGCTCAATGAGCAACTGTGCTTGAACTTTGCCATCTTTAACGGCCAAGGCACTTGGAATTCTGAAGGGGTCAAAACCATGAATGTTGCGACCTGAGGGCAATACGGCGGGTGTGCGCAAAATGTCGCCCCCTGGCGCAGGTCGAATGTAGCAAGCGTCTAATGCGCGCAGAATGCCAGAGACTTCTGTGTCAACAGCCAGATGGGCCTGCGGCTCAACCAGTTGGCGCAACACCTCTAAGCTGGCGTGGTTGCGATTCAGACCAGCAAGCTTCAAAGCGAGCTCTGGCGAATGACCTTCCACCAAAGCCTCAACAGATGCACGCTCGAGTTGCATGCCGTGATTGGCTTCAGCCATGGCCAGCAACATGTCCACTTGCTGGGCTGCACTGGGTGCGCGACCCGCCACATGCAGGCCATGCGGAATGAGGGTGTATTCCAGTTCGAGCATTTCTTCGCCCAACCGCATCATGACTCGATCTAATTCAGCGCCCATGCTGCTTGGGTTCCATGCAGGTTCTGCAGCCACCAAGTCAAGTTCTGCAGCTTGCGCTTGAATGACTGCGGTCAAATCAACCCACTCACTGTTGCCACTTTCCAATGAACGCCAGCGCTCAAGCGATGACTTGAGCTCGTTCAAACCTTTGTACAAGCCTGCTTGTGCAATGGGCGGTGTGAGATAACTGATCAAGGTTGCACCAGAACGACGCTTGGCAATCGCTCCTTCTGAAGGATTGTTGGAAGCGTACAAATACACATTGGGCAAATCGTCAATCAAACGATCAGGCCAGCACGTGCCGCTCATGCCCGTCTGTTTGCCAGGCATGAATTCAAGCGCGCCATGGGTGCCGAAGTGAAGCACGGCGTGCGCTTTAAAATCTTCGCGCAGATAGCGATAGAAAGCCGAGAAGGCATGCGTTGGTGCCAAGCCTTTCTCAAACAACAAGCGCATGGGGTCGCCTTCATAGCCAAACGAAGGCTGCACACTGACCAACACATTGCCAAACTTTTTACCCAACACAAAGATCGAACTGCCGTTGCTTAATTGACGGCCAGGCGCTGGGCCCCATTGCGCTTCAATCTCTTTCAACCAGCGCTCACGCTTGACGTGATCGTCGGCAGAAATCAATGCATGCACATTGGCATCAGCGCCATGCTGGGCAGCATTGCCATACAACAATGCATCGCGCAATTCGTCCACATTGGCTGGCACATCGACTTGGTAACCTTGTGCCTTCATGGCGGTGAGGGTATGCCACAACGATTCAAAAACAGACAAGAATGCAGCTGTACCGATGTTGCCTGCATTGGGTGGGAAGTTGAACAGCACAATGGCCACGTTGCGGTCTTTGCGTTCGCTGCGCTTCAAGGCCACCATTTTGCTGACGCGCGCGGCCAACATGAGGGCGCGCTCTGGGCAAGAGTGCATGTCTTGTGCGCTGGTGCTT
>Ga0114979_10001570_pt1 | contig 15437 bp, 13 predicted proteins | sample S_140625_EF_Meta_FD_87315 | JGI IMG/M metagenome (GOLD analysis project Ga0114979, IMG submission 87315) | Freshwater microbial communities from Lake Simoncouche, Canada to study carbon cycling - S_140625_EF_MetaG | ecosystem: Environmental > Aquatic > Freshwater > Lake | place: Lake... | reverse complement strand
TTCAGGAAATAATAGTTATGCTGGTGCAATTACTTTATCTACTAACACTGTTAGAATTAATAGTGATAGTGACACATTAACATTAACCGGCGGTATTACCAATAACGCTATAGGACTTACAGTTGGTGGCGTTGGCAATACTACCGTTAGCACAGCAGCCATAGGTTCTGGCGCTGGAACATTAACTAAAGATGGATCAGGTACATTAACATTATCAGCAGCTAATACTTACACAGGTCTTTCAACAGTTCTTGGTGGAACTTTAGTTCTTGATATGAGCGGCTCTACTACAGGAACAGTGATTGCAGATTCGGCGGCAATAACAATTAATGGAGGTACTTTACAGTTAAACGATTTAACGGAATCAGTAGGGGCCGTTATATTAACAAGCGGATCAATTACAGTTGGAACAACTGGAAATGCATTATGGGGAGCAAGTTACACTTTAAATCCAACCTCTGGAACAAGTCACGCTATTGACGCTGTGTTGGCAGGACAAATTAGATTAACTAGCCAAGGCTCATCAGGAACAGTTGTTACTTTAACTGGAACTAATACATACGCAGGTGGCACCTATATTACTTCTGGAACTTTATCTATAGGAGGAGCAACAGGAAATGTTTTATTGGATACAGGTGCTGTTGTATTTTCAAATACTTCTGGAGCAATTTTAAATATTAACGGAAAAACAGAGACTATAGGAAAAATATCAGGCGGTGGAGCTTCAGGTGGATATATTACCCTTGGAACTAGCGGAGCACTAACTGTTAATCAAATAGGACTTACTAATTATTCAGGTGTGATTAGCGGCGATGGTTCATTTACAAAATCTGGGTATGGAACACTTATGTTAAGCAGATCAAGCACATATACAGGCACTACATATATGAGTGATGGAGATTTAATAATCAATACTAACAATGCTTTACCAAATACGCCACTTACTTTTACCGGCGCTTCAAATATTTACATGTTCAATAGTAACCTTGTGCAGAGCATTGGCACATTAACGGGTATTATTGGTGCTAAAATTGATTTGTCAGGAAATGGTTCTGTGCTGACTATTACACAAGCCTCAGGCGCTGACACGGTATATTCAGGAACTATTGTTAACTTAGGATCAGTTGTGAAAAATGGATCAGGAACATTAACATTAGAAGGGACAAACACTTATACAGGAGGCACAACTATTAATGCAGGAGTATTAAAGATTGGTGGCACTAGTGGAAATGTTTTATCAAATAACGGTTTTGTAATTTTAGCAAATACTAGTGGAGCTCAGTTAAATCTTAATGGAAAAACAGAAACTATAGGTTCATTATCAGGAGGCGGTACATCGGGAGGACATATTGTGCTTGGAACTAGCGGAGCATTAACTGTTAATCAATATACCAATACAACATATAACGGTGTTATTAGTGGAAATGGATCTTTTACAAAAACAAGTTATGGAGTTTTAACATTAAATGGGCAGAATACTTATACTGGTGGCACAACGTTAAGTGGTGGAGAAGTTATTATTGGAATTAATAATGCGATTCCTAATACGTCTTTACTATTCACAAACGCTGCACGATTGTTGCTAATTCGAGATGGCATTTCTTTAGAAGTTGGTTCGTTAACTTCAGAAGGTGTAACGGGTTCAGTAATTTGGTTATATTACCGTTCAGTATTAACTATCAACCAAACGTCAAATACTACCTACGACGGCAGAATTGTTTCAAATTTAGAGGGTTCAATTGTAAAAAATAATACGGGTACCTTAACGTTATCCGGAGTTAATGCTTATTCAGGCAATACAACAATTAATGCAGGAATTTTAAGGATTACCGGATCTGGACAATTAGGTGAGGGGAACTATTCAGGTTATATTATAAACAATGGAACTTTGCAGTACAGATCTTCTGTTAGTCAAATTTTCTGGAGAAGTTTAACCGGCAGTGGGTCTCAGGAAGACAATGATAATAAAGTTACTATTTTAGGATTATGATTTTAAGAACATTTATAAAAACAATATTACTTTTGGTGTTAGCAATAAGCGCAGCAAAAGCTGCTGACTGTAGAATTATAGATGCAAAATTAAATTTTGGTGTTTTGAATAATAATGAGCGAATGGAAACAGTTGGAGAAATAACTGTCACTTGTTCAGGGATGAATAGTGATGTGCCATATTCCATTTCGTTAGCAAACAGCAATCAATTGAGCATGAACAATGGCCAAGGCACCTTATTATATTACAAATTATATACTTCAGCTAATGGTGTAAGTGTGTGGAACGAAAATAATGTCATTAAAGGTACAATAAAAAATATTGGCGGATATGGAAAAAGTGTTCAACCTTTTTATGGTAAGATTATTAATTACAACAGGCTTTTTAAAGCAGGCGAGTATAATAGTAACTCAAATTTACCTATTATTAATTTAGTATATTAATCTTTTTAATTTATTTTGAGCAAACAAAGGGTTCGATAATTTCTTGATCTGTTTTTTTCATATCTACTTCAAGATCAAATTCGCATTTATTTTCAAGCCAAGTGACAATCACACGATTTTTTTCTGATAAACTTGTAAGATAAACTTCTCCATCTTTAGCAACAATATATTGCTCCTCCCCAGCCATTAAACGAGCATAGGCACCCGCTGGAACATTAGATCCGTTAGGAAGTTTTATATGAATTAAAAGATTTTTTGAGTATTTAACTGGAAAATTTATAAAGACACCAGTTCTTGCATAAGCCGTTGGATTAAACTGAACTATTTTAGACTCAAGCTCTAAAGGCATTTCTTCTTCTTTAATTTCGATTTTTCCTTTTTCATAAGGTCGAATAGGAAAAGCTGCAAAACCACTTTGACTAGAATAAGCAACAAGATTATTTTGACTATAAATAGGAACGTCTGGAAAAGTGCCTACTTTTACAAGGGCAAAACTTCCGTCTGAAATAGTTCTTGAGACAAAAAATTCTTTTTCAAGTAATCCCGCTGAGCCAGAAACACCAATTCTTTTTCCATCTACTAAACCATCTTTCTTACTTAGATTGGCGGTTAGTTGAGTTGAATTAGTATTTATTAGCGCATTAAGTTTTACATTATTTTTAAAATCTTCATTATATGCCGACCAGCCCATGCCAGGTCCAGAGGGTACATTACTAGAAATTGAGGTCGCCGTTGTTTGTATGCCACTAGGATCTTTTGAAGTGGACATCCTTGCTGAATAATTACCAAAAGTATAACCGATAGAAATTCCTGTGCTCCAGGCCTTAACATCATCCATTCTTTTATTAGCATACAAAGATAAAGATCCTCCGTAGGGCAAAGGAATTCCTGAGCTTACAGAGACAGATTTAAAATTTACATCGTTCCAATTAGAACTTTCTACATAATTAATTCCAATACCACTCTTTATTTGAGGAAACATCGAGTTCGCCTCTAATTTTATAGGAATATTTACTCCAGCATTTAATTTCATTTTTGGCTTTGTATCATCCTCATTGCTTGCAAATTGTCTAAAGTCATTATTGTAACGGTTCAAAGAAATATTGGCGGCAAAAGAATTACTTTGTTGTTGCAGTCCAACGCCATATTGATTTCCAATGCCAAACGCATCGTCATTGGACAATGCTCCAACTGCGTTTAATAAAGCAAAATTACCCAAAGTAGTGCTCAGATTTCCACCTACTGCTTGACGTTTTTGTTGAATTTCAAATCGACTTTGCGCGGTTGTGGCGTTGGTCACTCCATACATATAACTTGTAGAAGCAAATGGGTCTGAATATTTAGCGCTGTCTGTTCCAAAAGCTTTTCTCAAGAACCCTGTTTCAACTGAAAAATTTTTTTCATCTTTAGCAAGCAGCATTGAAGACAGGTACCAATCTTTAGTAATAATTTGTTCATTGCCAAGAAGATCTTTTACGACAAGACTTACTTGTCCTGCACCATCAGGAATAGGTAAGTGTGTAAAATCAAAAGGTCCAGGACTAACTTTTTGAGAAAAAGTTTTTTGATTGTTAATATATACATCAACAACTGATGGTATGGCAGCTGAGCCAGAAATTATTGGATTAGGAGCATAAATATAACCTGGTTGTGTTGCGTAATTTGTTGACCAGCGCAAACCGAGATAATGGGCTGATCGGCTCCATGTGCCATCTGTATTTGAGGTGTCACCAACAATTAAACTTTGTAAAGATTCAGGAAAGTCTTTTTGAAAAAAACTATCCGCCCTAGTAATTGAGTAGCCGCTTTTGCTTTCAGAGATTGCAAAAGAATTTGATAGTGATCCTATTTTACCAAATATTACTGGCTCTAATAAACCGCTACCTGTATTTGTAATAACTGAGCTTGAGCTTGCTGTGCTTGCACTCTTAGTTTGCGTTCCATATAATTGATAGTTCATATATGCGCCTAACAAAGGAGGCTCAGGTATAATCTTAGTTATGGGCTTTTGATCAAAAACATTTAACGCAAAAGCTTCATAAGGCACGTTAATATCAAGAGAGAATTTTTCTGCATCATACTTAAATTTAAACCCCGATTTACCATCAAACAAATATCCATATAAACAATCAGAAGTCCTAATTTTTTGTGCATTTGGAATAATATTTAATTCTTTAAGCAAGCTTTCCGGTAAAACAAAATTACCATTAGGTAATTTTTCAACACGTACAGGCTCAGGTATAGTCATAAGATTAAGTGTTAAATCTACGAGCAATATTTCGGAATCATTAGCGCAACTATTCTCATTAGAAGGTGTTGATTTTTGTGTTTTGGCAACGGATGCTGGAACTTCAACGTTACTTTCTTTGTTTTCTATTTTTGGAGTTGGAACTTTTTCTTTGGGTTCTTCAATAGCATTTTTATTAACTTGAGATTGTTCATCGGGTTTTTTTTCTAATTCTTTAACTTGAGAAGATGTTTTTTCAAAGTATCTGTCTACATACGGAATGATTAAGAAGCTTATAAAAACGCTGACACATACAATTGATATTGCCTGTATTAGAAAATTAATGATTTTCAAGATTTAACTGCCTTTTTTATAATATTTTTATTTGTATGAAAATTAATACTATAATTTGCAGCTAAAGCTTAGAATTAACAATTGGAGCGCGGCATAAATATTGTGATTATTAGTAGGAAATTTCTAAATAAACTACAAAATTACTAATATTATCGAGATCAATTCTATTTACAGGAGTGATCATACTAGCCATTAGTAATTTAGGTTCAATTTTATTTTCAACTTCTGGAGTTCTGTCAAATAACAAATCATCATCAGCATCAGATCTAATCGAAGACTTAAAAAATACGTTCACTAAAGAATCTTTTGTAAATTTTACTGGTTCCAACTTGTTCTTAGTAATGTTGAAAGCAACATTATTGTTTAATTGTTGTTTATTTTTATTTATAATTTTAATTGAATTTTCACCTAGGTGGTTGCAGACTATATTTATGTTGGCTGACAGTAAAACTTTGATGATATCGTAATTTTGAATTTTTGACTGATCTACATTTACAGAACATTGTTGTAGAATTTCAACGGAAACTCTGAAATCCGCATAAGCAGTTTTGGCATTTACAGAATTATTAGTGGTGATTAGTTGAAAAAAAAATAAGAAAAAAATTATATTTAATAGATTAGAAAATTTACTTTTTTTTAAATTTCCTTGCATTATGCAAGGTGCAATTAGATAGATTCGTTAAAGTGAAGAAAACAAATGGTAAATAAGGTCTTATCTTAATTGTGGATAGAATATATAGATTTTCAAAATTTCTTTATTAACTTAGTTAATAATTATTTTGTTACATCTTGGAATTGAAAATCATATGTGGATATAATTTTAAGATGGAGATTATAAAAGTAAGTAAGTCTATAAATTTAAATTTTCAGCTCTTTAATGATTTTTTTAAAAAGACTTTCCCAGCTATCAGAAATATTATTTTTCCTAACCAAAACCACAGAAGAGTACCAAGGCGTGTAATCAACATCTGTTAACCAACGCCAATCAGCTATGTATGATAAAAGTAAATACGTTTTTTTCCCAATAGCGCCGCTCAGGTGAGGTATAGATGTATCTGTAGTTATTACGTAATCCATATTTTCTATAACAGAGGCTAAATCTTCAAAGTCACTAATATCATTGCCGATAAATTTAATTTCAGGATGTTGCATTAAAAAATCATTGTCTTTTTGTTTTATTTCTTTTTGTAATAGAAAAAGATTAGCTTTGCCAACTAATGGTAAAAACGAACTTAGCGTTGTAGATCGGTATTCATCCCCAGCGTAATCTGGGTTTCCAGAAAAAGTAATTCCAATATTAGGTTTGTCATTAGTGAGATTTAGTTTTTTTTTCCATTCATCATTTTTATTTTTAATAGTTTTTAAATAGGCACCATTATTTATTGAAATATTATTAATATCGGCGTTGAATAATAGAGGTAAACTAGCAATAGCTATTTGATAATCAATTTTTGCAACAAAAGCTGAGCCTTTTTTTAAAATTTCACAATTAAATTGATTAGACATTAAATTTGTTAATTTGTCCGGTACTTCAAATATTATTTTTTGGCACAGTTTTGACAATTTAGGAATGAATCTGCAAAACTGAATAGAGTCACCTAAACCTTGTTCTGACCAAACAATAACTGTTTTACCTTTTATTTTTTCAAAACTGTCAGCTGGTGGCAATAAAGAAAATCTAGAGATTTCTGAATTGTCTTTACTAATTTTAAGTCGGCATTCATAATTCTTCCACCCATCCTTGAATTCCCCAATAGTTAATTGAGTAAGCGATTTATTAAAATAGGATTCATAATAATCAGATTTTAATTTCAGTGCTTGATCGAAACTTTGTTTTGCTAAAGAAAAATTTTTATTATTTTTGCTCAATAAGCCAGCTTGATGATAAACAAGTCCTAAATTATTCCAGCCCTCTTTATTATCTGGATCTTTTTTAAGCCCTATATTAAAGCTAGTTATAGCTTCATCAATTTTATCTAATTTTGAGAGCACTTGACCTTTAGCTAAATAACCTTTTGCAAACTCTGGATTAAGTTTAATTATTTTATTTGAGTAGGTGATAGAATCTTCATATCTTTTTAAGAAATACAGACAGTTTGCTTTATTAAAAAGAAATTCGGCAGATTTAGGATTTAATTCAATAGCCTTGTCGTAGCAAATAATGGCTTCCTCATAATTTTTCAAACCTACAAGGGACAAAGCTTTATTATTCCAGGCCTCAGAAAAATTTTCTTTAATTACTAATGCTGTGTTGGCGGCCTCTATCGATTCATTAAAATTTTTTAATTTAAAAAGTATTAAACTTTTATTAACCCATAGTTCTGGATGACTACTATCGATCGTAATACCATTGTTGCAGATTTCTAAAGATTCAGCATATCGTTCCATTTTTTCTAATATCAAAGACTTATTACAAAGTGCTGGAACATAATCCTTATCAATTGCAATAGCCTGGTCATATAGCGCAAGAGCTTCCTCATAACGCTTAAGTTCAAATAAAATATCAGCTTTTTTGTGATAAGCTGCTGGACTATTCTTTTTAATTTTAATTGATAGCTCATAGGTATTTATTGCTTCAGAATAGCGTTTCATTTTTTTTAGAATATCTCCTTTGTTATTAAGGGCCTCAAAAAAATCATTTTTTATTTTTATTGCTTGATCACAACAGGCAATAGCTTGTTCATCTAAATTTAATAAACTTAAGGCAATAGCCTTATTATTTAATGGCTGAGCAAATAGGGGGTCTAGTTTAATAGCTTCATCAAAACAAATATTTCCTTTTTCAATTTTCCCCTCAGCTAATTCAACTAAACCCAGATTTTGCCATGAAACAGGATTATTAGGATTTATTTTGATAGATTGCTGCGCTGATTGCCTAGCCTCTACATATTTACCTAAACTTATTCTTGCAACAGCAAGATTATCTAGTACCGAATATCTGTCCGGAACTAGTTCAAGAGAATTTAAAAAATTTTCTTCCGCTTCTTTATATTCATTATTTTGTATGCAATTAATTCCATCAAAAAATAGCTTTTTAGCAGTTTCGGACTTATCCATATTCTGAATTTAATAAACAATATTTAATGTGAAAACTTTGCTAAAAGTTCCAGGGGCACGATTTGTTTGCCCAGAGGCAATGGCTCCATAGATAGCGCCAATTGAAGCGCCACTACCTGATCCTGTTCCAGTAAATGTAGCAGCGCCACTAGTCATCTGCGCTCCACTATTGTTATTCTTTTTAAGGGTAACTAATAAATAATTTCCAGACGCGCTTCCATCTGTTCCGTACCTAACAAGTTTATAGCTTACGCTATCACCCCCATCTGGAGTGTCTGCTATAGAGGTAGTAAAATCTGTATTGTAAGTACAGTTAACGGTAATATCCGATGTCGCATCGATTGCCGCGCCGGTATAACTTGCAAACGTCATCGTCGACGCTGATATAGAGCAGCTTGAACTTAGAGTTGCGCTTGCGACAAAATCCGCAGTCGTTTCTCCAGAAAGCGAAGTTTCTAAGTTACAAAAAGTAAGAAAACCAGAAAAAACAAAATTTATTAAACTAGATTTTTTTTTCATTAAATTTATTAATAAGCAATATTTAAAGAAATAATTCTCGAAAATGTACCAGTTTTTTTCCCCGTTTGCCCAGATGGAATGGTGCCGGTTATAGTTGCGACAGCCGTGTTAGCTCCATTACCTGTCCCGACAATATTATAAGCATTGTCAGCTCCGCTGTAACGTAACTTATTGCCAGCTGCATTTAAAAAATAAACCACTAAATATTCGTTATAAGCTTCAGACTCTGTGCCATCCAACCATAGCCTATAATAACCTTCCTGATCCCCCGACACCACAGGATCTGCCATAGTTACTCTAAAAGAGGCACCATTAGTAAGATTGATATATAAAGTAGAAGTTCCCGTGGAATTAGAATTAACATTGTAACTTCCAAAAGACATTGTAGTTGCTGAAGCAGTGCAGGTCGCACCTATACCAACGCTGACGTTAAAAGTTCCTGTATTTGTTGATGTAGCTACTGCAAAGTCTGATTTTAAATTAATAAATATGAAAAAAATACCAATTAAAATTTTTAATACACCAAAATTATTCTCTTTTGATTTTTTGGATATGTGAAAATATAAGTATGAACTTAATAGTTTTTTTTTTATAAAATGAAGCATTTTTATGCAACATTCTATAAAACTTATTTAATTTTTAGTAAACTATATTTAAAGTAATTACTTTCTCAAAAGTTCCGGCTGTTTTACCAGTTTGAGTGGCAGCAATAGTACCTCTAATAGTTCCTACGCTTACAGTTGATCCCGTACCTGTAGTTGAAAAACTACCTGATCCACTATACAGAGCCGTACTGTCACTTAATTTAGTAAAAGATACTTCTATAAAGTCCGATGAAACAGAAATCGTACCGGTTTGTCTAACTAGTTTATAAGTATTAGCTGTAACTCCATTATGTGCTGTTGCGATTGAAATAGTAGCTGTTGTTGGATTTGAACAATTCGCGCTAACTATTGAGTCTGCAGTTATAGTGCTACCAGTGTAAGAACTAAATCCCATATCAGCGGCAGATACAGAGCATGATGCTGCAACAGAAGCGGTCGCAGTAAAAGTACTATCGGAAGTAACCGCATATGCTGAAGTGATATTTGCAACAATAGCAATTGCACTTAACAAACTCGTTAATGCGCTAGTGCTTCTTGATTTAATTTTTTTATTATTTTTCATTATCATATTTTTCATAAAATTAATTAGTAGCTAATCTGTACAGTTAATGTTTTTGCAAAAGACCCAACTGCCTTATCAGTGCCTTGAGATCCAGCAACTCTACCATAGATAGTTGCTGCAGTAGCAGAACTTCCTGTGCCTGTATAAGTTATTGTAGCAGCTCCAGAAGTCATTTGATTTGTAAAACCACTTTCTTTCCAAAACGATGCTTCTATCCAGTTAGTTGAAGCTGCACTCGATGTATTGCTTTTATATAATTTGTAAGTTCCAGAGGTGTTACCATCCGTCGTACTTGTAATATAAAAAGTTGCTCCTGTACCATTTGTACAGTTAGCTGTTATAGCTGCGGACGCAGTTAATTGAGCATTTAAATAAGCTCCAAAACTCATAGTGTCAGCTATAGCAAAAGTACAAGTGCTTCCAACGTTAGTAGATGCAGTAAATGTTCCCGTAGTTGTTGTTTGAGCGCCCGCTGTATTTACTGTAGCATTATAAATTACTAAAGATGCTAATAAACATTTTAGAGCAGTTGAAGTTTTAGCTTGAACTCTTTTGTTATTTAATTTTTTAAACTCTTTTTTATTTTTTATCATTTTTAAAGTTCCCTATTTTTAATTCTATTTAAATTTAAAACTGTATTAATTAATTTAATTTAAACTCCTATAGGTTGAACATTGGACACCTTTTCAACACACTTGTAAAGTGTTTTTTTAAATTAAAAGTTGAAATTTAATGTGAACCAAAATCTATCTTTATTTTTTTGTCCGTCAGAATCATTCCCTTGTGTTGAAGCTCCAGGGTTACTACCATTAGTATGGGCCCATAATAATTTGGCTGAAACCATTTGTGATATATTTGTATCCAAGCTTATTCCATATCCTGAAAGAGAATAATCATTGTTGCTGACAGCGTTAGACCCTCTCTCTTTATATTGTCTGATTTTACCATAATCATAAAATAACGAGCCAAATAAATTTCCTAAAAATTGATTATTAGCTAAGTTATATCTTGCATCTACGCTGTATTTAAACCCCTCATCTCCAGAGGCCTCACCGGAAGGATAAGCTCTAACACCTGTTGGACCTCCTAAAGACATTTTTTCAGAAGTATCTAAATTTTTAGATGCGAATTGGGCATCGGCATTAATATTAATATTCATTTTTTCAGTTACATTTTGAATTCGAGTTAATTGAATATTTTGTTTATTAAAATTTCCATTAGTCTTAAAGCCAGATTGATCGTCACTTAGACTTGAACTAACTTTTGAAAGATCTAGATTGCCCAAAGTGTAATTTATATTTACCTGCGTAAAACCTCCACCAAATATCTGATCTATTTTTTGCGCAGTTATTCCTAAATTATAATTATCTAGAACTTTATCGGAAGTAGGTGACCCAAGTGCCGTATTGTATAAATATTTTTTATCATAATTTAAATTTGTAAAAATAGATTGCGATACAGATCGATAGATAGGGTATTTTAGATTTAAATTAATGTCTTCAGCCTTACCTTCGATTTTACTACCAGTGAACTCTTTGCCAATCTTAAAATCAATTACACTATAATAAGTTCCAAGTCTTAAACCAGAGGCACCGATTGGTAAATTATAAGAAAGTTTTTTTGATTCATAGTCTCCTTCAATAGCTTTGGTCCCAAAGATATTAATACGATCACCAATCGTACTCGGGTTATTAATATCTACAGAAGCAGTTGAACGCAGATCTCCAGTGTAGCGATTGCCATAGTTATCAACAGAGACCAAACCTGTTAACAAAGGTCCTTCGTTTACATTTAAAATAATTTTTGTTGAACCCTCATCACTTCCTGGTTCAAGACTAATATCAGCCACAAGACCAGGATTGTCATTTATATTTAATATTCCTCTTTCAACAGAGTCTTTTAAAAAATTATCTTTTAAAGACTCATTCATATAATTTTTCACTTTGTCTTCCGACAGTCTCAAATTCTTTTTATTTATTTTATAAGGTTCTTTAGAGTCTAACTTTCCCTCATTAATTAAAATAATAATTATGCCATCTTTAATTTCTTGTTTTGGAATAATTGCCTGGGCTAAAAAAAAACCTTTTTGTTGGTAATAGTTTTCAATTCTATTGGCTGCTAATTGAATCTGATCAAAGCTTAGAGATTTATTATTAAAATCTAGTAAAAGATTTTGTAATTCATTTATAGGGAAGGCTTTAATGTTGCCTTCCAATTTAAAGCCTTTTACTTCAATATTTGCATCCGAGGTCTGTTTTTGTTGTTTTTTATCTTGTTTTAATAGGCTTTTTGGAATTTCCTTAGGTATTGACCTTGCTTTGTCACTTTCGTTTTGCTGTTGTAAAATTTTACCTGCATCAGGAGTTAACTGTGCATAAGAAACCGCTGGAATAATAAAGAAAATTATACAAAGTGCTATTTTTTTCATGTGCTAGTGTATGCCTATATATGTATTTTCAAAATTAATAAACATTAGCAATTATTAATTAGTAGACAAGATTTTCAAATCACACTAGGTGATTCGTAAATGAAAAATACTCGATTTTATTTACTTTCATTAAAAAATTTAAAGACAACAACAGCATTATCATGCTTGACGGGAGCCGTTCTTTTTTACAGTGCTACAGGATCAGATGTGGCGGCGCAGACAACAAGCACTGCGACGATAACAGTTAGCGCAAGTATAGCCGCGTCTTGTACAATAACTACAGCCGATCTTAGCTTTGGAACATATAATCCTAGCGCAGATACAACTGGTAACGCTACGATAACAGCGACGTGTACAAATGGTACTGCATATACTATTAATTTTAACGATGCCACAGACGGAGTTAATACAGGTACTTATAAATTATATTCAGCTGGAACTTCAGCGGCTGCTTCATCATTGTGGTTGGAGGCGAGCTTTGGAGCTACTTCAGGTTTTACTAACCCTATCACAAATGGAAATACTTACACTATAAGCGGAACTGGAAATGGAAGCGCCCAAAGCAAAACGTTGTACGGAAAAATTGCTACTGGACAAACAGGAAGAGTTGCAACTAGTTTTTCAAAAATTATGACTCTCAATCTTGTCTATTAATATTTAATGATCTTTTTTTATCGAATCACTCTAAAAGAAAAGGGATATATGAAAAATTCAATAAATTTTAAGTTTTTTGCAACTTTGTTATTTTTAGCCTTTATAGTTTCAGGTGCAAAAGCTATTACAATAACTCCAACTACAATCGAAATTTCATCTACAAAAAAAGTTGTAAACTTGACTTTTACAAATGACACTGCCCGAGACATTAATTTACAATCTTCAGTTTTAGCATGGACGCAAATTAATGGCAAAGATGCATACGCTCCTTCAAAAGATATAGTTATCGTTCCAGCAGTAGTTACGGTTCCAGCAGGAAAATCTCAGTCATTTAGAGTTTCAAAGATTACCTTTGATAATGCCGAAGTAGAAAAGTCTTATAGATTATATTTAGAAGATATATCACCGGACTTTGTTGATCCAAAAGCCTCTTCCGGAGTTTACTTTAAATTTAACCAAAATTTACCAGTTTATTATTCAACTGCAAAGCCTAAGACAAATAAAGTTTTCAAAGCAACTAATTGTCCATCAGATAACAAGCAGCAAACTTGCGTTAGAATTGATAATTCTGAAGCTACTCGTGTAACCGTGCAGAATATTTCTTTCAAAGCAGCATCTGGAAAAAACCAGGACGATGTTGATGCTGGTGTAGTAGGCACAATTTTAGCTACAAGCTTTAAAGAATTTAGATTTAACACTCCTGCAATTGCAGCAAAAGATATCGTTATCAAAACAACTTTTGGCGAAGTATCTCTTCCAGTTAAATAGTTCGTTCATATATTTCAAGATTTTTTTAATTTAAAAAAATACTTTTATCTGCCGATCCCTAGAGTGAAGTGGATTTTTTTTTGAAAAAGGAAGATTAACTATTGGTTAAAGATGATGTGTTCGTTTGTGAAATAGATCATCTAATTAATGGATCTTTTTGTAAAAATGATTTAATTTTTACTCTTAAGCTTTAGAATAAATTTAATCATTTTTTCACGACTGTTAATCAAAGTTATATTTGGATTAATGTATTTTTCTACTTAAAACAAAACTAATCATTTTTTCATGACTATTAATTAAAGTTATAGTTGGATTAATATACTTTTGTCTTTTATCTATTTTAGATGTTATGCGAGTGATTAGTTTATTTTTCTCTGCTTTTTTGATTAGATTTAAAATTGAATTTCTACTTCCAAATCTATAATCAATATCATTTGAAATATCTTCTGCAGTAATAGGTTTATTATTATAATAACTATTCATGATATTAAATAATACTAAAGTTCCGTAAGCAGAAAATCTGAACGATAAAATATTATCGTCAAAAGCCATAAGAGTATTATAGCCTTCAAGCAAACGTGCAGTGTAACTTGAAAGTGTTTTTTGCGTTAAACCTTTTTTCATATAGTTTGTTATTTTTGTTATATTCTCTGCTTATCGTAGCAAATTTACTACACAGTATTTATAACCTTTTTTTGTATATAACTTTTAAACAGTGCTGAAAGCTATGGCCTTGTTAATAAACACTTTCATGGGTTGAAGCAGTGATCATTATGTTCAATTTTCTAGTTCTTATTTTAGATGATTTTCTAAAAGGGCAAATTAGGTCCTTATGCTCATAGGAGGGCTTGTGAATAGACTGTTTACAAGTCATCTAGCTAAAAATAGTTTAATAAGAGATTATGAAATTTAAATTTTTAAACAGTGCTGACAGCTATGGCATTGTTACTAAACACTTTCACTGGACTATGACGGTGATTATCTTACTTAATTTCACACTGGGTTATTTTATGGGAGATTTAGACAAAGGCCCTTTACGTTTTTTTATATTTAATCTTCACAAATCATTAGGAATTTTAGTTATAGTTTTAATTATTTTAAGACTTTTTTGGAGGCTTATTAATTTAGTACCTGCGCCTTTATCGCAAAATTATTTGCTAAATAAATTATCAAAAGTTGTTCATTATTTTTTTTATTTTATTTTGTTAGCGGTGACGTTTAGTGGATGGACTTACTCCTCTGCTAGAGGAGGACCTATAAATGTATTTGGACTATTTTCTGTCCCAGCACTTGTCGAAAAAAATGACGAGATAGCAAAAATTGCTTTAAATATTCACATTTTGTCTGTTTATGTATTTATTGCTTTTGTAGGAGTGCATATTTTGGCAAGTTTATATCATCATTACTTTTTAAAAGATAAAACGCTTAAAAGAATGTGGTTTGGAAGCTCTAATTGATTAAGTATTTATTTTTATTTTTATTTTTCTGTACAAATTCTTTTGCTTTAGAAAAGTGGATTGTTAATAATAAAAATAGTTCAGTAAATTTTTCAATTCCAGTTTTATTGTCAGAAAATGTAACGGGAACTTTTAAAAAATTTAATGGATTTATAGAAGTAGATCGTAAGAATTTTGAAGGAGTTGCCAATATTACAATTGATATTAACAGCATCACAACTAATTACGATTTAGATTATGGCGATTTAATAAGAAGTGAAGCTTTTTTTAATATATCTCAATTTTCAAAAGCATCTATAAAAACTAAGGATTTTTTAATTAATAAAGATAATACTGCTTATGCATTCGCAACTGTAAATATTAAAGGTAATGA
>Ga0114979_10001568_pt1 | contig 15449 bp, 15 predicted proteins | sample S_140625_EF_Meta_FD_87315 | JGI IMG/M metagenome (GOLD analysis project Ga0114979, IMG submission 87315) | Freshwater microbial communities from Lake Simoncouche, Canada to study carbon cycling - S_140625_EF_MetaG | ecosystem: Environmental > Aquatic > Freshwater > Lake | place: Lake... | reverse complement strand
TAGCCGCCAACCTGATCGACCGTCTTCCCGAACCCAAAAGATTTCTTAAACAGATTTTGCCACGCCTCGTCAAACCAGGTGGGATTGTCCTCCTCACCTCCCCCTACACTTGGTCCTCTGAGTTCACCCCGCGTTCCCGGTGGTTGAACGATTCCTTTTCGACGATTCGCATGGCACTTCGTTCCTCTTTTCGTCTTCTTCATCGCCAGAATCTCCCTTTTCTTCTTCGCGAACATCGCCGCAAGTTTCAGTTCACCTTTGCGGATGCCACCATCTGGCAACGCCTTTAGACAGCTGGGTTTGCGTGAAATCCAACATTCCGCTATTGTAAATTCTTATGGGTAAGACCCTTTTCCATAAAGTTTGGGACCGCCACACTGTCGGAAAGCTTCCCGATGGTTCGACCCAACTTTTTATCGGTACCCACCTCATTCACGAGGTTACCAGCCCCCAGGCTTTCGGAATGCTCCGGGATCTCGGACTGAAGGTCGTATTCCCAAAACGTACCTTTGCGACCGTCGATCATATTGTCCCGACAGATCAGCGGGTCGAACCCTTCAAGGACACCTTGGCCGATGCCATGATCAAAGAGCTTCGGAAAAACTGCTCCGAATTTGGAGTCACCTTCTTCGACATCCCCTCAGGCAAGCAGGGCATCGTCCATATTGTCGGTCCGGAACAGGGCATCACCCAACCCGGTACGACGATCGCCTGTGGCGACTCTCACACCTCCACCCACGGAGCCTTCGGGGCCGTGGCCTTTGGAATTGGCACCAGCCAAGTGCGAGACGTTCTTGCGACGCAGACCATGGCTCTTTCTCCCCTCAAAGTCCGGAAGATCGAGGTACGGGGAAAACTTGGACCCGGCGTCTATGCGAAGGACATCATCCTCCACATCATCCGCACCCTCGGGGTCAACGGCGGAACTGGATACGCTTACGAATATGCGGGCCCGACGATCGAGGGCCTGTCAATCGAGGAGCGGATGACGATCTGCAACATGTCAATTGAAGGCGGTGCCCGCGTTGGTTACGTCAACCCGGACGAAAAGACGTTCGAATACCTGAAAGGCCGCCCCTACTGCCCCAAAGGAAAGGACTGGGACGCCGCTGTGGTCGAATGGCGCAAAGTGGCCTCGGATCCCGATGCCATATACGACGACGTGAAGGTCTTTGAGGCCTCTGAAATCCGCCCAACCGTCACTTGGGGCATCAATCCCGGTCAGGGCATCTTCATTGATGAAGCCATCCCCTCCCCGGAAGAATTGCCTGAGGCCGACCGCTCCTCCGCCAAGGAGGCCCTGGAATTCATGAAATTCAAAGCAGGACAAAAACTTGCCGGGCAAAAGATTCAGGTCGCATTCTTTGGCTCTTGCACCAATGCCCGTGTCTCCGACTTTGTCGAAGCCTCGAAATTCCTCAAAGGACGCAAAGTCGCTCCTGGAATCCGAGCCATTGCCGTTCCTGGCTCGCAAGGAGTCAGCAAAATTTGCGCTGAAATGGGCATCGATAAGATCTTCCGGGAAGCCGGTTTTGATTGGCGGGAAGCCGGTTGCTCCATGTGCCTCGGCATGAATCCAGATCAATTAGTAGGGGACGAGATCTGCGCCTCCTCCTCGAATAGGAATTTCAAGGGACGTCAGGGCAGCCCGACAGGCCGTACCCTGCTCATGAGTCCCGTGATGGTGGCGGCCGCGGCAGTCACTGGCGAGGTCGCCGATGCCCGGAAGGTTTTTGCCAAGGCCTGATATGTCCCTCTCCCCGATTAAAAAAGTGACCGGTCGCGCCGTTCCCGTGGAGGGAGACGACATCGATACCGACCGGATTATTCCTGCCCGCTATATGCGTTGCGTGACCTTTGACGGCTTGGGCGAATTTCTCTTCCGTGACATCCGCCAGAGCTCCGATGGAAAGCCCACAAACCACCCCATCGACCAAGCCAAGTTCAAAGGATCGACAATCCTCGTTTCCGGAATGAATTTTGGATGTGGCAGTTCACGCGAACACGCTCCGCAAGCGATCGTCCGGGCGGGTTTCAAGGCGGTGATCGCCGGAAACTTCGCAGAAATCTTTTTTGGAAACAGCACAACGCTCGGTCTCCCATGTGTGGCGGCTAAAAAAGAAGATCTCCAGGCCCTTACTCAACTCATCTCCTCTGAGCCCAATACCGAGGTGGAAATAGACTTAGAAAAGCTTCAGGTCAAAGCAGGCAAACTCTCCTTTCCGGTCACCATGAAGGCCAGTGCCCAACAAGGATTGCTTTCGGGGCGCTACGACGCAATCGCGGATCTTCTCGCCAACCTGCCCAAGGTCAAAGAGTTGGCTGCCCGCTTGGGTTAACCCCTAAAAAAACACGCCCCGCCCGGGCGCTAGGAGAACTTTTTTCGACCCTGGAATGCTCCAGAAATTGAGACTCCCGCTTCCGCGTCCGCCTTCCTAGAAAGGCATGACGTATTCGAATTAGGGTTGGGCCTCGTTTTGTAATTTTATCGGTTGAAAAAAATTGTTCCGTCACACGCTCCAGGCAGGGCGCGACGAGCCAAACATTCTCTTAAAGAACACCCCGTAGCCGGGCTTGGCAACGGGTGGCCAAGGATTCGAGAATCTTCTTCTCCCATCCGCTGACCTCTTGTTCCGTCAATGTGCGCGCGGTGGAGCGAAATTGCAAGCGACAGCCTAGTGACAAAAATCCCTTGGGCACTTTGACCCCCGAGGCATCCCGGAACCGGTCAAATACGCTCAGCCCCTCCATTTCAGCAGGAGCCGCCGATCGAATGGCCTTCTCCACATCCGCAAAGGGCACCTCCTGCGGCAAAATCAAAGCCAAGTCCCGTTGGACTCCCGGAAAACTACTCACCTCCCTATATTCGGAGGGGCGCCTTTCCTTTGTTCCTAAAGCGCATTCCAAAACCCAGGTGGCAGCTTTGAGGCCTGCCGATTTTTTCTCTACCGAATCTGTCTCCCTGGGAACCCCGACTTCGGCCAACCCGTCGAATCTTTCCCGCAACTCCTGCCAGAGGCCCTTGAGGCTAAAAAGATCGGCCTTCGACTCCCCCTCCTCCCAATGAACCGGACGTTCACGACCAGCAACCAGCATAGCCAAGCGAATCTCTTCCTTGCTACCTTTCCCCATAACCCTCCCGATCTCAAAAAGCTTAAGATCCCCTTGGCCACGGGAAATATTCCGTGCGGCAATGCGCAATAAATTTGGCACGAGGGACTCCCGGTAACCGGAAGTATCGGGACTGGCCGCAATATACAGGCTTACCGATTTCCCCTCCTCCATCCGCACTAGACTGCCCGAAAGCACTTCGAAAAACCCACGCTCCACCAGAAAGGCCCGGATTTGCCTGCGTTGACGATCAGCCTTGTCCTCGCTCACCTGTCCTTCGGCCAGAGCATCCAAAACAACTGGAACTTTTTCCAAATCCTCAACCCGGATGAGTTCCTCAATCAGATCGATTTCCTCCCGAACATCCGCCCGCCAGGACGGCGCCAACCAACACCCTTCTTCCTCCCGGAAACCAAGAGCCGTCAGTTTTGTCGCGAGAACCTTTGGATCCATTTTCAGCCCAAGTATTTTCTGCAACCGTTCCATGCGCAGAGGAATGGATTGTCTGGAAACGGCAGGAGCGGACCCGACCACCACACTTCCTTCATATTTTTCGATGGCTCCACATTCTGTGAGCAGTTGAACAAATCGATCCCTGCCCTGCTCAACCAAAGAAGGATCCAATCCACCCCGCCCAAAACAGCGGGCCGAATCCGTCGTCAGAGAAAGCCTGCGCGCGGTTTTACGGATTCTCCCCGCCTGAAAACTGCCCGATTCCAACAGGATCTTCCGGGTATTTTTTTGAACAGAGGAGGTTTCCCCACCCACCACTCCGGCTAAGGCCACCGGCCCCTTCTCATCCGCAATTACCAGATCTTCGGCGGTCAGTAGATGAGCCCCCCCATCGAGTCCGGACAACTTCTCCCCCGCTTTAGATCGGCGAATTTCGATTGTTTTCCCATCCAACCGCTCCGCATCGAATACATGCAAGGGTTGCCCGATTTCCAGCATCACATAGTTGGTCGCATCCACCAACAGACCGCGGCTTTTTAGTCCACAGCTGGCTAGCCGTTTTTTCATCCAGTCCGGGGAATCCAGATCCGGACGAACGTCCAGCGCCGTCAAAGTGTAGTGAGGACAATCCTTTTCATCCGTCACCCGAACCTTCCAGCCGGACAAGGCCTTATCTGGAGCTTTTGTGATAGCTGCCCGATTTTTCCTGCTGATTCCCAAGGCAGAAAGTTCACGAGCCACACCTTCGACTGAGGCCAAATCAGGTCGGTTCGATGTAATCTCCACTTCAAAGATGGTTTCCCCTGGAAAAATCTGCTCAAGCGGGACTCCGAGCTTTGTTTCGGACGGCAAAAGAAGAAGTCCTTCTGCGTCTTCGGCCAATCCAAGCTCTTTAGCCGAGCAAAGCATCCCTTCCGAAGATTCTCCCCTTAATTTAGCCGATTTGATGGTCATCCCATCCGGGAAAGTCGTGCCTGGCTTGGCCAAAGGAACAATGTCACCTGCATTATGATTCTTAGCCCCACAGACCACCTGACGGGGTCCACTCCCATCATCCACGAGACAGACAGTCAGACGATCCGCATTGGGATGCTGTTTTTTTTCAAGGATTTTTGCGGAAACGACTCCCTTGACCTTGCTCCCTGTCGAATGAATGGAAATTACCTCGGTTCCACTCCGCGTCAGTCGGTCGGCTAACTCCTCCGAAGATTCACTCCAATCACACCACTCTCCCAACCAATCGAGAGGAATCTTCATGAGGATCCTGACTTCTTTTTCCCGCGGGGTTTTGATTGGGCCATTTGATCACGTAGGCGGGCGGCCCCTTCAAAATCCTCCACGGCAATCAAATGCCTCATTTCTGCCTCCCACTCTTCCCGTGGGGCTTTTTTCCGTGCAGGACGCTTCCCCCGGTGAACCACCCCCTTCTGCGACTCACGCAAAGCAACCTCCAGAGTTTCTTGAAATTTTTCGTAACAAACCGCACAACCAAGGCGACCCGTCTTTTGTAAACTTTCAAAAGGATAAGCACAGGCAGGACAAACCATCGTTCCGACGCTTGTCCGGGCTGATCGAGCGGGCTGGAGATTTTCCTCAATCAGAAACCCGGAGGGATCGATGGTTCCCGCTTGGCGAGCGCATTCCTCACATAGATCCACGCGCTTCAAATCCCCTCCCACCACGGAGGTCATAAAGACCGTGGCAGGTTTAGAGGCACATTTCTGGCAGTCCACGGATGCAGGAATCAGGCGGGGATTTTCGTTCCCGTTGTGGTGACAAGCTTGCGGTAACGTTTCATTAAATCAGCTGTCTTCTTGCCGGGTTTCCCGTCGCCCACGATCCGTCCATCGACTTCGACCACGGGGACAATCTCTGCCCCCGTTCCGGTGAGAAACATCTCTTCACAGGTAAAAAGGTCATAACGACGGACATCATCTTCCCGTGTTTCCCAACCGGCCTCCCGGGCAATTTCCAGCACGGTCGTCCGGGTGATTCCGTTGAGCGCCCCAGAAGAGAGCTTGGGCGTGATCAATACCCCATTCCGAAGGAAAAAGATATTGTCACCCGAACACTCGGAGACCAAACCTTGGGAATTCAACAGGATCACCTCCTGGGCTCCAGCCTGTTGACCTTCAATCTTGGCGAGGATGTTGTTCAGATAATTCAGGGATTTGATTCCCGGATCCAAGGCGGCGGGAGATTGACGCCAAGTGGCCCCCGTCACGACCTTGAGTCCTTCCCGGTAGTACTTCTCCGGATAGAGCTCCAGATCGGTCGCAATGATGATGAGGGTCGGTTTTTTGCAGCGGTCGGGAGAAAGGCCGAGGTATCCCTTTCCACGAGTCACCACAAGACGCAGATAGCCGGATTGCATTTTGTTCCTTTGGCAGGTTTCCAAGACCGCTTTGCGGATCTCTTCCCGGCTCCAGGGTAGTTTCAGCAAGATGGCTTTGGCAGAGTCCTCCAACCGTGCCAGATGCTCCTCCAGCTTGAAGACTCTTCCCTCATAGGCCCGGATACCTTCGAACACCCCGTCGCCATAAAGCAACCCGTGGTCAAAGACCGAAATCTTCGCCTCTTCTTCCGGATAAAATTTCCCGTCAATATAGATGATCATAATTCCTTTTACGCCAACCTGCCGTCCAGAAGCCGAAGGGGGGTCCCCACCTTGGTGGCCACGGATTCGTCATGGGTGACGAGCAAGAGAGATTTTTGCCTCTCCCTGACCATTCGAACAAGCAAATCAAGCACCGCGGAAGCGGAAGTTCCATCCAGATTTCCGGTCGGTTCATCCGCTAAAATCAAATCAGGCTCGAGAATCAGGGCCCGCGCCACCGCCACCCTCTGTTGTTCACCTCCCGAAAGCTCCCCGGGCAAATGATCACGGCGGAGGGTCATCCCCACCTGATCGAGCAAGTCTTCCCAACGTTCCCCGACATGTACGCCAGCGAGCATGGCGGGCAGTCGCACATTTTCCTCCACCGTTAGCTCGGGCAGGAGGTGATAGGACTGAAAAATGAACCCGATAGCCCCTCTCCTCCAGTTGGCCCATTGGCTTCGACTCTGCCCCGAGATCTTTTCCCCCTTCCAAAAGATCTCCCCGCCATCCGCCTCCTCCAACCCCCCCAGAAGACTAAGCAAGGTGGATTTCCCGGCTCCGGAAGGCCCGCAAACCGGACGACATTCCCCGGGCGCAAGTTGAAAACCAATTCCGTGCAGAATTTCCAAAGGGGGTCTGCCCTCCAGCCGGTAGCCTTTTCGCAAATCTCGAACTTCCAGAAGTGGAGTCGTCATGTTCGCCTCAGGTTCGCAGAGGGTTCCGCATGCGAGGCCACCCAAGCCGGCACCAGAGCTGCCAGGACGCTCAACGCCATCCCGGCGAAGGCCACTCCAAGAAAAACTCCCACATCATAACGCACGGGAAGTCCGGAAAAGTGGTAAATCTCCGCTGGAAAGAGATCCTGCCCTGTGATCTGTCCAATCGCCTGACTCAGGCTGTTCCGGTTGATCAGAACCAACCAGGCCCCAATTCCTCCCGTGCACGCCCCCAGAACCCCCACCACCACTCCGTACATCGTGAAAATCGTGGCGATCTGCCGGGGAGTTGCCCCAAGAGCGGCCAGAGTCCCGATCGATTTCGCCCTCTGGACCGTCACCGTGATCAAGGTGCCACTCAGTCCCAAAGCCGCCACAGCCATGATAAAAAACAGAAGAAAACTCATCACCCGCCGCTCGACTGCCACGGCGGCGAAAAGACGCTGATTGTGGTCCATCCAAGTCATGACCCGAACCCCTTCCCCCAAGCGGTTCTTCAAACTTTGGGCTACCCGGATCGCCTGATCAGGATCCTGCAACCGAATGGCAATCCCGTGAACCTCATTCGGCACCGCGTACAGTTCTTGGGCGGTCGCCAGATCGGTAATCAGGTACTCGGAATCGTAATCATACATTCCTGTGGTGAAGATTCCTGCCACACGAAACGCCCGTGGAAGCGGAATCTTTTTCGACTGATTCCCAGCGCCCTTGGGACTGATCACGTCCTTGAATTGCTGCGGCGCCAAAAGATTCACCTCCGCCCCCAATTCCACATGATTCGCCTGCGCCCATTCCGACCCGACGACCAATTGATCCGGACCGGGAGTCCATGTCCCGGATACAATAAAATCGGCCAAAGGGAGAACCGAAGGAGCTGTCGCTGCATCCCATCCCTTGATCCGGGGCGTCGAAATTCGGTTATGGGTTTCCGCCAGAACCGGCCCAAGCACTGCACCCGTTGCGCCTAGCACCCCGGGTTCCTGTCGAATCAGATCGATCAGATGCTGGGGATCCTTCAAGGGCGCCTGACCCGCAACCGTCAGATGGGATTGGAAGCCGATCACCTTTCTAGTCAGCTCATCTTCAAATCCCCGCATCACGGACTGCACCACAATCAACACAAGAACCCCCGCCACCACCCCCAGCCAGCTCAGAACTGTGATGATCGATACAAAGGTGCGGCGCGGACGGAGAAATCGAAGGGCAAGAAAGAGCTCAGGCCAGGATTTCATCCCCCTAACGTGCATTCATCGGGGTGTTCCCTCAAGCCTTCATGCGGGTTGCCCAGGAAGTCCGTATCCCATAACCTTTGATCTTTATGGCAAACCCACATCAACTTCAAAAGGCTAGGAGGGTCTTGGATATTGAAATCGCGGCCCTGCGCAGAGTTCGCCGCCGTATCGGTCCCTCCTTTCTGAAGGCGGTCGCCCTGATGCGCCAAAGACTCGAAAATGGCGGAAAGATCATTGTCACCGGAATCGGAAAATCGGGTCATATCGGCCACAAAATCGCTTCCACCCTGGCCAGCACCGGAACCACCTCCGTTACTCTCGATCCGGTGGATGCGGCCCACGGCGACCTCGGGGTTGTCTCCAAAAAGGATCTCGTTCTGGTTTTGAGTTACAGTGGAAGTACGGACGAACTGATCCGGGTCGTTCCTCTTCTGAAGAAATTGGGTACTCCGATTGTGGTAATGACCGGCAACCTTCGATCCCATCTGGCCCGTCAGTCGGACATTGTGCTGGATGTCTCCGTCGAGCAGGAAGCGTGCCCTCTAAATCTCGCGCCCACCTCCAGCACCACTGCCATGTTGGCGATGGGGGATGCCCTAGCCATGGTTCTTCTCGAAAGCCGTGGATTCCGAAGGGAAGACTTTGCCCGGCTACATCCCGCAGGGGCGATCGGACGGGACCTCCTGCTCAAGGTGAGCGAGATCATGCGCCCGCGTTCAGCCATTCCCCTTTGCACAACAGAAACCCTTGTATCCAAAGCCCTGGCGGAAATTACCGCCAAGCGTTGCGGCGCCGCGATTGTCCTGGATAAACGGGGAAAGGTCGCAGGCATCTACACTCACGGCGATTTTGCCCGTGGTTTCCAAAAAGACCGGGAAATCCGCCATCGTCCCATGAAATCCGTCATGACCAAAAACCCCGTCACGATCCCCGTTGACAGCTTGGCGGCAAAAGCTTTGCATATGTTTGAGACACATCGCATCGAGGATCTGGTAGTGGTGGATGCCGCTCGCCGTCCCGTGGGACTGGTGGATTCTCAGGATCTGACCCGTTTCAGATTTCTTTAAAACGGAAAAAGAAGGAGACTACAACTATGGCTGTCATTGCGAATGATTTGAAAAAAGGCATGGCTGTCCGCAAGGACGGGGACATCTATATTGTGATGGGAATCACCCACCGCACTCCGGGAAACAAACGGGCCTTTGTCCAAGCGATGTTCCGTTCGCTCAGATCTGGCCTGTCCTCGGATCACCGCTTGGCTTCGGATGAACGACTTGAAACTGTGAGTGTTTCCCGTGACAAATGGGAATTTAGCTATAGCGACAACACGGGATATACGTTCATGAATCCCGAAAATTATGAAAATCTGACCCTCACACCCGAGTTGGTCGAGGATGTGAAGGAATTCCTTTCAGAAAACATGGCTTGCGAAATCCTTTTCGTCGAAGGCAAGGCCGTTTCGGTCGAACCCCCCGCCAGCGTGACCCTCAAGGTGATCGAATCCCCGGAAGGAATCCGGGGGGATTCGGCAAACAATGTCATGAAAGCCGCCAAACTGGAAACCGGTCTGACCCTGCAGGTTCCTCTCTTCATCAAAGAGGGCGAATTGATCAAGGTCGACACGCGGGAGCGGAAATACATGGGACGGGCTTAACCCCGTTCGTTTCTTATCCTCCAAAAGTAAGATTTTTGACCCGCTCTGCCGCACAGGCATTTAGCACATCGATCACCCTTTGATAGGGTGCCTTGTCGTTCGGGCGAATGATCACAGACTGATCCACTGAAGCGTCGATCAGCGCCTTCAATCGGCCCCGGAGCTTTGGCATTTCATGGTCCTCCCGGCCATCCACCGGACTATCGTTAAAAGTCACCACACCTTCCGGGCCCACTCGGATTGTGACCGGTGTTTTTGCCGTGCTGGAAGCCTGGGAGGCACCCGGGACCTGAACCCCCAGTTCCGCTTCCTTGACCTGTTTTCCTGCCATCACCATGAAAAACAGAAGCAGGACAAACATGACATCCAACATCGGGGCGATTTGCAGCCCATAATCCCCGTCTCCTCCACCTCCTCCACCGGCCATACCTTACCCCTTACCACCCTTGGTCGAGGCAAAGACGACATTCGCCACACCAGCTGTGGCCGCAGCTTTTAAAACAACTTTCGTTTTATCCCAGCCCAGATCCTTGTCGGCCCTTACCAGTACGCGATAGTTGGCATTCGGATTCAGCCTCTTCACGCTTTGATAATCGTTTTTGATAAGTTGCGCGAGGGCGTCCTCCTGGAGGCCCGTTTTTCCCGCAGCCTCCACCCCGCCGAACCGGTTGATGTTGACCATAAATTGCCCCTCCCCTTTCTCCCGATCCTTGGCGTCCTGTGCCTCCGGCAATGTCAGGTCAGCGATCTGACTCTTGATTTCCGTCGTGGTGGTAGCGGTAAAAAACATGAGGAGCACAAGAAGAACGTCCACCATCGGGGCAACCTGAAATTCAGGATCCTCATCCCCCCCGGCCGTGTGGACACTAAATTTTTTTCCGTGCCTAGACATGGCACGCACCTCCCGCCTTAAGCCACGCCACCCGGGGTTGGCGCCGCACCCCCAAGATAATCACTCACCCGGTATCCCGTGAGCTGCTCAAAGGGGATGTCTTCAAGGAGAAGATTCACCTCGGAATCGACCGCGACAGAAACCGTCTGAATCCGATTTCTAAAAACATAATAAAGGATAAATCCCGGAATCGCCACGAACAGACCCGCCCCTGTGGCCACCAATACTTCAGAAATATTTCCGGCCAGTTTGCTTGGGTCGGCCGCTCCGGAAGAACCCAGCGTCTGAAAGGCCTTGATCATGCCCAAAACAGTTCCCGTCAAACCCACCATCGGACTCACCACCCCGATCACGGAGAGGTATTGGATGTTGGCTTTGATTTCATTCAACTCCTTCGCAGTGGTATCTCCCGTTGCTTTTTCAACGGCTTCCCTTCCCCGTCCCAACCTCTCGATTCCAGATTGGACAATCCGGGCCAAGTAACAGGGGTTTGCCGCACAAACCTGATAGGCCAAGGGATAGTTTCCCGAGACAATGGCATCCTTGAGTTGAGCTAGGACAGCTGGAGGCGCCAGCCTCGCGACGCGGATTTTAATAAAAGCCTCAATCGTGAAAGCCAGAATCAGAATCGAGGCGATCAAAAGAATCCACATAACGATCCCGCCCTCGTGAAAGATGTTCCAGACACTTTTCCCCTTGCTTCCCGCCTCACCCTCAGCCGCACAAAGCCAAGAGGTCATTGAAAGAAGTAAAGAAGTGAATAGAAAAAATCTATTTCGGAATGTTTGCATAAAAAAAACTAACGGAAACCCCTAGTCCGTGACGAGGTCTTTTCTCGATTGCCGTAGGGCTTGCGCCCTCTGTTCCGCCCGTTGACCGAGGGATGGAGGCTCCGGATAAAGAGCGCTCACCCGGAGATAATCTTCCAAGGCCTTTTTCCACTCCTCCTTTTTTTCGTACGCCTTGCCACGGGCAAAATAATATTCTGCCAAGGCCTCCCGATCGGCCCGGACAGGCCGCAAACCCTCCTGAAATTGGCCCTCCAAAAGCTGAAGTTTTTTCAACAGACCGTCCGTGTCCTTTCCAGCCGTTGCCTCCGCCAACCCCACGTCCGCCCGCAAGGCCGCCGAACCATTGGGATAAAACCTCTTCATTTTCACGTATAGGGATTCGGCATCCGCCACCCTTCCCTGAGCCAAATAGGCCTGGCCAAGGCCCCCGGCACATTCCAAAACCCACGGACTATCGACCCCCATCAGTTCATCGACAGCCGTTTTCCATTTGTCCACGACCTGATCCCACTGCCCGGCGGACAAAGCCTTGCGCCCCTCCGCTACCCCCGGACGCTCGGCCAGATTCACTTCCGCCAGATCGGTCTGACTGTACCCCAAGGTCCCCTTCGAAAACCTGAAAGTTAGGGTCATCGAGTTTTCATCAAATTTGACCGCCGTCCCCTGAATCACTTCCCCGCTTTTTAGACGAATCTGATCTTGGCAGATGCCAAGGTCCAGAAAACAGGCCCACAGAAGAAAAAACCAACTCCAAGTTTGTCGCATACGCATGATTTTGCGCTTCCCTCCGCCCCCCCTGACAAGCCAAAAAGAGACATGATCACCTTCCTCCATGACAAATTCAAAGGACTCCTCCTCGTGCTGCTTGCCGTAGTCGGCATCTCTTTCATTTTCTTTGGAAACTGGACCCCCAAAGGGGATGTCAATCCGGCCTCCCAGACCATGGGGAAAATCGGAGGTCGTAGCCTCTCCTTGAATGAATTCGCCGCAGCCCAGCGCCAGGCACTTCTGGAAATCACCCTTCAGACAGGACGGATTCCTTCCGCGGAACAAAGCGAGTTTCTTAATTTTCAGACGTGGATCCGCCTGCTTGAAATCCAAGCGGCCGATCTTGCCGGTCTGGATGCCGGCCCGGAACAACTGGTCGAAGCCATAAAAAAGAACCCCCTCTTTCAAAAGGACAAGAAATACGACCCCGAAATTTTTCAAAGGTTTTCGGCAAACTTCCTTTCTCCCCAAGGATTCAGCGGCGAGCGCTTCGATCAGGCCGTGTTGGACCAAGTTCGGACAAACCAGCTTTTGGAGGCTCTGGCCTCGACTGCCGTTCTTTTTCCCAACCAAGCGGAGGATCGTCTCCAACGCCTCTTTGGCCCGGTAGAAGTTCAGGTCGTCCGCTGGGATTCTTCAAAAGTGACCCCACCGGAACCCAAAGCGCAGGATTTGGAATCCTTCCACAAAGCTAACGAAACCGTTTTTGCCCTCCCCGCCCGCCGGACGGTGGAGGTGGTTGAATTCCTGAATCAGGGAACCACGGAAGAAGCCCGCCGGAAAACGGCGGAAGCCGCCTTTGCCTTTACCTCGCAATTTTTCAACCTGCCGGAAGGAAAAAGCCGTCCTGATTTCTCCGCTGCCGCAGGCCAATCCAAACTGACCGTCCGAACCCATGGACCTTTTACCCCTTCCGACTCCCCTTTCGCCGGCGAATCGGATCCCAAACTCACGGCGGCTGCGTTTGCCCTCACACCGGAAGATCCGGTCAGTGACTATCTGCCATCGAAAAATGGCTACCTAGTCCTCCACCTTCGCGATGCCCAGCCTGCAAGAAATCGGCCTCTTTCCGAAATCACCGCAGAGGTCCGTACTCGCTGGCTTGAGCAAGCCCGTCTCCAAATGGCCCTCCAACAGGCCCAGTCCTTCACTCAGACTGCCAACGCCGCCCTGGCTTCCGGACAGAAGTGGGAGGATCTTTCAAAAGTTGCCTCCCTTGTACCGGTCAAGCTTCCTGTTTTCAGTCCGGCCGATGATAAGCCCCTTCCCTTCAAGGATGCCGACCGCATCCGCCAAGCCGTGAGCCAGATGGAACCCCGCCGGCTCAGCAACCCAATCCAAGTGGAAGATGGGCTGATCGCGGTTTACCTTGTGAAAAGGGATCCCGCCTCCGCTGGGGCAATGACCTCGACCCTCCCAAAGATTTCCGCCCAGATCCTCAATCAGCGCCGGAGTGAATTAATTCGCGACTGGATCACGGGACGCGCCTCTCTTCCCGAAAACCAGCTTCCTTCGCAAGTCCTGATGCAGCTTCGGGGCTCCCTCTGATTCGGCGGTCCGCTTCCTCGGTCCGCCGTTCATGGTTACCTTCACCAATCTGACTCGTGCGCCGGAAATCGGCGCAAACTCCTACCTTATCCGATCCGGCGAACATTCCGTTCTGCTGGACGCCGGAATGCACCCTAGGCTCGATGGCTGGGAAGCCACCCCCCTATTGGACCAGATCCCCGGAGATCTTGGGGCGATCCTTGTCTCCCACGCCCATCATGACCATATCGGATCCCTTCCGCTGGTCACAGCCGCCCACCTTGGGGCCAAGGTCCTCATGACATCCGGGACAGCCGCCCTCACCGAACCGCTTCTCCACAATTCGGTCAACGTAATGACGCGCCAGCGCAAGGAACTGGGTCGAACCGACTATCCCCTCTACACCCACCGCGGAGTCGATGACAGTGCCGTTACCTGGGAAATCGCCAACTTGAACCGTCCTTTTCGTCTTGAAGATGCCCCATGGGAATTCGTCTTTCACGATGCCGGCCACGTCCTCGGCTCAGTCATGACGGAGATCCGCGCGGAGGGTCGGCGGGCTCTTTATACGGGCGATCTGAATCTTCAGCGACAAACCCTCATGCTTCCATGTCAGCGTCCCGGGTCCTTCGATACCCTCATCATGGAGACCACACGCGGCGCACAGCCCGCGATCCCTGGCCAAGACCGAGCTTTCTTCGAAGAGTCGCTTCTCGCCGGCATCCGGAACACCTTTGAAAGAGGGGGAGCCGTTCTGCTCCCCGTTTTCGCCATGGGAAAAACACAGGAGGTTCTCGCCTTGCTTCACCATGCGCGTTTGGAGGGAAAAATCCCTAAAGCGCCGATTTACATCGGGGGTCTGGGTCGGGTCATGACCGAAGTTTACGACCGGCAACGTTCCCTCAATCCCCGTCAACATGCGAACCTCCGTCTTATCCCAGAAGCCCAACCGGAAACCTTTGACCCCCGCCGTCTCCCGCAACTCCGCCTGCGGGCAGGCCATATCTATCTGCTCAGTTCAGGGATGATGACCCCCCATACGACCAGCCACACCATCGCCCGTCTCTTTTTTCCCCGGGAACACGATTCCATATTTTTTGTCGGCTACACCGAGCCCTCCTCTCCCGCGGGAGTTCTTCGTAAAGCCGGGCAAGGAAGTCTAATCGACTGGGGCGACAACCGGGATGTCCCCATTCGTTGCGAAGTTCGCTACTTTGATCTCACCGCTCATAGCACCCGGGAAGATCTTCTCCAATGGACCTGTCAGGAGGTTCAACCCTCCCGGGTCATGCTTGTCCATGGGGATCCTGAAGCCCAAGCCTGGTTCGCCCAACAATTCGCCCAAAATCGTCCAGGGATGGAAATCATCCAACCCCCGCCGGGACAACCTGTTCCCCTGTTTACACAGACCCCCTAAATCCACCTCTTATCTTTTTCAATACCCCCCATCCTCTTCTCGCCCAAGAAACTCTCCCATTCTAGAGTTGGATCACGCCCGGGTGGTGGAATGGCAGACACAAGGGACTTAAAATCCCTTGGGGAGAAATCCCCGTGCGGGTTCGACCCCCGCCCCGGGCACATTTTTTCACCGCACGAGTTCGTTCGTATGTTGCCCCACTCGATGACGTGTGTATTTTCCTAACCCAATGGCTGACAAGACCCGCATCCTGAAAGAGAACGTCCCCGGCAAATGGTACGTCGACGAT
>Ga0114979_10001558_pt1 | contig 15490 bp, 12 predicted proteins | sample S_140625_EF_Meta_FD_87315 | JGI IMG/M metagenome (GOLD analysis project Ga0114979, IMG submission 87315) | Freshwater microbial communities from Lake Simoncouche, Canada to study carbon cycling - S_140625_EF_MetaG | ecosystem: Environmental > Aquatic > Freshwater > Lake | place: Lake... | reverse complement strand
TAACCACGTTCATTATATATTCTATGGATAAACAAATATAATAAAAATATAATAATTCATATATATAAAACATCTAAACATGGCAGGTGGTTTACTAAATATAGTTTCTGTTGGAAATAATAATGTGTTTTTAACAGGTAATCCTAGCAAAACTTTTTTTAAAACATCCTATGTAAAATATACCAATTTTGGTCTTCAAAAATTCAGAATAGATTATGATGGTTTAAGAGATCTTAGATTAACAGATTCTTCTGTATTTACGTTTAAAATTCCTAGATATGCAGAGTTACTGATGGATACCTATTTAGTTGTAAATATACCTGATATATGGAGTCCCGTATATAATCCAGTAGACGACACAAATATTTTGTGGGTACCTTACGAATTTAAATGGATAAAGGATTTGGGAACTCAGATGATTCAACAGATTGATATTACTTGTGGTTCATTTTTATTGCAATCGTATACAGGCGAATACTTAGCTGCAATGGTAGAGCGAGATTTTACTACCGATAAGAAGAATCTATTTAATACAATGAGTGGAAATATTCCTGAGTTTAATGACCCAGCGAATGCATTAAATAGAGTAGATACCTACCCTAGTGCATTCTATACTCCTGCTGCAGGTGGCGCAGAGCCTTCTATTCGTGGAAGACCCATATTTATACCTATTAATACATGGTTTACATTAAATAGTGGTTGTGCGTTTCCGCTTATAGGTTTACAGTATAATGAACTTACAATAACCGTTAGGTTAAGACCTATTCAAGAATTATTTGTAGTACGCGATGTTTTTGATAACCAATATCAATATCCTTATATTCAACCAGATTTCACACAAAATCGTTTCCAGATGTTTCGTTTTTTAACAACTCCACCCAGTGTTTTTATAGACCCATCTTACAATCCTACATTTAACGCGCAGAATTATTCCAGCACATGGAATGCTGATGTCCATCTAGTATCTACATATTGCTTTTTATCTAAAGATGAGGCAAAACGCTTTGCAACTGAAGACCAAATATATTTAGTAAAAGATGTAATGAGATATAACTTTGAAAATGTAACGGGCTCAAAACGCGTTCAATTGCAATCTAGCGGTATGGTTTCTAATTGGATGATGATGTTTCAGAGAAACGATGTTTATTTAAGAAATCAATGGTCTAATTATACGAATTGGCCTTATGATTATTTGCCATCAAATATTACATTAGGGCAACAAGGTGCTACTAATAATGAAGTGGTTTACGTAACAAAGTATTTAACGGGCAAACCTATTGATGTCTCTTACGGGATTGATGTTCATCCAAATGGTGAAATTACAACTGGTATTAATGTTACAGGTGACTACCATGCTGAAAATCATAAAGAGATTTTAAGTACAATGTCCATATTATTGAACGGTGAATATAGAGAAAATACACAACCGTATGGAATATATAATTATATTGAAAAATATACACGAACGCCAGGATTTGCTAAGGAAGGGTTATATTGCTACAATTTTGGTTTGAATACAAGTCAAACCGAAATTCAACCGTCAGGTGCAATGAATTTAAGTAATTTTAGAGCGATAGAATTAGAAATAACTACGGTTGTCCCTCCTATTGATTTAGCAAATTCAAGTTTTGATGTTATATGCGATGCATCTGGTAATCCAATTGGTGTACGCAAGTCAAATTGGAAATTATATGATTACAATTATAATCTTACTGTTTACGAAGAAAGGTATAATATCTTATCATTTATTGGAGGAAATTGCGGAATGTTATATTCCCGATAAAGATGCGATTATATATTATATTCAATACCTATATAATATATAACATGACAGAAACAATAGAAGATAAGATATTTAGTGAAAAAAATGGTAATTTCCAGACGATGAGTATGATATACAAAATTAAAAATATTAAAAAGAAACGAAGGCAGCCTGAAAATATGAAGAAAATGCCATTTCCAGAGGTACTTAATAATGTGGAACCATTTGATACTATGAAAAAAACCGAATCAGAGTCATTAAAAACACCTGTAGTAGAAGGTTATGGTGACGGAGGAGCCTCATCATATTTCAGTAAAATAGCAAATTCTACAGTAGCTTCAGCTAATGATATGGGTGGTTCAAGTACCAGTGCTGTAGATAATGCTGGTGCTAATATTAAAAAGAAGGTTGAACGTTTTAAATTTGACCATGATGAGTGGGAAGGTTACGATAATGTAAATGATATTCCAGGTAATTTAGGCGGCAAAGATCCTAGACAACTTCTCATAGATTTTATTAATTATGTATACGACTCAACTATTGCTTATAATAAATTGTTAGCGGGTTATATTGCTGACAAGGTATCTAATACAAAAGCAACGAATGAAATAAATAAAGAAGCAAAAAAAGAAATAAGCGTCCTTAAAAAATCATTTGGTGCTGATTCAAAAATAGAAGCTGATTCAAAGGGCGATTTAAATGCAGATAAAGAAAACTTTTACATTTACATTTGCATTGTAGAAGCGCTTACATTTAGTTGTTTTGTTGTTAATAATTGGTATTATTTAATTTACTATAATAACTTTGACGAAAATGATGAATTTATTGAAAATGGAAGAGTAAAATTGACAGATTTCTCAGTAGACATGTTTAAGCAACTACCAGATAGCGTGTTAACAAATCGTGTTATCAAAAATGGTTTCTTATATTTCTTTGAATATGCACTTTTTTTCCCAGTTACATTCCAGTGGTTTTTACTTAAGGTCGTTCCAAAAACTACTGTAAAATGGTTTAATCATATGTTTTTATACATTATCTTATTTTTCGTTACCTTTTGTGTAAGCTACTACATGGTTGGTGGATTAAAAGATTTTTTAATAGATTGCATAAATGCGCATATGAAGAACATTTTTGTTTCTATGATGTTGGTTGTAGTTGTAATATTATTTTTAGTACCTGACCCCGAATCTGAAGCATCTGTGTTTAATCATAATTATGATAAACGACGAAACGACAGGATATTAGAGAAATCAGGTAAATTATTAGATACTTTAAATGAAAAACTTAAAATAGCTAAAGATACTGGTGATACTGTTTCTCAAAACAAACTTGAAAAAGAAATAGAAAAACTGACAACAGGTAAAGGAAATTGGTTCACACCAGGAATGAATAAACTGAATGAGAAAAAAGAAATATACCAGAAACAAGAACAAGAACAACAAGGCCAAACTGGTGGATATTCTGATTTAGATACTGAGATTGATGGAGGGGCAGGAGAAGGAGAAGATACCCCAGCGCCTTCCACTTATGATAGAGCTAAAGAACAAATGGGTAACCTTAAACCTAAATCAAAAGCCGACATGGGCATGAGCGTATTAAAAATTATATGGAATTGTGTTAGATTTTTGGTTGTTATTACTATTAGTGTTCCTTTCGGCGCCATATTCTGTGCAGCATATTTTATATTTTATTCACTATATGCTATGATTTATTACTACGATAGAGATTTTACTAAAATTATGGCAGCATTTACAGATATGTTGAAGTTTATAGATAATAAGAAAGAAGAGAATAATGCGCTACCTACAGATACGACATTTCAATTATGTGTTAAGAAATTTTATGAATATCTTGAATACATTTCTGATAACTTTTTCATCATCGTATATTTAATCACGTTTTTTATATTATTAGGCGATTCTCAGAAAAATATTACCAATAATACATTCCGCAATACTCTTTATTTTATTGATTTGTCTTTCATATTCATATTTTTAGCATATTTGTATTACATTATTAAATCCAGATTCAACATATCTTCTATTGACGAATTTATGAGTTTAGCAAACGGGTCTCGGCAAGCCCCGCCAAAAAATTACGACGGCTCAGCATCTGCATTTAATATGGCAAATTATGGAGTTTATGGTCTTACAATGGCAGGAATTTTTTATGTATTCTGGTCTTTAGTGCAATACAATTTACCAAAAAGTATGCAATTTGTATAATTAATTATTACTAATAAATCATTTAGAAATAGAATCGTTAATTTTACATAATAAGATTGTTTTATTATTCTAATGACGAATAATAAAAAATCAAGCAACCAAAAGTCTGGTAAGAAGGAGTTGCCTATGGTGAGTGTATGTACACCCACGTTTAATCGTCGTCCCTTCATTGAAAACATGTTCAATTGTTTCCGTAATCAAACTTACCCGAAACACCGTATTGAGTGGATTATTGTAGATGACGGAACGGACAAAATCAAGGATTTAGTAGAATCATCTAATATTCCTCAAATCCGTTATTTTGAAGTAGCCCAAAAGATGACTTTAGGAGCAAAGCGTAACTATATGCATAGTTTTGTTCGTGGTCAAATTATTGTTTATATGGATGACGATGATTATTATCCTCCTGAGCGCATTGAAGATGCTGTAGAGAAATTAGAGAATAATCCTAAGGCATTATGCGCGGGCGCAAGTGAGATTTATATTTACTTTAAGCATATTCAAAAGATGTATCAATGTGGTCCTTATGGACCTAACCATGCTACTGCTGGAACATTCGCCTTCCGCAAAGAATTATTAGAACAAACTAGATACGAGGATACTGCTTCTTTAGCAGAAGAGCGCGCATTTTTAAAAGAGTATACTATTCCTTTTGTTCAACTGGACCCTATGAAGGCTATTTTAGTGTTCTCTCATGAACACAATACTTTTGATAAACGTAAAATGTTGGATAACCAGCATCCAAATTATTTTAAGGAATCACCTAAGACAGTGGATATGTTTATTCGCAAAGAATCCGAAAAACCTGTTAAAGATTTCTTTATGCGTGATATTGATAAGCTATTAGAGAATTATGAGCCAGGATTGCCTAAGATGAAACCCGATGTATTGAAACAAATTAAGGAGATTGAGGCCGAGCGTGAGAAGATGGTTCAGGAAGAGATGAAGAAGATGCAAAACAATTCACCTATTATGTTGCAACGCCCAGGACAAGAGCCAGTGCAATTATCTAATCAAGATGTTGTAAATATGATTCAAGAGCAACAAAAACAGCTTGCCCAATTAGCGCAGAAATGTGGTGAGTTTGAGAATATGGTTACTATATTGCAGAAACAATTAGTTGATAAAACTAAGACGATTCGCGATTTAACGAATGGAACCCCCGTACAAAAGTCAAACAATATAACTGCAACCATTATTGATTCGGATGATTCTAAAAAGACAGCTGAATTAGAAAATATGATAACTATGCTACAGAAACAATTAATTGAGAAAACTAAAACGATTCGTGAACTGTCTAGTGCGAAAGGGTCAGCGCAAGTGCCAGCGCAAGTGCCAGTGCCAAACAATTCGGATGATTTAATAAAACAAAATAATGAGCTTCAAAAGATGGTGGGTATGTTGCAACAACAACTTATTGAGAAAACTATAGCTTTGCGAGATGCAAATAGTAACAAGGAAAAAATGACAAGAATACCTATTCAAGTAGAAGAATCTGCGCCAGTTAGACGCAGTAAGAGCGACCCTGAAGTTATTGTAGACGTTAATATCTGTTAAACAATAACATACCTTAATGCAATATAGAAAGAGCTTCTTCTATTGTATTTACATGAATTATATGTGGATGATGATAAAAACATAGTGTTTTTGCATAAGTATCTTCGTCTTTATTTGATAAAATAATTGTATGACCTATTTTATCACGTAAACTATCTCGCATAATAGATGCGCCTAATTCGCAAAAAGTTCCGCGATATACATAATCTTTTTGGGTAATAATAAAGAGCGTAAAATCCGCTTTATAAACACCATTCATATCAAACAATGCTTCTTCTTTTAATATTTCTGGCGTTCTGGTAGTAACAATACCATCCATACGGTCACAAATAGTTTTTTCAGCACGTATTGTCCAATCATATGATATTTCGTATCCATGTTTTATTAATATTGCTTGGATTTTTCTTATTTCTAAATAGTCGTCAAAACAACCGGCAACATAAACTTTGATTGGTCCGTTTACTTTTGGCATCCTATATATTATATTCGTTTAAAATTCAATATAAATAAATATATCCTTTATAGTATAATATGAACAGTATTAACATTAATGAAATATTCGGGAGAGAAACAATAGCCAATGAAATAAAACAAATATTGTTATCCTTTGATGAAAATTATAAAAATATAAATTTCAAAAAGGGTATTTACATATATGGTTCTCCTGGATGCGGTAAAACACAATTTGTAATGAATATATTAAAAGACCTAGACTATGATGTAATTAAATATGACGCAGGTGATGTCAGAAATAAAGGGCTTATTGATACAATTACAAGTAATAATGTATCTAATCGCAACGTTCTTCAAATGATGACTAAGAAAGTAAAGAAAATTGCAGTAGTAATGGACGAAATTGATGGAATGAATAATGGAGACAAAGGTGGTATTACTGCGCTTATTAAAATTATACGTCAAAAGAAGACCAAAAAACAACGCTTGGAAAATGTCACAACCAACCCCATTATTTGTATTGGAAATTACTATATTGATAAGAAAATAAAAGAGCTTATGAAAGTATGTAATACTTTTGAATTAAAAACACCAACTACTGGACAAATAGAGAGAATAATTAACGTTACAATTCCTTCTATAAAAAAGGCTAACAAATCTTATAAAGATAGTATTTTAAAATATATACAGGGAGATATGCGAAAATTATTGTTTGTAAATGAAGTATTAACAAAGAAACCGGATTTGATAACGCAGGATACAATAGAAAATATTTTTCATATTAAGTCATACAACGAAGATTCAAAAAAAATTACCGAAATGCTTATAAATAAACACATTCCTATGGAACAACATAATCAGTTTATGAATGAGACAGACAGGACTATTGTGGCACTTTTATGGCATGAGAATATTGTTGATGTTTTACAAGGTAAAAATATAGAGAAGGTGTTTCCGTTTTATTCTAAGATATTGAAGATAATGTGTTTTGCTGATTATATTGATAGAATAACATTTCAAAGTCAAATCTGGCAGTTTAATGAGATGAGTTCTTTAATGAAGACATTTTATAATAATAAATTATATCACGATAACTTCCCTGAAAACACAGATAAATTTAAACCAGCAGAAGTGCGGTTCACTAAGGTATTGACCAAATATTCTACAGAATATAATAATATGCTTTTTACTTATAATTTGTCTCAACAATTAGATTTAGATAAGAAAGATTTGATGGCGATGTTTCAAGAATTGCGTTTGTTTAAGGGCGGCGATTTGTGTAGCCAAACAGAGAAATTAAATGATGTTGAGAAGTTGTTTGAAAACTACGATATTACAAAATTAGATATTAAGAGGATGTATAGGTATTTAGATAAGAATGTTAAGAAAGATGCTGCCGTAGATGAATTGGATGAAGACGATTAAAAAATTGATTGCTTTCTTTTTTAAATTAAATTATGTTAAAAACGAACAGAATGCCTTACGGTGACGATTCAATTTGGTCTCTTTTGTCTGATGATGAGGATGACCAGCCTTATCCCTACGACGAGCCTTTCCATTATGGAGAACGTTACCTTTATGATTACCAATGGTATCATGAGAAGTTTCCCGAGGAATGGGCAACTTGTCATGAGGAAGGAACTGGTCCTGGTCAGTGCGGAAATTGCGCAGATTATGGCTCAGTAAATGGCATCTTTATTGGTTACTGTGCCAATTGCGCTATGTATGTTTACGAAGGAGCTCGTGGGCGAGGGTTTATTGATGTTGGTGTAGAAAATAGCGACAATGATGTACTAGAGTTTGCTAGTGTGTTTGATACGTATTTGAAGGATGTTGATATTGATGCGATTGAACCTATTGAGCCAGAGCCAGTTGCAGAGACTATTATTAACGATTTGAACATTCCTAACACAAACATTATTAATGAATACGACGAGAATGATTACCTGAACGCTGACCCTTACGAAGACAATGATGTCGCGAATGACTACACCAGTACCGGCATTATAAACTGTGATTATGAGGGTGGATATAATGATATGTAGTAGGGGGAACCGGGGGTTCCCCCTTACCCCCTCCCGTCTGAGAGATTTTCAATAAAAAATATCAGCGTTATCACCGCTAAGCTTTATCTTTCGGAATCCCAGAAAAATTATAATAGTTTTTTCATGAAAAAATCTTATGTTGGAAAAGGTAAGGAATTAGAATTCCCCCGAAGGGCGGGGAGGGGGTAAGGGGGAACCGGGGGTTCCCCCTAAAAATATAGTGTATATTTTTTATTGAAACAATATGAAAATAATACATCAGTAAACATAATGGTAAAAAAATTGATTTTAAAGAATACATTATATAAGGAATCAAACGAAATGGCAAACGAAGTGGGGCCAAACAAACCACGACTAGTTATCCGTGATAGTCCACCCATTAATGCCTTTTACCCATCAGTTCAACAAAACCGAATTTATAATGAAGACTGCATAACTGGTATGAAAAAGATTGCTGCTGATTCAGTAGATATTATTATATGTGACCCTCCCTATAATATCGGTAAGGATTTTGGTAATGATAGTGATAAACAGACCATGGATGACTATTTGGTTTGGTGTGATAAATGGATAAGTGAATGTATGCGTATTTTGAAACCTACAGGAACCCTATACATCTATGGTTTTAGTGAAATCCTAGCATTTATTCGTGTTCGCATTACATGTAATGTTCGGTGGTTAGTTTGGCATTATACCAACAAAGTAACCCCATCTCTCAATTTCTGGCAGCGAACACATGAAAGCATATTATGTTGCACAAAACAAAAACCAGTGTTTAATCGCGATGATGTTCGCGAACCTTATACTGATGGGTTTCTGAATAATGCTGCAGGTAAAGTTAGAAAGGCTACCAAAGGCCGATTCAGTAAGGGTGATAAGGAAACAACATATACTGCACATGAGGGAGGTGCATTACCACGTGATGTGATTAAAGTACCTGCATTAGCTGGCGGCGCAGGTAAAAAAGAACGTGTTGACCATCCCACACAAAAACCATTAGCATTGTGTGACATATTAATTAAGGCGGCTTTAAACAAGGATGGAAAAACGTTGCTGGTGGTTCCTTTTGTGGGGTCAGGTTCAGAATGTGTTTCAGCCAAAAAAAATACAGTAGATTACATTGGTTTTGAAATTAATACAGGTTATGTTGAGTTGGCAAATGGAAGATTAGGCTCAATTATTTCTTCCAATCGTGAAGATGCAAATTGAAGAAGGTCTTCTTGTGTTTTAACTTCAATTAGATAGTCCTTAACATCAGAACACCAAAACCACATTCCTTCAGAACTCTTACCATTTTTTTCTCCCTGATTAGTAATTTTTCCTTTAGTTACTAGAAAATTAAAAGTCGCCTTGTTCATAACCCAAAACTTAATATCATTATAATCAATTCCACAAAGCAAAAGCATATGCCATTTATGCTTAACTTCAAGATGTTGCCATTTATAATCATCATCTCCCCAATGACCTGATGATTTTTGTTCAATGTATACTTTTTTGTCTCCAACATGAATTATCTGGTCATAACCAGTTTCACCGTCTGAACTATCTCCATCTGAACTATCGGTATCTTTGTTTTTCTTATTCTTTTTTCCACCCTTCTTTTTCTTATCTCTTTTAGAGAGATTTTTAAACTTATGTCTTGCAAATTCTTCAAGAGTAGTTCCCATTCTACCACCTCCACCAATATTAATAAATTTCATAATACCTTCAGGCGAATTTTTTTCTACATAACGTTGTTTTTGGGTGGGCTTACCAGATTCCTTGAAATCCTGCCAAAAACTATCAATAACTCCTAGTTGCGACATAACTCTGTTTTTTTTATTAAATATATGATTTAATAAAACACATTCAATTTTTTATTCTAACGTCCAAATGCGCTAAAATCAGCAGTTACTGGCATAAAATTCGCAGGTCCCTTACTTGGCAAAGCACCATAGTAAGAATATTGGTCACCAGATTGTGTTCCAGTTGTTGTTCCATAAGGGGATTGGAAAGCACCTTCGGTTCTATTAATCGCTAATTTCTTTCCATCAGGACCTACTGAAGTAGTATTGTCTTGACCATATAATTGGCTATTGAGTTGGCTTTGGTCACCAGTTTGTGACCTGTTTGTAGGTCCAAAACCTTGACCATGTCCCTGATTTTGCATTAAAACATCTTTTGCACCTGTTCCTGCTCCAGCAGCTAATCCTGTTACATCCTTAGCAACATCTTTTACTACACTTCCTGTTGTGTTGATAGCAGAAGAACCTAATGCACCAGCACCTAACGCAACACCACCAACCGCCATTCCTGCACCAACTAATCCTGCACCAGCTACATCACCTGCTGTTTTAACAGCAGTGTTAAGAACACCTGCACCTGTTTTAGCGACATCTTCAACTCCAGCAACCATATCATAGGTTGTTAATGTTAAAGACCCACCAATTGTATTAGCATCCGCATTAGATGAAAAAGTTCCACTACCCTTGTTAGAAACATTCTCAGGTCTTCCACCGGTACCGACTTGATTTCCGCCAACTACGGTTTTACCGCTTTGAGAAACAGTTCCCGAGCCACCTTGACCGCCACAGTTTGTGCAAGTACTTCCTGTGGAACAAGCAGGGCATACCGGAGGAACTATCTGAGTCTTTAATAAATAATCATCGGAATAATTTAATTTAGATGTAGATGAGCCAGTGTTCTTCCAGTACCAATACCATTTGAAATACTCAGACATTGCACTGTCCTGTGTTGGCGGAGCCATATTAAATCCTGGATTAGGATTAGTTCCAGGGGCGCTGTTTAGTCCAGGTGTTCTAGTACTACCAGAATCAACAGCGGTTGCGGTAAAACGAACAACATTGTTTAATGTTAATGTAGTTAATGAAGCATTGGCAAATCCTATTAATGCGATTACGGTTTTAGTTCCGTATGGTAAATAAAGTACTAAATTCTGACCAAGGGTATCAACTACTTGAAACGGCGCGAAACTAGCACTGGATACGCTTGTAGGTGTATTAGTAATTGTGCCAGCACTTGAAACAACTGTGGCAGTTCCAGTGCGGCTATAAACAGTAATTGATTTAGATGTTCCATCTTGGGCTGTTTGTATTATTAAATTGCCGTTTGTAATATCATATTTAATAAATGGGGCTATCTTATACAAAGCTTTTTGAGGGTCATAAAATGTATCAGCAGTAGAATTGTCGGTTGGTTTAATGTAAGGAATATAAGATGTAAGTCCTAATCTAGTATTATCAGGGTAATCATATGTCTTCATATCTCCTTGAGAACTAAAATAAAAGCTCTTTTCATGAGTATTTTTGGTGTTGTTAATAATATGCATATATGTGTCTGTGTTCCATGGGAAGCAGAATACCGTGTAAAAGTCAGTATTGACAGATTGTGATACATAAATATAGGATTGGTAGGATGAAGCAGTTGTTGTGATTTGGCTTGGTGGTATATCTTGTGGAACTACCGTTGTTCCATTCACAACATTCTTGTAACTTGTGCTGCTAGAACTGCTGCTGCGAGAAGAAACATATGTTGTTGCAATAGTAACACCAGTAGAATCCACATTGCCAGAGTAACGTGTTGAATCTACTTCAATAATATTTCCATTCTTATTATCAAAATACAATTGGTCAAATAATTTTACTGTGTAATTAGAAGATGAGTATGTAGGTATGGAAACTAAATCCAATGCGTTTTTAGTTTGTTGAAAAGATACAAATCCTTCTTTAGATACGATACGATTACCAACTAACACAGATATTACTAAAACTATTAATAGCAATAAAAATAAAAGTAATGGTGTAGTTTTAATGGATAACATTTTTGATATAAAGTATAGGACGAAAATATATGCAATGAAATGAAAAATTGATTGTTAAATATTATTAGAATTGATATTTAACAATAGTATGGATACAAGTGAAGTTAAAAAGCGAAAGCCTCGTACTCAACCAGAGCCATTATCTGGATGTTATAATGAACAAAATCAATATGAGTTTTCTTTAGATGAAGCGGGTAGAGGATGCTTATTTGGCCGTGTTTATATTGCATGTGTTGTTTTACCTAAAGACCTTACTAAATTCGTCGGCGTAGATATCAAAGATAGTAAAAAATTCACGTCTAAAAAGAAGATTAATGAAGTAGCTAGTTTTATTAAGAAAAATGCGTTAGCATGGCATGTTGCGTCTGTTCCAGAGGACGTTATTGATGATATTAATATTTTACAATCTGTTATGAAGGGAATGCATGAATGCATACGTGAATGCATATTAAAACTTGACGATATAGATATGGACCGTTGTATGGCCGTAGTAGACGGAAACTATTTTACACCATATCGCGCATTTGACACAAGTCGTGAGTGCATTCAAGAATTATCACATACAACTATTGAACAGGGTGATGCCAAATATATTGGAATTGCTGCAGCAAGTATATTGGCGAAAACAGGTCGCGATGCTTATGTTGAGGAGTTGTGTAAAGAACATCCTCTTTTGGCTGAGCGTTATGGTCTAGATACCAATATGGGTTATGGTACGAAGCGGCATTTGGATGGTATACGAGAGCATGGAATATGCCAATGGCATCGTAAGACATTTGGTGAGAACTGTAAGAATGCGACTCTCAATATTGTAGCTTAAACAATGATTCTACTTTATCCCTCTGCTTTTCTTTATTCTTCTCTTGGTTTCCCTTCTAGATTTTTTAGTTCGTTTACCACCACTGTTTTTTTCAGAATCGTCTTTAAAACCATACCTTTCAAGCGTCCTTGGACTAAATTCGTCATCATCACCATCACCACGATTTCTAACAACGGAATTAATACCGGTTCCATATATTCTATTATTTGATAAAGCAGTTAAAATATTTGTTATTAATCCAGAAATTCCAGACATTATTAAAATACTATAATTTATACTAATATAAATAATTCCTCTACATTATTCCTACTAATAGTCATATATTTCGTCTCACGGTCCATCAAACTGTATCCAATCAAAAGTTCTCTATTTTCCTCTAAATATACAAACCCCAATGTATATTCTACTTTTTCTTTCTCAAATGTAAAAATGCGGGTGTATCTACGAACAGTTAATGACTTCGCGTCTAATGCAACAATTATATGATAATAATAACGGCGGTCTTCATAACTCACAACATGGCATATAAACCATATTTCATCACCAACCCTTTGACCATTCGTTGAACCACGTAACCATTTGAAAAAGCGCGGTGTTTTAATTTCATTTGTAACTACAAATTTTTTCATAGGATTATTCTTATCATCTATTTTACTTTCTGGGTGGTCTGTGATTTTACCGATTTTCAATGGATGCCATCCATATATCATTTTAAGCTCACGTTCGGCGTCTTCAAACATAACCCAATTTTTCTCTATCCCATGTTGCCCATCTATTTCAACAATATGTGAGAGTGTAGACTTGGATTTCAAATTAATTAATCCATGTTCTATCACCATATTCCCCGAGCCTAGTCCACGATTCGCATTAAAATAAAGTTTACCACCATGTCCCATAATTCTAACATCTTCTAATCCCACATACAGATTATCATAACTAGGGTTATATTTTAACTCAGTTTCGCTTTCTAATCTCCATTCTTTCTTACTGATATCAATGTATGCAATTACATTTTTGGTAACAATATTTTCTTTATTTATATATTCTCCTTTATCACCAATACGATAATTCACATAACGGAGATTTACGATTAACCTAGACTTTACAAGTGGGTCTATACAAATGGATGGTGTACTAGAAATTAGCGAGCTATCTATGTTTAATGTATTCCCTATCTTTTTAAATATGTGTAAATTATCGCATTGTTTTACAATATCAATAAGTTTTGGACTATAAAATTTGTAATTAGATAATACATTCTTGGCTAGATTTTCAGGAGTGTGAGGGTGAAACATAACTTTCATGCAGGCAGCAACAACATCTAATTTATTGGGATTTCTATAATAAGCCAAAACAGTGAATTCATAATCCAATTTAAAATCATATACTTCTTTCTCTAAAAACAAATGATCCTGAGTAGTATTTTTAACCAATTCCTCTTTGGCCATTTCATAAAACGAACAAGCTAGCGTATTTTTTCCATTGCACCGATAATAGTGAACAATTCTATATAAGTTCTCAATACGATTAGGATAAAATTGGTAGGCTTCTAACCATGCATTGATAGCATTCGGCATATCTCCCATTCTTTCATAGCATTTTCCAATAGAATAATGTGAATGCCAAATCTCTTCGTGCCAGCCACCAATCTTAATACGTTCCTGATATCTTTCTATAGCCTCTTTACTCATTCCCGCATCACGGTAGCTGTTAGCTAAATAAAAAGTATAACGGTCATTTCCAGGATTTTCTTCTAATCCTTTCAATAATAATTTAACATCACGTTCAAATTTGTCTGCTTTTGCACCGCCGTCACCAATATCATCTATAAAAAGTTTTGCTCTATCAATTTCCACATATACGGTGCCTTGCGGTGTTTTTACAAACTCATGTGTCACGCCCCAATAGGAATATTCCGGGTCGTTCTTTAATATCCGAACATTCTTATAGAAAAATGTATCTGAGCCTTGGTAAATATAGTATGCACCTTGAGATAAGGAATTTTTTAATTCAGCTATATTAAGAGTTGGGTTAATGCGCAATTTCATATCGGCATCCATTAATAATAAATAATCAGCATTAGCTAAACCATTGCAAGATTTTAGTGCAAAAGTACGATTGTAACCAAAATCTTGGAAAGGCTCAGTTACAATTTTACCAGGAATATTATGTTTCTCAAAAAAGGTTTCTATTAACTCTACGGTATTATCTGTGCTGCCAGTATCGCAAATACAGTAACTATCAATTAAGGGGAGAACAGAAAGCATAAGACGCTCAATAATTCGGCTCTCGTTTTTCACAATCATGTTTAGACATATCTTTGCCATTTGTATTAAATATTATATAAACAATAGTTGATATAATTTATATATTATTTTAACGAAACTATTTTTTCGGCATATATTATAAATTATGTCATTTACTAGATTTCATGATGACCCTTCACGTATACATAAACAAGCACAAATAAGCAGTTTTGCAGGAAGATATTTTTTAGATACTCCTGGCCAAGGAACAGATTTACCCTTTCTTGAGGATCCTAATATTCGTATGCAAAAATGGGGTGCCAACTTGAGAAACAATACAGTAAATTTAGAGAGCGATTTACGTGGATTAAGCCGTAAATTAAACAGAGATAATATTGGCGTGAATGAGCATCAACAAAACGCTGCACAAACGTCAACCAATTACTATAGGTCAGAAGACCCCTTTGTAGAAGAAAGTAGAGCAACCCATCCAGCTTGGATGTATAAGGATTTAGTACAACCTAGATGGGAAGAACCTTTTTTAAATCCATTGAATGGTTTA
>Ga0114979_10001556_pt1 | contig 15497 bp, 16 predicted proteins | sample S_140625_EF_Meta_FD_87315 | JGI IMG/M metagenome (GOLD analysis project Ga0114979, IMG submission 87315) | Freshwater microbial communities from Lake Simoncouche, Canada to study carbon cycling - S_140625_EF_MetaG | ecosystem: Environmental > Aquatic > Freshwater > Lake | place: Lake... | reverse complement strand
GCAAAAGGAGCTCAGACCAACCAGCGGCAATACACTCTGCGAGCCAAGGCCCTATTGGATGTGCTCAAGCCACCTGCTAAACGTCCACCCCCAGCGAGCGTTCCCGTGAGGCCTGCAAACTCTAAAGATTCAGTTCAAAATAACCTTCCAACCACTAACCTCCCAGAGAGTAGATCAAGCAATGGCGCAAGTACTGTTAAAAACTAATCAGGGTGATATCACCCTCACCCTAGATTCCGTTAAAGCGCCTAAAAGCGTTGCCAATTTTTTGCAGTACGTCAAAAGTGGTCACTACGATGGCACGATCTTCCATCGCGTGATTGATAACTTCATGATCCAAGGTGGCGGCATGACTGCTGGTATGAAACAAAAACCGACTGTTGCTGAAATTGAAAACGAAGCCAATAATGGTCTTAAAAATGAACGCGGCACAGTCGCCATGGCTCGCACTAGTGAGCCACACTCTGCTTCATCTCAGTTTTTTATCAACCTCAATGACAATGATTTTTTAAACCATACCGCGCCCAATGCGCAGGGTTGGGGTTATGCTGTTTTTGGAAAAGTGACCGACGGAATGGATGTTGTCGATCAGATTCGTAAAGTTAAAACAGGTAGTTCTGGTTTTCATCAAGATGTTCCTGCCCAGGATGTTGTCATTGAGAAAGCCACTGTTCTCGAGGAATGATCCCGCAATACTCGAGCGCCCTGCTCATTTCAGACCTGCATCTCACGCCGTCAATGCCATTGACGGCGCAACGTTTCTTTGATTTCTGTGAAAAAGATGCCCCTAAGGTAGAGGCGGTCTTTATCTTAGGAGATCTATTTGAATATTGGGTCGGTGACGATATCGCTGCACCATCCCCGTTTCAACGAGAAGTCAGGCGCGCCCTGGCTAATCTGTCAACCAAAGTCAAAACCTTCTACATGCATGGGAATCGAGACTTTTTAGTTGGTCCTGATTTTCTCAAAAAGACCGGCATGACACTACTCAAGGATCCTTCTTGCATTGAGATTGCGGGCAAACAATATGTTTTGAGTCATGGTGATGCACTTTGTACTGCCGATGTAGGCTACCAAGTATTTCGTAGCTGGGTTAGAAAACCCTGGTTACAGAAATTATTCTTATGCCTGCCAGTTGCTTGGCGCCTTGCAATTGCCAGACATCTTCGCAGTAATAGTCACATGCAAAACCAAATGGTGTCACATACTCCAACGGCAGAATATAGTATAAAAACCAATGTCACTCTTGGAGCATGTGCGGCTCTCATGCGAGAGCATTCCCAATCTCGCCTGATCCATGGGCACACTCACTTAACGAATCATCATCGTGAGCAATTGGACGAACAAACATGGCAGCGCTGGGTACTTTCAGATTGGGATCTTGATCATCCAGAAAGCTTTTTGCCTAAGGCTAATACGCTTTATATCGATGAACTTGGCCCCCGATTTATCGATCTGATAAAACCTCAGCAACTCAGTCCCATTTAAAGCTTGATTAAGAAGTTGAGTATTTAGCTAAGCATTGGACCATCTGCGCGTAAATACGTGGGTTCGCAGCCATCACTTCACCGCTTTTTAAGAAGCCCTCTCCACCCCTGTAGTTACCAATCAAGCCGCCCGATTCTGTAATGAGCAATGCGCCTGCTGCCATGTCCCATGGCTTGAGATCGCTTTCAAAAAATCCATCGTACCGACCTGCTGCAACATAAGCTAAATCTAAGGAAGCAGCGCCAGGACGACGCAGGCCTGCACATTGGCGAGTCATCTCTGCAAAAATTTTGAGGTACTTTTCAAGATCCTGATCTTCACGATAAGGAAAGCCTGTGCCAATCAAACAATTCGTTAGACGATCTTGTGAGCCGACTCGTAAACGACGACGATCTAAATACGCTCCTGCACCACGAGTCGCTGTAAAGAGCTCATCGCGAGTCGGATCGTAGACCACCGCCTGTTGAATCACGCCATTGACTGCCAGTGCAATCGAGACCGCATATTGTGGAAATCCGTGAATGAAATTGGTTGTGCCATCTAAAGGATCGATGATCCAGACATTTTCAGCGACAGCGTTGTATTCACCTGTTTCTTCAGCCAAAAATCCATGGGTCGGATAGGCCTCACTCAGTGTTTCAATGATGGCTGCTTCTGCTGCTTTGTCCACCTCGGTTACAAAGTCATTATGCTGTTTACGATCAACTTGTAAGCGCTCCAAATTTAAGGAAGCACGGTTAATCACAGTTCCGGCACGACGGGCAGCCTTCACGGCCACATTTAACATGGGATGCATAGTATTGATGGACAAATTAAATAAGAACAAGCTTGTAATATTGCTAACAGCAAACTCAAAAACTGCATGACAATACAAAGCTAAAAGATCGATTCTAAACGATTTGTATTCATTACTCCTCAGCCCACCCTCGATCATCTCGCTATGAATCCCAAGAACCCTAAGCTACTTCGCTGGATCCTGGTTGAGACTAGCCACCCTGGCAATGTCGGTTCAGCTGCACGCGCCCTAAAAACAATGGGTTTTGGGGATCTTCGCTTGATTAACCCTAAGCTTTCAGGCATTGCACAAGAATCGGAGGCAATTGCACTGGCCAGTGGTGCAGGCGACGTCTTGGCTCAATCGCAAGAGAGTCATTCTCTGGAGAGTGCGGTTGAAGGCTGTTCATTAGTACTTGGTCTTACCAGTCGCGATCGGGAGTTTGGCCCGCCTGCCTTGAACTGGCTTGATGCACGTCCCCTAATATTAAAAACCTTAGCCGCTGACCAAAAGGTCGCTCTAGTATTTGGGCCTGAGCGAACAGGCTTAGATAATCAACATCTTTCTCTGTGTACCCATCGGGTTTGGCTTGATGCCAACCCACAGTACCCTTCATTGAACCTGGCTCAAGCCTTAATGGTTTGTGCCTTTACGCTGCGCGAAGCGATCAATAGTGACCCTGAAGTAGCTTTGAGTATTCCAAGTAAAGACCTCAATGACTATGCAGACCCAGCTGCTGTCGCCGCCATGCTCGACCACTGGCAAGATGGATTAGAGGCTATTGGCTATCTAGACCCAGCTAATCCAAAGAAACTGATGGCCCGATTACAGGCTTTATTTGCCCGTAGTCGCCTACAAAAAGAGGAAATCGATCTTTTGCGTGGTATTGCAAAACAGATGCTCCTGAGAAAATAGGCACATCCCGTTAAAATCACAGTATGTTTAATTCCCTTTTTGACCATGTTGACTCGATTATTGTTCGAGATCCTGCCGCTAGAAATCGCCTAGAGGTCATTACCTGCTATCCAGGCTTACATGCTGTTTGGCTCCATCGTATCTCCCATTTTCTCTGGAACTTGGGTTTGAAATGGATCGCACGTCTCATGTCCATGTTTGCACGCTTCTTAACTGGTATTGAAATTCATCCTGGCGCCAAAATTGGTCGTAGGGTTTTTTTAGATCATGGCCTTGGTATCGTCATTGGCGAAACCACTGAGATTGGTGATGACTGCACCATCTATCAAGGTGTGACCTTAGGTGGAACCTCCCTATACAAAGGTGTAAAACGTCACCCCACTTTGGGCAAAGGTGTCGTGGTCAGCGCAGGAGCAAAAGTGCTTGGTGGATTTACTGTTGGTGATGGTGCACGTGTCGGCTCTAACGCAGTTGCACTTAAAGAAATTCCGCCGGGAGCCACTGCTGTTGGTATACCTGCACGTGTTTTACAAGCTGATTTACCGCAAAGTGCAGATACTAAAACAAAAGAATATTTTTCGGCTTATGGAGTTACACCCAATGTAGATGATCCTGTATCGATGGCCCTCAAAGGCTTGATTGATGCCACGATTGAGCAAGAAGCCAAAATTGCCGCTCTAGAAAGCATGATTGCCAAACTGAGCAATACACCCAAGGATGTAAGCGGCACCAGCGACACTAAGCGTGATCTAGATGCCATTAAAGAATGGCTCAAGGAGTGATTTTTTTAATGCAGTGTTCGCGGATTAACGTTGCCTGAGCCTAGTTTTTCGCTCGAAAATTCGTCTTCTTCATCGCTACTATCGTTTGGCATACCGAATGTAAAGCTCTCTCCGCCTTCTGGGTGACGATTTTCTATCTCATCATCCGTAGCTGAGCGCACGTCTTCCACCTGAACCCAAAAACGTAAGGCCATACCCGCAAGTGGATGATTGCCATCTAACACCACTTGATTATCAGCTACGTCGGTTACGGTATAGATCAAAGGCTCATCATCTGAATCATCACTGGTCTGAGTAGATTCTTCATCGGCATCTGGAATTCCCTCAAACTGCATACCGATTTCTAATGGTTCAGGAAAACGAGTGCGTGGCTCTATTTTTAATAACTCAGGGTCATACTCACCAAATGCTTCACTAGGCTCCAGTTGAATAGTGGCCTCATAGCCAATATCCTGACCATCGAGCAAGGTTTCAATTTTCGGAAAAGTACCCTCATAGCCACCGTGCAGGTATACCATCGGAGAATCAGGTTCTTCGATGACATTGTTTTGCGCATCGGTTAACTTATAGCGAAGGGAAACAATGGTATTTTTTTCAATCTTCATGCGGAATCTATCAAACATTCGTTTTTAATCAAAATCAATCAAGCTTTTACTTTATGAACTCATTTTACTTGAGCAAACCCTATCAACCTCCAGTGGCTCCCAGAAACCTGCCTTTAGACCAGCCATGGGCTTTATTTGGGAATATTAGCCCTGAGCGTTTTATGACACGCTATTGGCATAAAAAGCCATTATTAATCCGTGGGGCCATCCCCGCTTTTTCTACTCATCAGAAAAATCCCCCAGAATTAGATAGCCCTATTTCTGCACCAGAGCTTTTTGCGCTCGCAGGTAATGAGTTTGTTGAATCGCGTTTAATTCAATCTAAGCCCTGGAGTTTGAAATCAGGACCTTTTAAGAAAAAGGCTCTCCCTAAAATTGATCAAGCTAATTGGACCTTACTGCTTCAGGGCATGGAGGCGCACCACCCTGCTGCCGCTGCAGTCCTCTCTTGGTTTCGATTTATCCCTGATGCTCGCTTAGATGATTTAATGATCAGCATCGCTGGCCTTGGTGGAGGCGTTGGCCCCCATTTTGATTCTTATGACGTTTTCTTAATTCAAATGTCTGGCAGAAGGCAATGGCGTATCTCTTCACAAAAAGATTTAAGCCTAGATCCGCAGCTCCCATTGAAAATATTACAAAACTTCGCTGCTGAACAAGATTGGGTATTGGAGCCAGGAGATATGCTGTATTTGCCACCGCATATTGCGCATGATGGCATTGCCCTTGATGCAGGCTGTCAGACTTGGTCTGTAGGTTTTCGCTCCCCAAGCTTTAAAGAGCTGCTCCAAGAGGGCTTATGGAGGCTTGCCGAATCTTTAGAAGAAATCCCAGGGCTGGAAGAAAAATTTGCAGATCCAAAACAAAATGCTATTCGCATCCCAGAAGAACTTCCTAAAGAGCTCATCAAGCAACTCGAAATAAAATTGGCAGGCCTAAAGCTCGATCAAATTGACGGATTTTTACCGGGTATTACAGCTTATTTAACGGAACCCAAACAACATGCTTACTTCCGTGGACCAAAAAATCCTCTTTCACCAAAGCAATTTGCCCAAAAATTAAGCTCACAAACGCTCAAACCACACCCACAAAGTCGTCTACTAAGTCTTGATCATGAGGTCTATTGCAATGGGGAGATAGTGACTAAGGGGCAAGCCAAGGAGATTCAAGAGGCTTGGCGCTCTATTGCCGCCAATAAGGCGCTAACACGAAAGAAGAGTCTTAAAGGGAATGCAGGCTCAAGCCTTTACGATGCCTATCTGTCAGGATGGATAATTCTTCAATCTACTTAGAGAGATAGCTATAATTAATACTGGAAAATACCTAGGGATTTTCCCTTGTTGAATCCAATAACTATTATTAATAATTGCTGTCATTTTTTAAGAGGAAACTACAAATGAATAAATCACTCGTATTCGCTGCCATGTTAGCGATCGCTTTAGCGGCTTGCGGTAAAAAAGAAGAAGCAAAGCCAGCTGCTGCTCCTGCCGCTCCAGCTGCTGAAGCACCTGCTGCTGCTCCTGCCGCTCCAGCTGCACCAGCTGCTCCCGCTGCAGACACTAAGAAGTAATCTTCCCTATGAAGAAAAAAAAGCCGCTGAAAAGCGGCTTTTTTATTGGCATCAAATCAAGATTATCGCGTCAACTGCTCAGCAAGCAATGTTAGCAACTGAAATCCAGCAGGTGTATTTTCAGGCTTTCCATCTGCATCTTGTACATACACGCTGGTAGAATTTTCACCTGTACTCTTGATGACCACCTGATATCTTTTTGCTTTCAAACTCGAATCATCTTTGCTGCTAAACAAATTAGAGAAGAAGCCCTTAGTGTCACCCAAATCTTTTGGATTAACGTAGCGCACATAATAGACGCCGTTAGAACGGTTTCGGTCTTCAACAGAGAAGTTAGAGCGGTCCAGAGCCAGGCCTACATCGCGCCATGAGCGATCAAATCCTGAACTCAGATCAATACGGGCTTGATTGACACCATCTTGGACAAATTTTGCTTTAGGTGTCTTAGCGCCCACTGGCGCAGCGACCATTGCCTTAGCCTGCTCTTGGGTCATGCCTAAGCGCTCCATCAGGCGCGCTAAGAATGCTGCCTCCAAGTCCGGCTCACTCGGACGCGGAGTCCAAATAGTTGAAAGACAGGCTTGAGTGACATCACGCACACACTGCTCAACTGCACCACGTTGAGTAATATAAATTTCCGTTTCTCCTGGGCTGGTTGGCTCAAGACGGGTTTTATATTTATCACGCTCGCCAGTGTCAAAAATAGAGCCGAGCGTACTAGCGATCGCGGAACGAATGAAATCTTGGGCAATCTTAGCCCGATTCTCAGCCCAATCTGTTTCCATAATTCCAGTAGAAGGGGAATCAATTACCAATAAGAAACCATTCTCTTGCCAAAAATCTTTAACCTGTGGATACAGCTCAACTGCTGGCTTTTCAACTACCAGCCAGCGGCGATCACCATCACGGGCAATCCGCATTCCTGGTATTCCGGTCATCACATTCGTTCTACGCTGAGAAGACTTTTTTACAGCAGCGCTATAGTCCGACATCGTTGCAGTACCATCTTGCACAATATAGCGACGATCCGCTTGAGACGTAATCAGATCCGGTGGGTAGGCAAGATTAGGACCTCTCATTGCGCCACTTCCTTTGTAGTCAACCGTATCATTACTGGTCACAGATTTGCAAGCTGTTAAACCAGCAAGGGCAATGGTTAAGACTGCAAAGATCGCAAAATAGCGGCGCAGGATTTGCACAAAACTCATCATAGTAAGCCTGCTTGTTTTAATGCTGCCTTTAATGGCTCGCGCAATGGCTCACTGAGTGGCGTTAATGGCAGGCGAATGCCAGCGGTAATCTTGCCCATTTGATGCAAGGCCCATTTCACTGGAATTGGGTTGGCTTCGATAAACATCGCTTTATGTACTGCAATTAATTGGTACTGTATCTCACGGGTCTTTTTAACATCATCAGACATAGCAGCGGCACACAACTGGTGCATCAGACGAGGAGCCACATTCGCTGTGACTGAAATATTACCCTTACCCCCCATGAGCATTAACATCGCTGCAGTTAAATCATCTCCTGAGAAAACAGAAAAATCATGATGGCCTGCACGCTGAAGGTCCGCTATTAAAAGTGTTCCACGCTCGAGGCTACCGGTAGCTTCTTTAATAGCAATAATGCCAGGCACGCCAGCAAGGCGAACTACCGTATCGCCAGATAAATCCGCTACAGTCCGACCAGGCACGTTATATAGAATGACGGGCAGATCTACAGACTCAGCAATCTTTTTGAAATGGGCATACATACCCTCTTGGGTAGGTTTGTTGTAATACGGAACCACTTGTAAACTCGCATCTGCGCCGACTTTTTTAGCAAAATGCGTTAGCTCTATTGCTTCAGTAGTGGAGTTACCACCGGTACCAGCAATCACTGGAATTCTGCCAGCAATATGATCGACTGTTACGCGAATCAACTCACAATGCTCTTCAACGGAAACTGTTGGAGACTCGCCACTAGTACCAACGATCACAATACCATCCGAACCTTCGCTAACGTGCCAGTCAAGTAATGCACGCAAACTAGCAAAATCTAAGCTACCGTCTTCATGCATCGGCGTAACAATAGCCGGCATGCTGCCAAAAATGGTTTTGGTACTACCTGTGGAATGAGCTGTATTTGTCAACGAATGTATACCGATTGTGAGCTGTCTTAACCATGAAATTGTAACGGAATGCGGTCTTTTAGACCGCTTTTACTGCGCAGATCCGCTGCATCATAGCTGGCTTGGGGCTATCTTGATAAATATCCTCATAGGCAATGATTTTTAGGCCATGCCTGGCAGCCAAAGCAAGTAATTCCCCTGTTTTTAAGAGGTAATTAGGATTAGAGGGCTTTCCAAAAGCTTCATTTCCTTGTGCAAAGGTTTCATAGATGAGAGCCCCGCCACCATTAAGCATTTGAGGTAGGCGGTCTAAATATGGACGATATAAATAGTTGGTAACCACAATGCCATCAAATAACCTGCCTTCTAGGGGCCATGTTTCAAGCTCTAGATCCCATTGTTCTGGAGTAATTTGAGTGCAATTAAGTGATTTGATGAGTGCGATATCTTGATCTACTGCGATCACAGAGAAGCCCAAGTCCGCTAAATAACGTGCATGACGTCCTGCACCACAAGCAAGATCTAATACCAACCCTGAGCGTGGGATCAAGTGAGTAAAACGTTTCACCCACAGTGAAGCTTCTAAAGTTGCATCATGGGTCGCTAGCAAATCTTGACCTTAATCGTATGCAAGACCCATTGCTTCGCGGACCTCGCGCATCGTTTCTTGGGCGACCTTACGGGCCTTATCGCAACCATCAGCGATGATTGAGCGCAGCAAGCTAGGATCATCTAAATATTTTTGGGCACGTTCGAACATCGGTTGCTGCTCAAGCAAAATCGCATCAATTACAGGTTGCTTACACTCTAGGCAACCAATACCAGCAGATTTACACCCTTTTTCTACCCATTGCTTCGTTTCTTCATTGGAATAGACGGTATGCAATTGCCAAACTGGACAACGGGCAGGATCACCAATATCTGTTCGACGAACTCGAGCAGGATCTGTCGGCATTGTCCTAATTTTCTTAATCACATCTTCAGGCAGCTCTCGAATGCTAATCGTATTGCCATAAGATTTAGACATTTTTTGCCCGTCAATCCCTGGCATGCGTGATGCTGCAGTTAGTAGAGCCTGGGGTTCGGGAAGAATAATCTTACGTGAGCCCTCTAGGAAACCAAATAACCTTTCTCGATCAGCCATAGAAAGACTTTGCGCCTCTTGCAATAAGGCCTTTGCTTGTTCTAAAGCTTCATCATTGCCGCGCTCCTGAAATGCAACGCGTAATTCTGCATACATCTTTGCGCGCTTGCTGCCTAATTTCTTAACAGCCTCTAGCGCTTTCTCTTCAAATCCTGGCTCACGACCGTATAAATAATTAAAGCGCCTTGCAACTTCACGCGTCATCTCGACATGAGGTACCTGGTCTTCACCAACTGGTACAAACTGAGCGCGATAAATCAAGATATCGGCAGCCTGTAGCAGTGGATAACCCAGAAATCCATAGGTTTGCAGATCTTTTTCTTTTAACTTTTCAATCTGATCCTTATAGGTTGGAACCCGCTCAAGCCAGCCCAATGGGGTTCCCATGGAAAGTAATAAGAACAACTCAGCATGCTCAGGAACCTTACTCTGGATAAATAAAGTGGATTGATTTGGATCAACTCCAGCAGCCAACCAATCGACGACCATATCCCAAACGGACTGCTCAATGACATCAGGGGTTTCATAATGAGTGGTTAACGCATGCCAATCGGCCACAAAAAAGAAGCAAGGGTATTCTGACTGCAGGCGTACCCAGTTTTTTAAGACACCGTGATAGTGGCCTAGGTGCAAATTACCAGTTGGTCGCATACCAGAGAGAACGCGTTCAGCAAACATCTTATTTATCTTTAGCTATATAAATTAATGAAACATGGACCAAACAGGTGTGAGGTGTTCGGGTAAAAGTGGCAAAGTACCTAAATCAATATGACTTTCAGAAGGGTCATGAAAATCCGATCCCCGTGAAGCCAAAAAACCATATTGCTTGGCAATTTTTCCGTATTCCTGATACTGATCGGGACTATGACTTCCAGTAATCACTTCTAATCCTAGTCCACCATGATCCTTAAAAAACGCAAAGAGTTGATCTCTTTGCATTAGATTGAGTTTATACCGACCAGGATGAGCAATCACTGCTACGCCTCCGGCTGATTTAATCCAGCCAATTGTCTCATCTAGATTAGCCCAGCAATGCGGAACATATCCAGGCTTATCCTCAACCAAATAATTTTTAAATACCTGCTCAGTATCTTTGCATACGCCCTGCTCTACTAAGAAACGAGCAAAATGCGTTCTCGAAATGAGATCATGATTGCCTGCGTAATGCAGTGCGCCTTCATAAGCCCCAGGAATACCAACTTTCAGTAATTGCTCAGCCATCTGTTTAGCACGATCACCACGACCTTCGCGAGTCCGCTTGAGACCATCTAAGATACCTTCATCATCTGGATCAATACCTAATCCAACAATATGGATTGTTTGACCAAGCCAAGTCACAGAAATTTCTACACCGGCCAAGTAATTCATATTGAGAGCAGCAGCAGCTTCTTTAGCCCGCTGTTGACCGCCTAATTCATCATGATCAGTAAGAGACCAAAGTTTCACGCCGTTAGCATGAGCACGTTGCGCAAGCTCCTCTGGAGTCAGGGTGCCATCAGAGACCACTGAGTGGCAGTGTAAATCGGCATTCATGGCTGAAATAGAACTCATGACCCTATTTTAGGTCAAGCTGGTATCAATGACACGACGGGGTGCATCTAGATAGTCTCGGGACTGCATTTCAATCAAGCGCGATACCGTCCGGGAAAATTCACCGGTAATTTGCCCTTCTGTGTATAAATCAGGAGCCAGGACCTCTGCCGAGACGATTAGCTTGATCTTATGGTCATATAAAACATCAATCAACCAAATAAAGCGTCGCGCCTCATTGGTCATTCTAGGGGGCATATAAGGAACGCCAGACAAAATTACTGTATGAAATAGTTTGGCAAGCTCTAGATAGTCATTTTGGGAGCGTGGGCCGCAACATAGGGTTTGGAAATCAAACCAGACCACGCCACCCCCCATGAAAAGCGGACGTAATTCTCTTGATTCAATATAGAGCATTGGGTTTGCTACTGCTTGCTGATGCCCAATTAATCCATGAAACATTCCAAGCAGGCGTTGATTTGTCTTTTCATCTAAAGGCGTTAGGTAGGCTTCAACTTGGGCCATCTGCACACGACGGTAATCATTACCAGCATCTACATTGAGAACTTCTAATTGCTCTTCAAGCAATTTAATCGCAGGCAATAATCGATCACGATGAAGTCCATTGGGATAAAGCTGATCTGGCCGATAGTTAGAAGTTATTACAAATTGCACTCGATCAGCAAATAAGGCGCTCAGCAAGCGATATAAAATCATGGCATCAGCAATATCATTAATATGAAATTCATCGAAGCAGATTAAGCGGTAGCGTTGAGAAATTCGCAGAGCAAGCTCGTCTAAGGGATCTGCCAGTCCAGAGAGTTCATGTAATTCGCGATGTACTTCACGCATAAACTCATGAAAATGAATGCGTATCTTTTTTTCTAATGGGGAGGCTGCATAAAAACAATCCATTAAAAAAGATTTACCTCGTCCTACTCCACCCCATAAATATAGGCCCCTGGGAAGCTTAGGTTTGAAAATTTTCTTTTTAAGATTGTTGCTACGAATTTCTTTATACGCAATCCATTCATCCTCGCATTGCTGCAAACGTTCTACAGCACGGAGTTGCGCGGGATCGCTTTGGTAGCCCCGCGCTTGTAGCTCTTGATGGTAAAACTCAATCGTTTTCAATTACATATTTAATGCACGTTGATCCGTCGCCAATGCTGCTTCGCGCACCACCTCCGACAAACTTGGATGCGGATGACAGATGCGGGCAATATCCTCAGCTGCCGCTTTAAATTCCATTGCCACAGCGGCTTCAGCAATTAAATCAGAAGCATTCGCTCCAATAATATGAACCCCCAGAATCTCATCAGTCTTTGCATCAGCCAATACCTTGACAAACCCGTCTGCACGACCCATGCCTAATGCACGGCCATTAGCTGCAAATGGAAATTGACCTGCCTTGTAAGCTATACCAGCCTCTTTAAGTGCTTGCTCGGTTTTACCAACCCATGCAATCTCAGGGTCAGTGTAAATGACCCAAGGAATGCAGTTGTAATCGATATGCGGCTTCTGACCTGCAATGATTTCAGCAACTAAAACGCCTTCGTCTTCAGCTTTATGAGCCAACATCGGACCGCGTACTACATCACCAACTGCATAGACGCCAGGTGCAGCAGTGGCACAAGTATGGTCATCCACTGGAATAAAGCCACGCTCATCTACCTTGAGGCCAATCTTGTCTAGACCTAATTGATCAGTATTGGGTATACGACCAACAGAAACAATTAAGCGATCACATTCTAATTTCAGGGCTTTACCAGCACTATCAGTGTAGTGAACTACTACCCCTTTCTTGTCTGCCTTCACTTCACCAATCTTCACACCCATATTGATGTTTAAACCTTGTTTAGTGAAAAGCTTTTGCGCTTCCTTTGCAATACCTTGGTCGCATGCTGCTAAAAAAGATGGCAAAGCCTCGAGCACAATCACTTCAGAACCAAGGCGGCGCCAAACTGAACCCAATTCCAAGCCAATCACACCTGCACCAATAACACCCAACTTCTTGGGTACAGAATCAAACTTTAAGGCACCCTCGTTATCGCAAATCAATACATTGTCTACTGATATGCCAGGGAGATGACGGGCTTTAGAGCCTGTTGCAATAATGACGTTCTTGGCGCTGACCGTTTCTTTTTCTTTTCCATCGATCTTGATTTGATAACCATTGGCACTCTTGCCTTCAAATGAGGCATGACCTTTTAGTAAGGTAATCTTGTTTTTACGAAACAAGTATTGAATACCAGCAGTCATCTTGGTGTCAATCTCGTCTTTGCGCGTGACCATTTTCTTGGAATCAATACTGACAGAGCCAACCGTAATGCCATGGTCTACAGCGTGATGACTGATCTTCTCAAACTCTTCAGAGGAAGCCAGCAATGCCTTAGAGGGGATGCAACCAATATTTAAACAAGTGCCACCAAGGCGTATTTCACCCTTGGGATCATCAAAGGCATTAGATTCCGCACAGGCAACTTTAAAACCAAGTTGCGCCGCACGAATTGCGGCAATGTAACCACCAGGGCCACCACCGATTACGACTACATCAAAAGCTTGACTCATGATCTTCCCTTTTACAAATCAAGCAGAAGACGCGAAGGATCCTCTAAAGCATCCTTCATCGCCACTAAGCCTAACACCGCTTCGCGACCATCAATAATGCGGTGATCGTATGACAACGCAAGATAGTTGATTGGGCGCACTACTACTTGACCATTCTCAACAACTGCACGATCTTTAGTCGCATGAATACCTAAAATTGCAGATTGGGGAGGATTAATAATGGGAGTAGATAGCATTGAACCAAATACGCCACCATTTGAGATCGAGAATGTTCCGCCGGTTAACTCTTCAATCGACAGCTTGCCATCGCGCGCCTTAGCCCCAAACTCAGCAATTTTTTTCTCGATATCAGCCAAATTCATTTGGTCAACATCACGCAAAATGGGTACCACCAAACCACGAGGTGAGCTCACTGCTATACCAATGTCAAAATAACCGTGGTAAACGATGTCATTGCCATCAACAGAAGCGTTTAATAATGGGAACTTCTTCAATGCATGGGTTGCCGCTTTAACAAAGAAAGACATAAAACCTAATTTCACACCATGCACTTTTTCAAACTGCTCTTTATATTTATTCCGTAATGCAATCACTGGACCCATATTGACTTCGTTGAAAGTCGTCAAGATCGCATTGTTAGCTTGAGATTCCAGCAAACGCTCAGCAATACGAGCACGAAGGCGGCTCATAGGAACACGCTCTTCAGGACGCTCACCTGTTGGCATCGCTGCTTTTGGCAATGGGGCAGACTTAGCGCCGCCGGCAGCCGCATTCAAAGCATCGCCCTTAGTGATTCGGCCATCGCGACCGGTGCCAGCAACTTGTCCAGCACTCATATTGTTTTCAGCCAAAATTTTCGCAGCTGATGGAGCGGCAGCGCTAGCAGATTTAACGGGTGCTGCCTTTGCTGGAGCAGCAGTTGGAACAGTGGCAGCTGGAGCAGTGGCAACAGCAGTGCTATCAATCTTAGCAATCAATTGTTCAGCAACTACAGTACCACCATCACCGACAATAATTTCCGTTAAAACACCTGCAGACGGAGCAGGCACTTCAAGCACAACTTTGTCGGTTTCGATTTCAATCAAGATTTCATCTTGACCAACAGCATCCCCAACCTTTTTTTTCCATTGCAATAAAGTTGCTTCAGCAACTGATTCAGAGAGTTGTGGAACTTTAACTTCAAAAATAGCCATGATTAATCCTAGTTATATATATGTAAAGTAATGAGAACGATTATTTCGTAATCACATAGCCTTTAAGTTTGGCAAATGCCGCATTCAGCAAAGATTTCTGCTGTTCTTGATGAAGATGGGCGTAACCACAGGCTGGAGAAGCTGAGGCTGGTCGACCCGCATAAGCTAACTTCATGCCATCAGACATACCTTCCAAAATATTGTGCTGTACGAAGAACCAGGCACCTTGATTTTGTGGCTCATCCTGGCACCAAATGATCTCTTCCAGTTTTGGATACTTCTTCAGCTCAGTAGTAAGTGCTTTATGCGGGAACGGATACAACTGCTCCAAACGAATAATCGCCACATCCTCAATCTTCTTCTCAGCACGGGCTTTAACTAAATCGTAATAGACCTTACCAGAGCAGATAATTAAACGACTTACCTTCTTCGCATCAATAGACTCAACTCGCTCACCTAATACGGTATGGAATCCACCTTTAGTAAATTCAGACAATGGGGAGGCGGCTTCCTTATTTCGCAGTAATGATTTTGGTGTAAACAAGATCAAGGGTTTGCGGAACTGACGAATCATTTGGCGACGTAAGACGTGGAAGATTTGCGATGCAGTTGTTGGCTGAATGACTTGCATATTGGTATCAGCACATAACTGCATAAAGCGCTCCAGGCGAGCAGATGAATGCTCGGGGCCTTGACACTCATATCCATGTGGCAACATCATCACCAAGCCATTAGCACGTCCCCATTTCACCTCACCAGAGGCGATAAATTGGTCAATGACTACTTGGGCACCATTGGCGAAGTCGCCAAATTG
>Ga0114979_10001555_pt1 | contig 15500 bp, 12 predicted proteins | sample S_140625_EF_Meta_FD_87315 | JGI IMG/M metagenome (GOLD analysis project Ga0114979, IMG submission 87315) | Freshwater microbial communities from Lake Simoncouche, Canada to study carbon cycling - S_140625_EF_MetaG | ecosystem: Environmental > Aquatic > Freshwater > Lake | place: Lake... | reverse complement strand
GAATCCACCGCAGTCGCACCTGGATCAGTGTAAGATGTGTTTAAATTGATTTGACTGACAATCGGTTGTTTTAATGTAATAACTGGAGGAGTATTGTCTATTATAAATGTCGGGTTGTTTGATGGTGTTGATGCCACCGCTATGCCACCTAAACTTTTGCCGGTTAAAAACTTAATTTTAGCTTGTTTATCTCCACTTGGAACAGTAAATGAGCCTGTTGCTGTTTTGTATGTTGGACCAAATGTCAATGTCACTGCCGCTGCCAATAAATTTGCTTCTGATGTGATATCAACCAATTGAAATGTACATTGTACGGCTGAATCCAACACAGTATCAAATGTAGCAGTAAAATTAATTGTTGCACCAGATTTTCCCTTTTGAGCAGACAATTGAACTGAACCGGTTGGAGCAACTTTCCCTATATTTGTTTTTATTGTATCATGTAAATCACTAATTGTATTTTTTGCGTCTATAGCAGCTGCAATGGCTGTAAATGTCTTGCCGTTTATTGTTTTATTTGTATTATTGAGTGCAGACTTGACCAGTTTGACAGAAATAGTCTCACTTTTATTACCACTTATGTCAGCAATCAATGCCGTTTTCTTAGTTGAGTCATCTTTATACAAGCTTAAATATTGGTATAATTTCACATTAGTTTTGTATATATTAATATCGTTAGTTTCTACGGTAAAATCGTGAGAAAACGGGTCTTTTGTCATATTGCCAACTAATGTTTTAACTGTTGTCTTGTGAGTCTCAAGTTTCTGTTCAAATGTTCTTTGTGGTGTTTGATCAGCATCTATTAAGTATGAAACCAATGTAGTTGTTGGTGTAATAGTTATAGAATTAGTATTTGGTTTTCCGTATGAAACCAACTCAATTTCTATTGTATTTCCCGAAACAACATCTGTCCCGCCACGTACTGATATTTTATAATAATCACTGTTCTCATTAAATAATGCATCGGTAATTTCCCAAGAACCATCTTGTCTAGTTGTTGTTGACGCGATCTTCGTGTTAGTTTTTGTATCATAAACGTCGACTGTCGCTCCTGATATATATCCATCAATTGCTATACCTTTTAATATTCCACTAACTGTGAGTTTGCTACAAGAATCTATCTGTGTTCTCAATCGATTCATTAAGAATGGCGTATTTACACCACCACCTACTAACGGATTTTTAGGTCCTAAAACAGAATGTCCTCGTGATGTAATATGACGTTTAGAAATCATTCTTTCTATACTTTATATTAAGAAATTAATATGCTTGACTCGTCACTTTTGTTTTTGAGAGAAAATTGGTCTGACATAATATTTTTCGTATTGCTTATGGCTGTTTATGTGATTTTTGTGACTCTTAGGAATGGCGTTGATAAAATTGCGAATGACGACAAAGGAGAGAAAAAGACAGTGAAAACCATTGTACTCGAGACATTCTTGGGTGAAGAATTCTGTGCTTCTCACACTGGAAACTCTCAATACTTAAATAAAAGTTGCTCTAAATTGAACAAGGGTATGTGCATGTCGACTGATTGCTGTGTTTATACAAAGTATGATGGAGAGAAAGTTGGAAAATGTGTTGCCGGTGGAGAGAACGGACCAACATATTTGAGTGATGAAGATGGTGAAACACCAATGGAAATGGAGTATTACTACTACAAAAAGAAGAAATTGGGTCTTAAAGAAAATTGAAACAATTGGATTGAGAAGGATTTAAACATATTTCTCTCCAACTAGTTTATACAATCATGATCATTCCAGTCCGTTGCTTCACGTGTGGCAAGGTTATTGCTGACAAGTACGACTATTACCTTCAAGAGGTGCGTCGCCGACAGATTGACGCCGGAGTTTCACAGGATGATGTCGTTTATTTGACTAAGAACAATGTCCACAAGACAATTCAAGGTCAAGTTCTCGATGATTTGAAACTGACGAAGATGTGTTGTCGTCGTCACATGTTGACTCATGTTGATATTGTTTAAAGAGTCGTGTTGCTTATTTAAAAATACTTTTTTGTCTTGGAATAATGTATACTTATGGCCAAGACAAAAGCGAGCAGAAAAAACACGAATAAGAAAGTTCGCTCTGCCAAATTGCGAAAGCAGCGAATTACGCGTAAATTAAGAAGTAGACGTCGTCGGGTTCGCGACTGTAGTTGGATGAATTTGCCAATGACTCCTAGAAGAGGTGGCGGTGACAGTCGTCCTGCTGAAATGCCAGCGGCTGCATACGGTCCAATTCGCGATATTATACCAGTTGTTGGAAAACCCGCGATGTATTCACCCGAAACTGGCAGTGGATCTTATTATGGATACAATACGAATCCTTCTCTCCCCGACCCAGTTCCAAGCAATGACTATTTTAAAAAGGGAATGATAGGTGGAAGTATTTTACCGCGTGACTTGGTTGATTTAGGAAGAAACGCGATGCATTCAATGAAAGGCTTTTACAATACATTGACGACTCAACCTGTTTCAGAATCACCTAATGTTATGGACCAGCCAATTGGAGAGAAACACGACGTTATTATGCCTGAATCGTCGATCGATTTAGAAAAGATTTTATAAATAGCAACCATTTTAAGGGAATTCACGGCTTTTTTCTCTGGATATGATATAATAAAATGGACAACGCGTTAAAAACTGTTAAGAGCCTCTGCCGCCCTGCTCAACTCTACCTCCTTCTCTCTGCACTCAGTGTTCTCTCCGTCTTCATCTCCACCATGAGCCTCTCCAACTTAGTCATCAGTGTCGTTGTTGCTCTTGTATGGACGTTTATTCTTAACAAGATTTGCTCTGGTGGCTACTCGACGGTCTCGTGGATCTTAGTGCTCCTACCCATACTTGGTGGTCTCGGACTCTTTATTGGTATGGGTGCTAGCCTCGGTGGCCTCTAAATATGCCTATTTTTTAATGATGACTCATCGCAGATTGTGTAATACTAGTAGCAACCAAATATGTTAAATATGCAGCACCGACTACACCGAATGCGTCGTAATAGAGGGACACGTTGGAATCCTCTTTTAATGCATCATATTGCTCTTTAAACTGTTCACCTGCTCTACTACGTTGGATGATGTTATCAAGTTCGCGTTTCTCTCTCTTTAATTCTTTTTTATAGAGAGAAATTTCGGCATCATACTTCTTGAGTTGGGCATTAATTTTCCTGATGGTTGCGTCATTCTCCGCTTCTTCGATTGACATATCTTTGAATAAGTTGTTCAAGTTTCTCTCCACATTAAGAAAGTTAGAAGTGGCATCCGTAACAATGTTTCTCATTTTTTCAAGTTTATATGCGGGATATGCAGCTTTAAATTGCGAGAGAAGAAGTGTGAATTGGCGTTTGTAGGTATCTGTTGCTGACATTTAGTTGTTTAGTTTGTTAATATACTTAAAGATAATAAGTATTTTCACTATATTTGGATTAGGCAATGACGACATCAATGTGTTTGAACATGATTGTTAAGAATGAATCACATGTGATTAAAGATACTCTGGATAATTTGTGTTCTTATTTCGACTTTTCTTACTGGGTAATATGTGACACTGGTTCAACCGATGGAACACAGCAGATTATTCGTGATTTCTTTGGAGAGAAAGGGATAAGAGGTGAATTGCTTGAACACGAGTGGCGTGACTTTGGTCACAATCGTTCTCTCGCATTGGCTGCAGCATATAACAAGTCAGATTACTTACTTGTTTTCGACGCGGACGACCGAATTGTCGGCGATTTCAAATTACCGAGAGAAATGACAGCAGCAGATTCATATTACATGCGTTTAGGACAAGGATTTTCATGGAATCGAATTTTAATCATAAACAACCGCAAACAATGGCATTTTAAAGGAGTATTACACGAGTTTATCGAACCAATCGAGTCAATAAATGGGACAATATTAATAGAAGGCGACTATTATATTAGTCCAGGTCACGGTGGTTCGAGAAGTAGCACAGACAATAAGTATTTAAAGGATGCCCTAATTTTAGAAAAAGCATTTGAAGATGACACAGATGAAGGTATGAAAAATAGGTATGCGTTTTACTGTGCTCAAAGTTATAAAGATTCCGGAATTCCTGATAAAGCAATTGAATGGTATAAAAAGTGTTTAACCAGAAGCAACTGGATTCAAGAGAAGTATTATAGTTCATATATGATTGGCAATTTATACAAACAACTGAATAACATGGAAGAAGCAACTAAATATTGGTTAAAAACATCAGAATACGACTCGGAGAGAATAGAAGGCATCGTCGATTTATGTGAATATTATAGAAGTGTCGGCTCAAACCTGCTTGTAAACTTGCTTTATCATAAATTTAAAGAATACACTAAAAATCCTAGCAATAAATTGTTTGTATTTAATGAAAAATATAAAGATATGCTTGAATACAATAATAGCATTTGTGCCTACTACGTAAACGACAAAAAGAGCGGATATGAGTGTTGTAAACAAATATTAAAAAACAAGATAGCACCAAGCAATATAATATCACAAACAGAAAACAATAAGAATTTCTATAAAGAGTTTATTATTGAAGAGAACTCTACTGATATTTCTCTCGTAGTGTCACAATGTAATGTATCTAGAGAAAAGGCTCAAGAAACATTAGCAAAAAACAATGGGGATGTTGTTAATTCAATAATCGAGTTAATGAACGACACTTAATAACACAATCTGTAGTAGTATGCAACAATTGCTGTCTTGCTTCCGCGTGTAATCTCGCAAAGTTGTCCTGGTCGCATACCAATAGCCATTGCAATCGGGTCAAATCGCGAAATCTCCGGGTATTGCTTGTCATCCATCACGTTATAAGTCTTTGCAATCTTCGCCTTTTCATCCGATGTTACTATGCGATGCGGTGGGACAAGCACGTGGTCAAGTGGATTGAACAGGAGTGTCTTAATCTGGAAGATATTCACGTAATATCCACTCTTGTCGTAGATGGATCGCATCTTACCAATGAGTGTGTCATTGACATTGTCCTTAATAATGATGATAAGCTGGTCAGTCGTCTTGTCGAGGATTTTCTCGGTTTCGAAAATGTCCTCCACATAATCATCAACATTATTCGCCCTAATTGGCTTTGTAATGTGGTATTTCACGTAGACCTTCTCGGTCGAATTCAGTTCATCCCGCTTTTTCAAGAGAATGTCGAGTTGGTCATTCGTGTACATGGTGTTCATCTCGTGGATGCTGAAATCGGAGAATTCCGATATTTCAAACCCCTGTCGCTGGAGCAAGTCAAGCAGAATGTTGCGTGACAAGTAGAGTCGCGAAATGAATGGTTCTGTGTTGGTGTTCGCCATGTTTACGGTTGTATATTATATTAACTTATTATTTAATACAATATCACTGATTCAATTTTTTTTATTATAGTTACCTGCATTTCGGAGTGAACCTTTGGTATAACAGTTTTACTAAATTTACTCAATTAAAGCATAAATCGTGTTGTTCTTAATTGATTGTGTTGGAAAAATAAGTATGAAGCACCATATATTTCAATTGTTAACAATTAATTTTTTCTCTCCGCCAGAAGATTCATCAGTTGATGTTGATTGTTCATCTGTTGCTACATCCGTTAAAAGCGACAATCCTCCACCATCTTGATTGTTTTTAAGGTCTTCCTCTTCTTTGCGTCTCATTTCAAGGAATGCCTCGCGTTTTTCGGGTGAATCGACTATATTAGATGGCACATAGAACTCAGGCGATGGAATGTCTGGATTCGGTTGTGCTAAAACAGGTTCTTTGGATACAGCAGTTAAAATCTGCGGTGTATCTTTAACATCCATAACTATGTTCTCTTGTTCGGGTGGTGTTTGTGGTTCTCTTCTTTTCTCTTCGTACAACCAATTGCCCTCAGCGTCAAACTCTTCTGGGTGTTGTGCCCTGTAAATTTCTTCATATGCATCTCCTTCCTCTTGTGGTTGATAGCGAGGCATGCTACTAGTTTCATCATAACGAACAGCAGGCGAATCATCAGGCGACTCGTAACTTTCAGGTGTTCTAGGTGCTCCAACCGGTGATGGCGTTGCAACGCTCTTAGGATACTTAAACTCAGTCACCAGCGGAACACGAGTCTTTGATGCGTTTTCGGTTTCATTATGTACGTCGGCATTCTTACTGTACGACATGTGGTATAACTGATCCACGTTGTCTTCCGTAATAATACGCATACTCACGTTCATCGTACCCAATTCCTGCATAAGCAACTTGAATGTGTATGGAATTCTTACTATGCTGAAACTGCGTCCATAACGGCTCACATTATCGATGTTCATCGTCTCATCAATATTTGTCGTGAATTTAATCGGCCCGTCAGCACCAGGACTCAAGAACAAATTGCGGTCTTCATTGTAAATTGCCACTGTTCCCGTGTTATTACAAATCGCCATGTAGTATTCATCTCCACGCACCATATGTGACTCGTTTAAGAAGTGGTTCAATCCATGAGCAATTACACCATCGCGTTCCATCTCACCTATACGCAATCCACCGTCATTCGCACGGCCTTGGACTGTTTGACGAGTGAGTGCAGTGCGAGGACCGCGTGTACGATAGTTAATCTTGTCTTTCACCATGTGCTTAAGACGCATGTAGTAAGATGGTCCAATGAAAATGTCGCTCTCCAACTGTTCACCAGTCATTCCGTTATAAAGCACCTCATTTCCACTTGAATGGTAACCCATATTCGACAACATCTCGCCATATTCCTCGTGTTTGGGGCCTTTATTGACGAAACCAGTGCAATCTCCGTGGGCTCCGTATAACGTCGCCGCCTTACCCATGAGCATTTCTATCAACTGACCAATCGTCATACGACTCGGCATACAGTGTGGATTGATGATGAGATCAGGTCGGGTTCCATCGGCAGTAAACGGCATATCGCTCTCGGGTACGATGAGACCTATGGTTCCCTTCTGACCACAACGACTGCAGAATTTGTCACCGATTGATGGATAACGCTCTTCACGAACACGAATCTTTGCAATACGGAATCCCTCCTCGCCATCTGTCATAAACGCCTTGTCAACATAGCCCAACTGGCCCTTCTTTGGTGTCACTGAGGAATCCACATAAGCATCCGGGGTGTCAACTGTATTGGACGCTCGACCAATGAGAACTACTTTGTCCGAGAGAAGCGTGTTTTCGGCGACGAGTCCGTTGTCATCGAGCTGACTGTAGTCGTATCCAGGCTTCTTCTTAAAGACGTTTTGCCCCTCAATCTTCATGATTTTGCTGTCAATCATGGAGCCAGAGACCTTGCTGCTCTCTTCACGCGTCTCATACATCGAAAAATACGTCATACGGAAGAGACCACGGTCAATCGCCCCTTTATTGATGAGAATTGCGTCCTCTACATTGTATCCAGTGTAAGACATAATTGCCACAACTGCATTTACACCATAAGGATGTTCCTCATTATTGATGTACTTCATATATCGGCTCTTAACAAGAGGGATTTGACCGTCATTGAGGACGACACCCATCTTATCGATGCGGACTTGGTAATTCGTGTGATAGAGAGAAATTCCCTGCTTACTCTGACCACACGAGAACTGATTACGAGATACTGGGTTGTTTTCAGGGAAAATGATTTGGTTGCCCATGATACCGAGGATGGTCGTTGGGTGAATTTCCATGTGTGTGGCCGGTTGAGCAACGAAATCGCGTGGTTCAGTAGCAATCAAGACGGCGTCGGACTCCATCGTGTCGATATAGTCAATAACACCAGCCGTCTCCTGCAACAATTCCAGCGGCATATCACGCTTAATATTGCTCTTATCCTCGAGAAACCCTCCGATGAGCTGCTTAAAGGTGTATTTGCCGGTTTTAAAGAGATCGACGATGTTGGGCCTGTAATAATTTATTTGATTGTCTTGGATGTGAATCAGAGGGCGACAAGGGCGACCAGCATCAGTATTGACGTGGAATTCATTACGTAATATGTCAAATCGAATGCTAGTATAGAGAGAAAATGCACCATTTCTACGAAGTCCCCTAAGACGTTCCTGGAGTTCCTGTGGATTGCTGACAATTCCGACCCAAGCACCGTTGATAAATGTCTTTGTGTGACGACTCAGCATATCAAAGTTGCATTCTGACAAATAGAGCATTCCGAATTCTCTCAACATCTTGATGTAAGGATAGCCACTTTCGCCATTTGTAATGTGTGTCATAATAGCAAGATGCTTGTTGAGACCAATGCTTCCACCGTCGGGTGTGTCGAGAGGGTCAATAATACCCCACTGAGTCATGTGGAGAATGCGTGGACCGACCACCTTGGCATTGCTATCAATTGGCAAATTCACTTTGCGGAGGAGAGAAACGGCCGAATTGAATGACAACCGATTCAAATCCTGGACAACACCATCAATGTGAGTGTGCTCTTGAGAACCCCATTTTCCCTTGAAAGCATTGCGGAAACCCTTCTCGAGAGTGCGTTCCTGAAAAGCCGTTGTATAAAACTTTTCAATGAGAGAAATGAAGTCGGCATTCTGGTAAACATTCTCGTGGAAATAGTATTCCTTGTCGAATTTCTTGTAAATCTCCTTGGTATCCAAGTTCCAATATTCTCTAAACAGTTCATACAGCAGGTTGCCGGCGGTTTGGATGCGTTTGAACTTGAAACTGTCGCGATCAGTGGCTTTCTCCTCCTTTTTCACAACTCGCATCAATCGTTGGACAATGTATCCAATGTAAAGTGCCTTGTCTTTGAAGTTGAGTTCACCCAAATGTGGCAGAAGAAAATCCATGAGAACGTGCATGACTGTTGCCACTGTCTTCGTCTTCGTAAGGTGTCTAATGTACTCAATCGCCGCTTCCTGAGTGAAAATCGGCCCGGCATCATGAATACTCGCCCTAAACATCTCCAAATAATGCGAATTCTCTTCGACGTTGAGGAGACAATGCTGAATAATATCTTTGTCACTAATAACACCGAGTGCACGCATGAGAATAAAAAGAGGCACTGGTTTGCGAACATTGGGTACATTCACGACGATATTACCGCCTTGGAGAGAACTGGTGCCTGCCATAATGCGAATCGAGAGCTTACGAATAGGCTTGGAGACGTCCTCAGAAACAGAGCGAATTTCGGCGGAGTGCGTGTATTCATCGGTGCCCTTGTCCGAAATATTGAGCATATTGTCCGCAAACTTCTCTTGACTAACAATCAACTTCTCTTTACCGTCGATGATAAAGTAACCACCGGGATCATTGCGACATTCACCCATATTAAAACGGATATCTGGAGAGAGACCACCGAGAACACACAAATCACTCTGAATCATAATGGGTAAACGACCTAAGAAAATCTTTTCCAGCGTAACTGTTTTCTCTATACGTTCACCGGAATCAGTGAGAATAGTGAACTCGGCATCGACATCATAATGCACCGTCATTCCATAAGTCATATTGCGTAATCTGGCTTCGTTGGGGTACATATAGTGGCTTCGGTCGCCGTCATCGTAAATCATTGGACGTCCATAATAGACCTTATTGCCGTCTTTTCCACCAAAATAAAGACGGCATTGGTAGTCGAACTCCTTGGTTTCGGCATTTTGCTTCTTATAGATTTTAATGGGGTTCTTCTCTCGAAAGTTCTGTTTAATGCCGTTCTTTACAAAGTCATTGTAGGAGTCAATGTGATGTTTAACGAGATAGTGTGGTGTCTCCTTAAAGTATTTGTCAATAATCTCCCATGATAATTGTTCTTCGTTCATAGTTCTCTGTTATATTATAGTTTTATATTTTTATATTGTAATTGCAATGAAAAATGTATATGCCTGTTGAATTTTAATTATACATGACTTCAATACCACTCAAATCGGTTGATTTTGTTGTGGACACTCGTCTCTGTTTGTTGATAAGAATGTAAATTGTAATTAGGTTCAAGACTACTAGAAATGCAGTCAATGCATACATAACCGCATCTGGCATGTATATGTTGTAATAAATCTTTATCAGTTGAACGACGACAACCATTGCGAACAAACAAATAATCAAAGTGGCGTTTTGAGGCATGTGGTATTTTGATTATATTATTTTTATTATTGTTGCGAGTTATCATTTCAATTTTCTTTTTCTTCCGATAAATTATACGATAAATGTTAAGAAAACTGTTAATAGTTGATGAACCGTCGTCTTCTCTCAAACAAGGGGCGGCATTTAAACGGAAAATAAAGTCATACAGTCATGTTCGTGAGGGTTTCGCTTCTGGTTCTGACCTCGACCAACTCAAGACTGAGTTTGACCAGACTCTCACTCAGTATTCCGCGGCATATAACCAATATGTTGCTGGTTTCATTAAACATCAGGATTCACCAACTGCAAAATATGCGAATAGCCTTGTCACGACGCTTACTGGCGAGAAATACTTTGTAAACAAGTTTGGTTATTTACGTAAATTCGCCAGTGATGCAGCATACACATCGTGCAAAAGTGGCACAAATGTAGTGATGGATAGTGCAACCATATCTCAAATTCCGGTTGGAGCCAATTTGGCCGAGAAGGAAGTATGCGGACTCGAGGGACAGATGATTCAAGATACCGATACGAAACAAGTGTCTTGGATGGATGAGACTGGAAAGCGACACTTGAAAGACGATTCAGTGCCGATTCCACAGGGATGCCCTACGAATTTAGTAGGAGTTGCGCATGAAAGTTATTTGGCGGCTACCGGAGGCGACGATTTCACTAAATCATCTACATGCAATACATCTGCACTCAATGACGACATTCATCCGACACTGGTCGCTCTTAATGACAAATTAATTGAGTTGTCGACTCAAATGCTTAGCGAATCTGGTAAATTGCGTGGTTCTTCGAGTGGATATGACCAAGCCAGTAAAAATGCAGACACAATGATTAAGAGCCAACTTGCTGAACTCAAGCGTCAAAAGGAGAAATTACGGCGAATTATGGATCAAACTGCTACTCTCGACGCTACTATGACGGACAATTCAGCGATTGTCTCGGCGAATTCTCTCAAATACATGCTAATTGCTGGCGGAACCGCTGTCGCAATTGGATACTTGCTTTTTGGTGGCGGAAAGGAAGTGCATGATTAAATAATGTTGAAACATGAATACTCATTTTTATATGTAATATAATATATAAATGAGTGGACAATTTGACCCAAATGCTTCAATATTAGACGATATTAAAAGGCTCCAACAAATGGAAGAGTCGCTTTACGCGGAATTAGAAGCAACCAGTGCTAAACAGGCGTCTACTCCCACCACAATCATACCCGACGCAGATAGTTGCCGTGGGTTCGACTGCACTATTGAAGGTCAAAAATGTCCTCCTGGTAAACCGGGTGCTGGTACTAAAAATTGGATCTGCAAAAATAAAAAGTGGGTTGTTGATGATGGAACGACGATGGCGATGCCACAAATAGCAGCACCAACAATTGATTACGGAAAACAAGGTCGCATCATGGACCAGATTGACCAACTTACTCAGATGAGAATGAACATGTTCAAGCAAATTCAGGGACAATTTAGCGGAGATCATAGTGATTTAACTGGCACTCAGAAAGCAGTCGCTAGTCAACTGGCTTTAGCAAAAGTCGCTGAATCACAACTGAGTGACATGAAAAATCAAGTTCGCATATTGGAAGAGATGAAAAATGACAAATTGCGTATGGTTGAAATTGGTAGTTATGAAGCCCAGAGATATGATGCGTATAAGACTATAATGTTATATATATTTTTAACGGCGATTGTTATGGTTATAGTCAATAAAATGTCACAACTCGGAATTTTGCCGGATTTTCTCTCGACGAGCTTAATGGCGGTTGCTTTAGTTGCTGGTTCTATTATGGTTGGACGTAAGTTGCTTGATGTTGGCTCGCGTTCACCATTACACTTTGAGAAATATGATTTTTCAAGTGAAGACGTTGTTCAGCAAACACGGCCAGGCTATGAGACAGTACTCGACCACGACAAACGGGCTTTTGCTAAGATGCTTTATGGTGCAGAGACAAGCTATGAAGATGCAAAACAGCAATTAAGTGGGTATACAAAGTCGGCTGGCGAGGAAATACAGAAAGTCTACGGCGACAGCTCAAGTGTCTTTGGTCTTAATGGCAGTGTCGATCGTGTTCAGATACAACAACCAGCACCACCGGCTTCCAGTGTGTCTTCCCCGATGGTTGAGAATTTCGCTGCTTTTTAAGCAAATGCCCTTGTAGTACAAATGCTCTTGTGGTGGCTCACGAGTTCTTACGCACTCACTCCTTAAACAATGTTAATTGTTCTCTTTTTAGGTGTTAACTTTAATTTTTGTTGAATTAAGGAGTGAGTGCGTCAGCACTCGTGAGCCACTAAAAGGGCATTTTTGCAATAATTTAATGCTCGTATAATATAACAACAATGGACGCAAAACTTGCAGAACTCATAAAGAAAGCAAACTTCAACATTCAACCAAATTGTGATGCTGATTGTGAGAAGAAAAAGCGGGAACAAGACCTTTTCTTTGAATATCAAAAGGCTGTCAATCAATTACGCGAAGGTCCTCGCATAGTTGATCAGGCTGAAGAGAAGTATTATGTGTATTCAGGAAAATCGGCGGAGTATGAGCAGAAAAAGGCGGCCGAATCTAACAGAGAATCCGCAAAAATGGCGGGAGATTTGAAATCAAAATTCTCACAACAGAACACCATTCTCAAAGATCAGGACATGAGCATCATGGATCTCATCAAATACAAGTCATATTTGTTTGAATTGAGGAAGAAAACATTGGATGAATTGGAGGCTACAAAAGAAGAAATTGAGAGAAAAACGGCAGACTCTGAAATTGGATACCGTGGTGGTTATTATGATGAGCAAGATGTAGAGCAAACCACCGGATGGAGTCAAATATTTCGCCGTCTTTACTGGATTTTGGTTATTGTATTCATTGTCGTAGTGATTTACAAGGGAACATACACAACCCGCACACCATACATTTATTTAGCGATGATTCTGTTGTATCCATATGCAATAACATGGATTGTTAAGATTACAAATGCAGTACGAATGACAGATGTCAAGTTGGATTATGTAAACAAAGAGGAAGAAATAGTGAATTCTCTCAAATAAAACATCAACCTATAAATAAGTATTTAAAAAACATACTTAAAGAATTTCAGGTATGTATATTTGGGGGCATACCCCCTGTTTTCAGCTAATAACCACGGAAATCCCATATTCGTGGTTACATTGGAAAACATACAGCAACAATTTTAAAAATGATGTTATGTGTCTCTCTTTCAATTACATTTGCACGCACAAACAGACTTTTAACAAACTTTGTAAAATAAAGAGAGGTTCGTTGATTGTCGGCAGAAAATGCTTTTCTGTTTTACACAAAAGCACTTTCAAAAAATTGAAACATTCGGTTTCATTCAATGAACAGCAATTTATTCGGCTTACTCTTCGTCATGGTCACAATTGGTACAAAAACGATTCGCATTGTCAATGAAGCAATGAATTATGTTATTGAAAATCTCAATCACCAGTTGGTTATTCCAAGTTACGACTCTTCGTGGGCATCAGGTGGTCATGAATTGTTTGAAGGATTCAAATCAGAACTAATTTTCCAAATCACAATGAAAAACACATCAATTACAAATGACACACGAGATTTAGGCTCGGCTATGGCTGATGTTGCTGAACTGTTGGTTGACGATTATTTAGACTCTGACTGCGATGTCACCATGGGATTTGACGGAACAGGCAATCATATAACAAGGCGATATTTTAAGGTTGATTATAGTTATTCAGTGTCAAGAACAACTAAGATCAATGGTGATACGTTTGCTATTACAGTTGAGATGATGAGAAAATACACAAAGACTGACTGCTAAATAACGTATTTATCTGTTTATGTTTTTTTCATAAAAAAATGAAGCAAAATAAAAAAACATTTTAATCAAGCAATTAATGATGTATCCTATTTTAGTAAAATTACTCAATTCCGCAGAAATAATTAAAATACTTCTTTTTAATTTGTCATTTTCTAATCAATCATCTCCGAATTATCATCGTAAACAATCCTGTAGCCCTTCCATCCACCCTTTGTTGCTTCTGTTCCTGTAATCTTTGTGATGTAATCATATAGTTCCTTCGTCTTCGGTGCCTTTGCACCCTTACCCTGTTCCACATCAAACCACACCTTGAACTCCTCAGCCAACTCCGTCTTCTTGACTGATCCGTTCTCATCCTTTACTATCTTGTCGGTGAAGAACGCCTTGACATGGTTCTGCTGTTGCTCGTACTTTTGTGTGGAGTGCATGACCATTGGGCAATCCTTCACAAAGCCGTCTGTCTGGTACGCACGTTTCACCAGCATGTCCATGAAAACCGGAGCCCAATCGATGAACTTCTCCTCAATATTGAGGTCAACCAAGTACTCATAGTTGTTGCCTGACTCGGGAGCCTCCACGAACTTCGACTTGAAATCCACCAGACGAAAGCGTCGCATTGTACCATCATCTGTGCTCCTCAATTCAAACATGTTGTTCGTGCAAACAACGAGTGTCAATTGAGGCACGAATGTTACCTCATCCTGCCACAACGCACGACCACTGATCGGATCAGAACCAGTAATCTCCTTCATAATACCGTCATTGAGAATGTCACCCTTGGACGGCTCCTGCATGACAGCATAACGGATTCCCTTGAGATGTGCGATTTCCGGCGAACACGAGCCAATGTTCTGACGCTTTGATGTGACCAGTGTAATCGGGACAACACCCTGATACTTGCCCAGGATCATGCTCATCAACTTTGTCAACTTGCTCTTGCCGTTGCGTCCACCACCAAGATAGCAGTTGAATGTCTGGTTGAGGTTCACACCAATAAGCACAGACGCCAAGTGGTCCCATGCGTATCGGTTGAGTTCCTCGTCAGGGAAGAGTTGCTTCATGAAGGTATTGATTTCCTCACGAGCACGCACCATCTTCGGGTTGTTCGCGTTATATTCGCTGTAATTCGTGCCAGTCGTGAGACACAAGTAATCCTCTGGCATTCCCTTGCGAAAACGCTTCTCCTTGAAGTCAACGACACCATTCTCAAAGCACATCAGATAAGGGTTGATGTCGAGCTTGTCCAAGAAGTCCTCCTCGTAAAACTCGTCACAAGCCTCTCGCATCACATTGTTCTTGAATGTCGTCTTCTTGAGTTGAAGTGACAGATTTGTGAGACGAGTGCACAACTTCCTGTAATACGATGCCAACTTCTTCTCTTCCTCGCTGTCATCGTCGGCTGAAGCGGTCTTGGGACCCAACTCAGAACTCTTGCTTGCATACAACGAGAATACCTCGCGTGAAATCTTGGTTCGGAGTGTCGTGCCTGAATCAATCTCAATCCATCGATTATTAATAAACTCGTACCAAATCTTGTTCTTAATGCTCGCACAACGATACTTCTCCTTGTAGAGAGAATACAACACCCTCGCAATGTCGCATTCCGCTGGGGATTCCGCCTCAAGCGACTTCATCAAGTAGAAGT